>Ga0315331_10004910_pt1 | contig 10062 bp, 7 predicted proteins | sample M160m34915metaG_FD_203456 | JGI IMG/M metagenome (GOLD analysis project Ga0315331, IMG submission 203456) | Ammonia-oxidizing marine archaeal communities from Monterey Bay, California, United States - M1 60m 34915 | ecosystem: Environmental > Aquatic > Marine > Intertidal zone | place: USA... | reverse complement strand
GATTCAGCACAAAAAAAGATTATATATTGTTCAAGTGATTCAGAATCATCCAATCTTTGCAGCTTCCGTAATAATGTAATTTCGTATGGCTGGGAAATTACTAATAACTTTAGTGCTAAAGTTTGTGAAATGCGCGAGGGTAGTACTGACTTTGATGTGTTTGCTTATGGAAACTTATTGGGAAGAGTTACTTTAGGTGTTCCAGGAAAGCACAATGTGTTAAATGGGCTAGCAGTGATAGCTCTTGCAACAGAGCTCGGAGTAGATTTCTCAGATATATCTGGCGCGATGAGAGAATTTAGAGGAGCAAAGAGGAGATTTGATGTTTTGTATCGTTCAGCTAATTATTCTGTGGTTGATGACTATGGTCACCATCCAACAGAAATTAAGGCAACTATTGCGACAGCAAAACATTTAAATCCAGAAAGATTGGTCTGCGTTTTCCAGCCTCACAGGTATACGCGCACGCAACTCATGATGGATGAATTTGCAAAGGCGTTCCGAGAAGTTGATGAGCTGTTTGTTACGGATATATATCCTGCTGGAGAGAAGCCGATTGAAAACATTAACAGTGAAGCGGTTGTTAAGGCCATTCATGATGAAGGGCGCCAAAAAGTTAGCTATGTTCCTGATGTGAAAACTGCTCATCTTGAGGTTGGAGCTGATCTTTCATGTGGCGATACTATTTTAACATTGGGTGCAGGTAACATTCATGAAGTTGGAGCTGCTCTTGCTAGAGACCTAGAAATTTTAGATAAGCTGCGACGCGAATTAGATGATCCCGAGACTAAGTGTAGATTATATGAACCAATGAGTCGTCATACTACAATTAAGGTTGGAGGTCCTGCACAGTATTGGGTCGAGCCGGTAAGTATTGAGGCTTTTGCTAAATCTTTAAAATTTTTCTATAGTAAAGGGATTAAAGTTAGAGTGGTGGGAAGAGGTTCAAATTTGCTCATATGTGATGGAGGTATTCCGGGTGCAGTTATACGCCCTTCCGGTGGTGAATTTGAAGAGGTTAGAGTTTCCGAAAATATTGTTACAGCTGGAGTAGGCGCTAGATATAAAAAAGTCAGCAATATAGCTAAAGCTAATGGGATTAGCGGATTCGAGTGGATGGAAGGTATTCCTGGTAATGTGGGAGGCGGGTTGAGGATGAATGCGGGAGCAATGGGTTTTGAAACATTCGATCAAGTCCTTAGTATAAAATATTTAGATTCAGAGGGAGAGCTTCACGAGAAGATGGCTGAAGATTTTGATAGTAAATATAGGAACGTTCCTAAGCTCAATGAGAACTATGCAGTTTCTGCAGTCCTCAAAGGGACTAAAGATGATGCTGAGATGATAGATGGCCGGATTCGTGAATCAGTCGAAAGGCGAAAAAGAACCCAACCAATTGCGGCAAGTGCTGGATGTATTTTTAAAAATCCCATTGATATTTCTGCTGGTCAACTCATAGAAGAGTTGGGGCTAAAAAATTCTAATGTTGGTGCAGCAAGAGTTTCTGATGTCCATGGTAATTTCATTGTTAACGATGGAGGAGCAAGGGCTAAGGATGTAATAGCTCTTATTGATGAGATTAAGATTAAGGCTAAGGCGAAAAGGTCAATAGAGCTTGAGACTGAAGTGCAGATTATTGGTCAGGAGAAATTAAATTTTTAATTATAAAATAAAAAAACACAAAATATGTCGTTTAGTGATAAGACAATAGCTGTGATCATGGGGGGGCCTGGCAATGAGCGGGAAGTTTCAATAGCATCAGGTAAGAGTGTGTCACAGTCTTTGTCTGATAAAGGGGCAAAAGTGATAGATCTTTGCATAGAAGATCGGAACTTTAAGTTGGATGAAGATGTTGATCTTGTTTTTAATGTAATTCACGGGACGTTTGGTGAAGATGGCTCTTTGCAAAGAATTCTGAATGAACGTCGAGTGCCATATACAGGGGCAGGGGCAACTAGTAGTGAACTTGCCTTTGATAAAGGTCTGAGTAAAAAATGTTTTGTGGAGAATGGTGTTAATACTCCACACTTTGAATTTCTTTCTAAAGATGAGAGGGCATTACCCTCTTTAAATATGCCATTCGTTATAAAGCCACCAAAGGAAGGGTCTAGTGTCGGTGTCCATATAATAAGGGACTCTTACTCCATATCTGAAGCGATTGAGGATGCAGCAAAATACGACGACATTATACTTGTTGAGGAATTCATTAATGGGAAAGAGTTAACAGTTGGTGTTTTGAATGGAGAGGCATTGCCTATAGTTCACATTCAGCCCCTCTCAGGATTTTATGATATGAAGAATAAATATCCTTGGTTAGGAGGAGGTGAAGGGAGCGAGTACTTTTGTCCCGCTGAACTTGATGAGGAAACAACGAAGCATGTTCAAGAGCTTGCACTTGAAGCGCACAAGGCTCTTGGAGTAGAGGTATACTCAAGAGTAGATGTTATTCTATCTGAAGATGGCACACCATATGTTTTGGAAGTGAACACCATCCCAGGGATGACCGAAACTAGCCTCTTACCTAAAGCGGCGAAAGCTAACGGAATTGAATTTGGCGATCTTTGTCAACAAATCGCGGAGCTCTCGATGCAGTTGAGACGGAAATAAATAACCTTACAGAGAAAATGAGGAGTAAAAGAAATAAAAGAAAAGATCCAAGGTCTCGTTTCAGTTTGAGATCTCGAAAGAAATCTAATCGTAAATTAAATCATAGTTTGAACGTTCGGGTTAATTCTAAGAAATCTATAAGTGTTAGAAGAAGGATTTTCTTTTTGAAGGCTCTTAAATGGTCTGCTGTTTTGACATTAGTGGGTCTGGTTCTTATTGGTTCTTATAGGGGGATAGATTCCTTTTTGTTTGAAAGCCCAAAATTTTCATTGAGGCATATATCATATGAGACTGATGGTGATTTGCCGAAAGAGCGAATAGTGAAGCATTCAGGAGTTCAAATTGGAGTTAATATTTTGCGAATTGATTTGCAAGATGTGCGTCAACAGATTCTAGATGAATTGCCGCAGGTCAATGAGGTTAACGTGGTTCGCGATTTGCCCGGAGACCTTTCGATAAAAATTAACGAGCGGGTTCCAGTTGCGTGGTTAAATGGAATTGATGATATTGGTGCAGAGAAGAAGAATAATGGAGGAATTCTTTTGGATGTAAATGGGCATGCTTTTCCATGTGAAGATTCAGCTTCAAGATATGGTACTCTTCCTGTAATATTTTCAGAAGAAGCTTCACATATTGAGGCAGGTCAAAGGATTCATGCTCTTACCGTTCTTAGGGGACTCCATTTGGTTGCAAACTTTTCAACCTCTTTTCAAGCATCATCAGTAAGGTTGATGTCGCTTCGATCAGAAACGGATTATTCGCTGATTGGTTATTTAAATACTAATGCTGAAATTATTTTTGGATTGGATGAAACCGACAGGCAGATTGAAGATTTGAAGTTGCTATTAAATGAAGCGACGCGTCGAGGCAAAGTGCTTGCTGCAGCTAATGTAATGGTAAAGAAGAACACGCCAGTGAAATTTGCTAATTCGGTTAAACGTGATTTATCAATTCCTCGCGCATTGCCCATTATCTCTCGGAGTGTACCAAGGGCATTGCCATTCAAAGAAAAATCCGATGAGAGTGAAAATTCTGACAATCCATCGAAACTCGTTCTCAAGGCCTTGCCAATAAATTCTAGGGTGGAAAATCCATAAATTGCCTATTTTTTCAACGGGCATTCATTCTAGGGGTTGACTTAGCGGTCATATCTAGCGTATTCGCTATGTATAGATGGCTAAAGCTAAAATCTACGCTGGTTTAGAGATTGGGACGTCCAAGATCTGTGTGGTCGTTGGTGAGGTGGATGCTGATGGTTCAATTAAAATTCTTGGAATTGGGCAGGCCCCATCTCGTGGGGTCAGAAAAGGTGAGATAGTGGACTTTGAGACAGCGCAGACGTGTTTGCATGATGCTCTTGTTCAAGCTGAAGAAAAAACGGACGTTATGATAGGTAACGTTTATTTAGCTATCACTGGAGCTCATATTGAGAGTCTTTGTAATAGGGGCTCTATTCGTATACCTGATGGGCCGGGTGCTAATGAAATCACTGAGGAAGATCTTGATGAAGTTAGGGATCTCGCTAGGGACGTATCTCTACCTCAACAGAATGTTTTTCTTCATAGTATTATTAGGGACTATTATGTTGATGGCCAAGAAAAGGTTCAGCAGCCTGTTGGGATGTTCGGCAAAGTTGTTGAAGCTGATTACCATATTATACATGGAATAAAAACGCGCATGCAAAATACTATAAGGTGTGTTCGTGAAATTCCAATTTCGGTTGATGAGGTTGTTTTTAGTCCGATTGCCGCTGCTCAAGTAATGTTATCTAAGGAGCAAAAGGATAGAGGCGCACTACTGATAGATATTGGCGGAGGAACTACAGATTATGTAATGTATTTGGGTGGTTCAGTTGCGCAGTCAGGATGCATAGCTGTTGGGGGTGACCATATTACTAATGATATTTCAATGGTAATGAAGGTTCCCCTTACGCGTGCAGAGCGTCTCAAGATAGAGCATGGCAGTGCAATGGTTCAAGATAAAGGTCAGGATGAATTTATTGTACTTGAAGATGATCCTCATTTTTCTGGTTTGGAAATTGATAAAGTGATGCTTAACAAGATTATTAACGCACGTATATCAGAGACTTTCGAGCAACTCAGGGATCGAATTATGAAGGATGATGATATCGCTGCATTAGGGGCAGGGGTTTTCTTGACTGGAGGAAGCAGTAAATTGAAAGAAATTGATAAACTTGCAGAAGAAATCTTTTCTTTACCTGTTTCTTTAGCCAGTATTAGTAGCATGAGCGGTGCTACAGCGCCTTTCGAAAATCCGCAATTAGCAACTCCGATGGGATTGATTAGGTATGCGCAAATGATTGAGGCGAATAAAACTGAAAAGACTAATCCATTTAAGCTTTTTCGGAAAAAGCTTGGCGGATTATTTGGGGGCTCTAGTTTGATAGAAAATAACAATTAAATTATCTGAAGTAATCAATGCTTGAATATGAACGTAAACCGGCTGATGGAGAATCGGCTCTCGCCCCTGAAAAAGTAAAAGTAATCGGTATCGGTGGTGCTGGTTCGAACGTGCTGGACCGCATAGCTCTCCATGAGAGAATGGATGATGGGGAATTATTAGTGCTTAACACTGATGTAAGGGACTTAGTCTCATCAGTGGCGGAAGATAAGATACAACTTGGTAAAGAGTTAACTCAAGGGCTGGGAGCCGGAGGCGATCCAGATCTTGGTAAAGAAGCTGCACAAAAAACTGAAGATGAGATTCGAGCAGCGTTGGAGGGTAAATCTTTAGTTTTTATTTGTGCTGGTCTTGGAGGCGGAACAGGATCAGGTGCAGCGCCAGTCGTTGCTAAGATTGCAAGGGAAGTGGGTGCTTTTGTCGTAGGTTTTGTTACGATGCCTTTTTCTTTTGAGGGACGCAGGCGTTTGGAGCAAGCTGAATCGGCTTTGGTTCAGATGGAGAAATGTACGAATGCTTTGATGACTTTTGATAATGATCGCATGGGGAGTTTGATAAACCAAAAGGAAGGTATACAACAAGCATTCGCTGCAGCTGACCAGATAATTGGTCAGAGCGTTGGAGCAATTACTAAATTAGTTGCTCAGCCAGGTTTAGTTAGAATTGGAATGGATGATTTATTGACCGCCCTTAAGAATGAGAGTTCTAGATGCTTATTTGGGTTTGGCCAAGCCTCGGGTGATAACCGTGCACAAGAAGCTTTGAAAGCTGCTCTTAAAAATCCGCTTTTGGATAGAGGCCAGATGCTTAATCAATCCAGCAGTTTGATTGCACACATTAGTGGTGGTGAAACGACAACATTGTGGGAGGTCGAGATTCTAATGAATGAGTTATCCAAATATGTAAATGACGATGCTCATATACTCTTTGGGGTATCCTCCGACAAGAAACAGGGAGAAAGTTTGAGCTTAACGATTATTAGCTCCATTGGTAAGGCAGGTTCCTCTCAATTAAATGAACCGGTTTTAGATATTGAAGATTCATCAGAGATAGAAGAACCGATTGAAGGCGAAGGAGATGCTGAGCCCGAATTCGGCTTAAGTGATGATTCTGATAAGGAAGATTCTGTTTTCTCTGGAGAAGTTCCTGAGCCATTTATTTCGGATAGCGATGAGGAGGATAGCGATGAGGAGGATAGCGATGAGGAGGATAGCGATGAGGAGGATAGCGATGAGGAGGATAGCGATGAGGAGGATAGCGATGAGGAGGATAGCGATGAGGGCCTGCAATCTCACCAGCAGGACTTGATTCCAGAAAAGAAAGGTGGCAGAGGCCGTTTCGATAAAGCGGAACCTACAGTAACTGATGAGGGGGAAGATCTTGACGTGCCTAGTTTCTTGCGGAAAAAGAAGAAGTAGATAAAAGTTGCGAAGAAAAATTTAGATCAAATAAAAGCCAGCAATTCATTAGTGGTATTTTCTTTTTCTTATTAATAAATCGGTTATTCTGAAGTAATTACTTACTAATTATCTATTATGTCACAATCAAACGAAGTAACCGCCTTAAAGACTCGTCTATCAGTAATGATGTTTCTTCAATTTTTCATCTGGGGAGTTTGGTATGTACCCATGTTTCCGTTTTTAGATGGATTAGGAGTAGATGCAACTAAGATAGGATTCGCGTACAGTGCTACAGGACTTGCGGCAATAGTTTCTCCGATTTTCATTGGTATGGTTGCTGATAAATTTTTCCCTTCTCAGATAGTTTTAGCTGTTTTGCATTTAGTCGGAGGATTCTTTTTGTTTATGGCATCCAGGGCCACTGACTGGGCGTCTTTTTTCCCATATTTGTTGGCGCACTTATTCTGCTATATGCCGACTTTGGCTCTAGCTAACTCAGTTTTGTTTCAATCAGTGAAGGACGCTCAGAAAGAAGCTCCAGCGATCAGGACACTCGGAACCATTGGTTGGATTGTTTCTGGAGTTGTTGTAGGTAGTAGTTTCTTAGTTGGTGCAGAGGAAACACTTAAGTTTCAAATGCCAGCATTCTTAGGAGGGCCAGAAGCGCCAGCCGATTCCAAAGGTTTGGGGCTTACTAATCTACCGTTATTAATTGGCGCTGGAGCGTCTGTTCTCTTGGGTGTTTTTTCTATATTTCTTCCTAATACTCCTCCTAAAATGAAAGGACAAAGTATAGGTATTGGTGATGTACTTGGCTTCAAAGCAATTTCCTTAATGAAGGACAGGTCCTTTGCTGTCTTTATTATTTGTTCTCTCCTCATTTGTATCCCTTTATCTTTCTATTATCAGAGTGCGAATGGGTATCTAAAAGCAATGGATATAAGTAATTCTGAGGGAGTTCTGGCATTAGGTCAGGTTTCAGAGATTTTCTTTCTATTACTTGTTCCATTCCTGTTAATTAAGTTAGGAGTCAAAAGAATGCTCTTAATTGGAATGGCTTTTTGGGTATTGCGATACCTTTTCTTTGCTGCGGGCAGTCAGGACGCGCAGTATTTACTTTTCTTGGGTGTCATTGCTCATGGTATTTGCTATGATTTCTTTTTCTTTACTGGGCAACTCTATGTTGATAAGAGGGCACCAGCTGACATTAGATCTCAGGCCCAAGGGTTCATTGCATTTGTGACGCTAGGAGTTGGGATGTTTATTGGTAATAATGTGAATGGGTGGTGGACTACGCTACAAACTAACGGAAAAACCAAAGAGATTAATTGGGATTCGGTTTGGTATTTTCCTGCAGCGATGGCTGCTGCCGTTCTTGTAGCTTTTTACTTTTTGTTTAATGACTCCAAATCTACTGATTCGACAGAAGCTACGATTGAGGAGCCTCCAACCGAATCAGTATAAGTTTAATTTTTCCCATAAAGCTCATGCCTGATCCTGTTAAAATTCTAGTTGTTGGTTGCGGTAATATGGGGAAGTCACACGCTAAGGCTTACCATTCGATGGAAGGTTATGAAATAGTGGGGCTGGTTTCACGTGGTGAAAAATCCCGGAAGGATTTGGTTGAAATACTTGGGACCGATTATCCGCAATTCTCTAATTATGAAGAAGCATTGGCTGCGTCTCAGCCTGATGCGGTATCAATAAATACTTATCCTGACACTCATGCAGATTATGCGAAAAAAGCATTTGCGGCAGGGGCTCATGTATTTTTAGAAAAGCCTATCGCAGAGAGCGTAGATGAGGCTCAGGAAATTGTTGAAATGGCAAAATCGGCTAACCGGAAGCTAGTCATTGGATACATTCTTAGAGTTCATCCATCATGGATGAAGTTTATCGAGGTAGCACAGACTCTGGGCAAGCCTTTGGTAATGCGTATGAATCTCAATCAACAGTCATCTGGGAAAAATTGGGAAACACACAAGTGTTTAATGAATTCAATGTCTCCGATCGTTGATTGCGGGGTCCATTATGTGGATGTTATGTGTCAGATGACTAGGTCTAAGCCTGTCAGAGTAAGTGCGATAGGAGCACGATTAAGTGAAGAGCTTAATGAGGGAATGTATAATTATGGACAGCTACAGGTAACTTTTGAAGATGGATCCGTGGGTTGGTACGAGGCAGGATGGGGTCCAATGATGAGTGAAGTTGCTTTTTTTGTGAAGGATGTTGTGGGGCCAAAAGGATCAGTTAGTATTTCCGGAATGAGTGAGGGTGAGGAGACCGATGATGTCGATGCTCACTCAAAGGCTGAATCGATTAAACTCCATCACTCCGAATTGAATGAGGATGGTGAGTTTGTTAAGGAAGACGAAGTCATTGATTGTGCAGATGAACCTGATCACGATGGCCTCTGTTATCGCGAACAAGAGATTTTTCTGAATGCAATTATTAATGATGTGGACCTAAGTGATCACATGGATGATGCGGTTAACAGTTTGCGTATTGTGATTGCTGCTGATGAAGCGTTTCGCAGTGGTAAGACGGTGGATTTATAATTAAATCTCGCTAAGAGAAATGCTTTGGATCTCTAGGGTATTCTGCCATTAATGGATGAAGATCTGATCTCCCTTCTTTATATAGGGCAACCCATTCGGCTAACCTTCTGCCCAATCTTCTGCAGGCTTCTTTTTCTTTCTCTTCTCTAGGCTCTCCAGCGAGTACAGCTCCATAATGTGGGGTGAGCCCCTTTCCAACATAGTCAGTTACGCCAAAATAGAGAAATCCGAAATTGAGAAGTACGGTTGCCATTGCGTTACATGCAGTCTCATTGCCGCCGCCCCATCCTGCAGATGAGGAGAAGCTACAGGCGAATTTCCCGTCCACTTCGAGCCATTTTTTAACAGCCACAGTGTCCCACCATTTTTTCATTTTCCAAGCCATTGAACCAAGATTAGTTGGAGACCCCATGGCGATTCCATCGCACCAACTTAAATCCTGAGCAGTTGCTTCGTCGCAATTTTTGATTTTTACCTCCATATCTGAGACAGTAGATGCGCCTTCTGAAACTAATGAGGCCATCTTTTTAGTGTTACCAGTATTGCTATGGTATAAGACTAGTATATTTCCCATATAACTAATGATTTCGCATGGAGTAGAGAGGTTTGCGAGATCTTAATGCTTAGAATTCTAATATTTTTTAACTTTAATAGTGGGATGAAAGGCTGGACTGATTTAATTTAAAGCAGATAATTCGAGGTTGCCGAGGTCACTCTTGGCACCGATGCTATTTTAGTGTCTCGTTTTCATAGTGACATATTGACTGGCCTTAAGGGTGGAGCCATGGGTGCTGCTAATGTGATTCCTGGAGTTTCCGGAGGCACTGTTGCTTTTATTACTGGTATATATGAACGCTTGATCAATGCTATTAAGTCCTTTGATTTTAATGCAATTAGACTGCTCTTAAAATTTAGATTCAATGATTTTGCTTTAAGAATTGATTTACGGTTCCTCATTGCTATTGCCATAGGGGCACTGATCAGTGTGTTAAGTCTGGCTAGGCTCCTTGATTTCCTTTTTGTCCATTATCCGGTCATGACATGGGCATTCTTTTTTGGGCTAATAGCAGCGTCAA
>Ga0315331_10004908_pt1 | contig 10063 bp, 6 predicted proteins | sample M160m34915metaG_FD_203456 | JGI IMG/M metagenome (GOLD analysis project Ga0315331, IMG submission 203456) | Ammonia-oxidizing marine archaeal communities from Monterey Bay, California, United States - M1 60m 34915 | ecosystem: Environmental > Aquatic > Marine > Intertidal zone | place: USA... | reverse complement strand
GGAGCACTCACATAGTACAGCTTACAGAGAGCCCTATTATATCTGTTACTAGTGTACAAGAAAGGCTTAGCTATGACAGCGCATATAGTACTCTTACCACAGGAGCTTACGAGTATTTTATAGATACTCCTACAGATAGTTTATTTAGAACTAATTCTGGAGGTTATCAAAACTGGGCAAGGGGCGCAGGAGCCGTTAAAGTTATATATACTGCCGGGTATGCTGCAGTCCCTGCTGATCTGAAACTAGCAGTAATTGATTTAATTACTTACTATGTTAAAGACGAGCATAAAGAAAGAAGAACAATCGCAGGAGCAAGTATACAGAACGCTTCTAGTTCTTCACAAAGAGACAATGTTGCATTTCCAGATCACATTAAGAGAGTCTTAGACTTGTATAAAAACTTTTAATGAGTAGACAAGCCCTACAAAACTTTGTGGATGATTTAGTTGTACAAATGGGTGAAAAGTCTCCTATATTAAGAAGTGACTATAATTTACAGCCACATACATTTGTTTTTACCCCAGGAAGGTTGGGCACACAAATGATTATGGCAGCTAAAAACTCAGCGAAAGATGGCTGGGAACTAACAAATAAAGATATGGCAGAGATCAGAACGTTAGCGGATAAACAAGGTGCTCTGTTAGTAAATTATATAAAAAGCTTGGGAGGAAAATCGTACAGTAAAAAAGGGGTAAAACTCATGTTTACTACTTCTACAGACCAAGAAGTATTAAACCCTAAGTGGAAAAGAGATAGGTTGCCAAATTCGCCTCCCATGTTTGATCAAAACGATATTTATCAGAAAGTAAAATCTGCCTACTCTGATACTATTGAAGCTTTTTTTGAGTCTGTTCAGTTTTATTTTACTTCGCAAGAAGAGACATACACAAGTACAAAAACAAAACGAACTAGAAAAAAAGCTATACGAACTGGAAAAGAGGGCGGGGGACAGATTGCAGGATCGGCAGGTGCAGTAATACAAGCAGGACACGAGCACGGCGGGGGTATTTTAGAAACTCAGATGAGAGCAGCTTTTAACACCACATATGATAAGTATACGCAAGAGTTGCAAAAAGAAGGAATTAGAAGTGCACAAGAAATGTATCGTGTGCTACAAGGTTTAGGCCTTAATCTCTCCGTTGTACGAGCAGACGACGGAGAAAGTTTTGTTATAATGTTAGAAAACAAAACAGGAAATATCAAAGCAGGGCAGGATGCAAAGAAAGCAAAAAAAGAATTTATAAGAACTGCTTCAGATATTTTAAGAGACGCAGATCTAGGAAACTTAGAAGGCTCTGATTCTATAGTTAGAAGAAACAGAAAACTAATTATAAAAAGTTTAGCAAAGGATTTTAAAAAGAATCCTCGTATAAAAGTAAAGACAGAAAATACGAAACTTAAGAAATCAAAAGGAAAGGCTTCTGCTACTATTGCAAAACCTAAGATTAATAAACAAAAAACAGTTGCTCTGGCTGCAAAAGTTGCTCTCCCAAAAGCAGGAAAGAGACAGGGCAAAAGAAAACCTCCGCCTCCTAAAATGGCTTTAGCAAATATACTTGGAGTTTTAAATATTCAGCTACCTAAAACTGTAGCAAGAAATATGGGAGACCCTAGACTAAATAATAGAACAGGTAGATTTGCGCAAAGTGTAAGAGCAACAGATGCTTCACTAACAGCAGAGGGGTTTCCTAGTATTGGTTATACTTACATGAAAGAAAGATATGGGGGGTATGAAAGTACAAGCGGCACAAGATTTGCAGATATTGATAGAGACCCTAGGCGGCTTATCGATCAATCCATAAGAGAGATTGTAATAGGGTTTGGGCTTGGAAGAGTATATACTAGGAGACAGTAATGACCGCAAGAATTTACGCATCTAGAAGAAAACGCATTGTTGATGCTCTTGTGTCTAAATTAAAAACTATTAACGGTCAGGGAGCTTTTCTGTCTGATCTTGGAGAGAATGTTCACCCAACTTTAAAGTTCTGGGATGAAGTAGATGAATTTCCAGCACTACACTTAAATGCGGGAAGCGAGACGAGAGAGTATCAATCGGCAGGAGTACGAGACAGGTTTTTATCAGTAACAATTCGCTGTTATGTACAAGAGGAGGATGCTCAAGAAGCCTTAAACGAGTTAATGGAAGATGTCGAAACGGTCATCGAAGATAACTCAAGATTAGAGTATACAGACAAAATGAACATTGTCTACTATACACAACAAATCACGGTCATTAGTATTGATACTGATGAAGGTGTGCTCGAGCCTTTAGGAGTAGGTGAAATACTTTTAGAAGTTCGTTACTAAGAAAATACTGGCACGAATAAACGTTCACGACCAGTCTTTTCAAGATCATAGGGAGATAAAACTATGGCTGAATATTTACATTTTAGTAGAGACTCGCGTCTCTACATGGAAAAAGACGGGTACCTCTGGTCGATTCCTGTGCTTGATGGATTTAGTTTCTCTCAGGCTACAAACGCATCCGAGATAACTCTAAATGAAATGGAAGACGCTTCAGGTCGCTCACGTCGAGGTCGTAAAATGTTTACGGACTCTTTGTCTGCTGCTGAATGGTCTTTCTCAACTTACATTCGTCCTTTTAAATCTGCGGGCTCTAAAAGCAATACTAATGGTGTAGCTGATTCTACTGCCAACCATCAGCATGCTGTTGAAGAGTCTCTTTGGGTTGCGATGGCAGGAAAAAATGTGTATGTACCTGGCACAGGTAAATGGCAGCACGGCTCTGTAGGAGGAGCAATAACTTCTCTTGTTACTACTAGTGGTGGAACAGACTCTGACAGAACAGCAGGAACTTATACTGTAGCTGTTCCTACAGCAGCGTCCGGAACTAGTACGGGAGCTACAGTTGCTTCTGGCGCCGGCACAAATACTGGCGGAACAAATGCAGTATTATCAATCGTTATTAATGGTAGTGGAGTAGCAGCTATAACTGTTACTGAAAGAGGAATTGGATTCGATACTGGTAATACAATTACGGTCGATAGTGAGCTTATTGGCGGGGGTGCAAATGATGACAATTTAGTACTAACTGTAACTTCAACATCCGCAGTTTCTGATGCAACTGATCTTGACATTAACTTCTTTGACTCAAACCGAGCCTCTTTAGGAACGTTCAATCTGTACTTTGTCTTTAGTGACAGAAGTGAGGGTCGACTCCTTTATAAACTTTCAAATGCTGTTGTTAATGAGGCTGCTATTGATTTTGATATTGATGGTATTGCTACAATTAACTGGTCGGGTATGGCTGGTCAAATTAAAGAAGTAGCTACAGGCTTAGGCGCAGGTCAAGTGACTGCTGCCGCTACTTTCCCAAATCCAGGAGCAGCAGGAGCATTATGGATAGATACAGACGACAGCGATAAGCTGTATATCTCAACAAGCGCTACAAATGCTGCAGGTAGTTGGTATGCAAATATTGATGAAGGGTCTACAAGTACTGGTAACTTTATTCGTAACCGACTCACTAATCTTACGTTAGCGCCAGAAACTGCTTTCCAAGCAGCCACTACTTTTGATAGAGAAGGAACGGGAACTGCTGATGATAACTATAGAACTTCTTATAGTGTAGCAATCACGGGCGGAAACGTAACTATTAGTAATAATATTTCGTACTTAACTCCCGAAGAGCTTGGTAAGGTTAATCAGCCAATCGAACATGTAACTGGTACTCGTACTGTTACTGGAAGTTTGACCTGTTATCTCGCTAGCTCTGACGCAGCTACTAATAAGAGTAAGAACTTGTTCCAGGACTTGGTGTCTGACATCAATACTGTTATTAACAAATTCGCTATTACTTTGCAAGTAGGTGGAACTGACTCTACTAAGCCTAGGTTTGAAATCAGTATGCCAACAGCGCATTTTGAAATCCCAAGCCACTCTATTGAAGATGTAATTTCTCTTGAAACTAACTTCCATGGACTAGGCACTACGGTAGGTGAAGGTGACGAAATTTCGCTGAAATATATCGGAGTATAACTGTAAAAAAATATTTCTTGACACCGCAGGTGAATTGAAATATAATATATGGTATGAAAGTGAGGGGGTCTTTTTAGGCCCCCTTATCTTATAAAGAGACGAAATGGCAAATTATATATTTAAAAAAGAAGCCGAAGTTTACCTTGTACATAGCGGTACAAAGTACAGGATAGATATAAGCGATATATCCTTTAGCCAGTCTTTTCAGGAAAAAAGCTATGAAGTAAAAACTCTACATAACCAGTCGAGTTTTGAAGGCTCTAGTATAAATAGAGCAAACCCAGCAGAGTTCAGTTTTAATACTCCTCTTCTGGAAGAATTAAGACATAAAGTTGTATTTGATAGGTTACTTGATTGTACTTCTTTTGACTTATACATATCATCTCAGCAAGATGTTTTTAAACTAGAAAAATGCATTATTCAAGATGGGACGTTCGAGATTAATAAATCAAGACCCTTGAGATTAAGTGTTTCTGGTGAAGCGTCTAAGCTGTCAAAATTTAGTGGGTCTATACCAGGTACTTTGTATACTACTGGTACAGACACTACTACTTATATTATACCAAAAATTAACACTTTAACTCTTGGAGGTACTGATGTATCTGGCCAAGTTGCTGCTATGAGCGTAGAAATTCAGAATGATATTAGCTGGAATAACTATAATACGCTTCAGGCTTCTTTAGTTGCAACAAATGCAGCTACTTCTATGTTTCCTTCTAATTTTACAGTAGGAACAAGAGTGGTAGCAGGAGCAATTACTAGGTACATAAAAGATAGTCCTAATCTGCTAACTTGGGATACTAATGCAGCTTTGGTACTAAAAGCAGGAACTGGAACTTCTTTTAAAGGAGTTACTTTTGATTTTAACTGTTCATTTACGAATAGATTACAAGATTCAAACGTATACTTAGAAGAGTATAGCTGGAGAATGGTAGAACGCTTAACCGACGCTCAATTACAGAGTGCAATAACTTACACATAAAAGAAAAAAGGACAAGAAATGGAACTAAAAAAACTAGTAGTAGACAGTAAATCTGCTTGGATTGACTTTTCAGGCCTAGAAGGGTTCTCAATAGAAGTAGCGAACCTGTCTAGAAAAGAGCTTACAGGAATAAGAAAAAGATGTACAACTTCTAAATTTAACCGTAAATCAAGGGCAATTGAAGAAGTCTTAGATGATGAGAGGTTTGTTACTGAGTTCTCACGTAAATCTATAAAAGGTTGGAAAGGGCTAACTTTGGCGCACTTGGAAACTTTGATATTAATTGATACCGGAGACCAAGATATGAGCAAAGAAGTAGAGTATACGGAAGAGAACGCAGAAGTTCTTGTAAGTCAATCAGCAGAATTTGATACATGGCTCAATGAGGTAGTCTTCGATTTAGAAAACTTTCGTAGTAGACCAAAGGGATCAGTGCCTAGAGCACCTAGAGCGTCTGTTCAAAAATCTTGATCAAGGCGTAAGCCAAGACAAGTACTTTGAAATACAAGAGCAAATGGGGCAGCCTATAGACCCTAAAGTAATGCCTGTAGCTATTGAAGATTTTCCTGAGATTGTACTAATGGCTATAAATATTTTTAATCGTCTGGGGGATAGAGTGTACCCAGAAATAGGTTATATAGGAAAAGACTATACAAACCTACTTATGTATATGGAGATATTGGGAGTAGCAAATCCTGATAAAGACTTCTTTCTTGAAGTCATAGAGTGGTTAGACGCTCGAGCTATCAAAAAGTCCGCAGAAAGTTTAAAGCGAGAATATGATAAGATGAAGAGAAAAAAATAGTGGCAGCCAATGAAATTACATTTAAGATAAAAGTCGAGAAAGACGGCAGCCTAAAAATGGTTGCAGGACAAGCTGATCAAGCTGCTAAGTCTACTGATAAGTTAAATAAGTCGACGGATAACTTAAGTAAAAAAAGAACTCAGTACCAAAAAGTTGAAAAAGGTGTTGGGCAAGCAGGTCTTTCTACTGCTAAAGGTTTTTCTAAACAAGCTGGTGCTATTAGTGGCGGGCTTGTTCCTGCGTATGCAGTTCTTGCTGCAAATATCTTTGCTATCACGGCAGCTTTTAATGCTCTTAAAAATGCCGCACAAGTAGAAGTTCTAGAAGAAGGCTTTACTACTCTTGGTAACACTGTAGGTCGAACTTCAAATTTAATGGCCCAACGTTTAAAAGATATTACTGGTGGTGCAGTATCCACAGAGCAAGCCCTTCGTACTGCTGCTGCAGGATTCTCTGCAGGATTCTCAATAAGTGAAATGGAAGGTCTTGCAGAAGTTGCAAGGGGCGCTTCCGTAGCCCTTGGTCGAGATCTAGGAGACGCGTTAGACAGGCTTATCCGGGGTACTGCAAAGTTAGAGCCAGAAATTTTAGATGAATTGGGCATCTTTATAAAAATAGAAGATGCTGCAGCAAAATACGCAGCACAACTTGGGAAAGTTCCAGGTGCTTTAACAGACGTACAAAGAAGACAAGCATTTTTAAATGAAGCCTTGGCGCAAGGAAAGCAAAAATTTCAAGATGTAGCCGACGTAGATGTAAATCCCTTTGATAAAATATCCTCCACTTTTAAAGAGATGGCAGAGTCTTTTCTACAGATTATAAACATTGCAGTAATTCCTTTTATTACTTTTTTAGCTCAAAATGTTACTGCTTTACTTGGAGTAATGGTTCTTTTTGGTACTTCTGTAGCCAAACATATGGTTCCCGCACTACAAAATATAGGACAAGGTACTATAGAAGCTGCAAAGGGCGCAAAAGAGGCTATTCCAGCTTTAAGACAGGCAACAAAAATTGCTGTTGAAGCAGAGCAAGCTGCGATTGGGTCTGCCAAAGTAAAAATTGGAAAAAATAGTATCTTTGCTCAACTTCAAGGTAAAGTTGCCTCTGGAAAAGGAAGCCCAGAAGATATAAAAAAATCTATTCAATCTTTAAATGCGTCTATACAAAAAAGAGAAGCTTTTGCTAAAAAAGCGGGGGCAACTATAAGCAAAGAATATCTAAGAGAAACTGCAGAAATAGAAAAATTAAAACAAAGATATATAGAGCTCAATAGACTAAGAACAGGTTCTACTGCGGAGCAGGCAAAAGCAGGATTTCTTTCCTCTCTTGGAGACGCAGAAGAAGCTCTTGGTGAGTCAATGGTAAGAATTGAGTCGGCAGGAGCCATAGGGGGATTTAAAGAAGCAAAGAAAGGTATTTCAGAGTATACTACTGCTATTATGGGGGCCAATAAAAAACAAAACGAGCTTACTAAGCCCGGTAGATTTGCAAAAATGGGCAACGCTATAAAAGCAGGATTTACTGTTGCAGGTGGAGGAGCGCGTATTTTTGGGGCAGCACTTATTAATGCCATTCCTGTTATAGGTCAAATTATATTTGCAGTAGGTCTCTTAGTCCAAGGTTTTCAATTTTTATTTAGTAAAGCAAAAGACATTGCAGGCCCCATGTCTGAGTTAGATACTATTGCGGATACTGCTTCTGATAAATTTGATCAATTAGCAGATAAAATTAAAAAGTCCGCAGATAAGTTAAATGAATTTGATACTGAAGGTGAAAAAGCTGCTCAGAGGGGTAGACATTTAAAAGCTCAGTATGCTGTTTTAAATGGAGTAGTTGGAGAAACTGCTGACTCCTTTAAAAGATTCTCAAATGCAGTTGCAAGCACTGATATAGGAATTATTGAGCGTTTTACATTAGCTTTAAAAGAGCTCGGGGGTAATATTGTAAAAGGTGTAGCCAATATATTAGAGAGCATAGCTAACAAAGTAGGTGCTATAGGTCGTGCAATACTCGATTTACCAGGTATGGACTTTTTCTTCGATCTTGGAAAAAGTGCTGCAGAAGTAGGCTCCAATATTCTGGAAACTGCGGGGAACATTGTAACAGGAGGAGATAAAACAACAGGCAAGCTTAGGTCTATGACTCAGCAATTTGAAAAAAGTGTAGGTGCTATACTTGATGCCGATACTACAGGGTTAGCGGAGGGAATTTTTGGGGATGCTCTCAAGGAAGCAACAGATGGAAATGCTACTAGTCTTGAAGAATTTGTAAAACAAGTAAAAGAAGGTGTTGTCGAAGAAAAAGATCTTGCAACAGCCCAAGCTAAATTAAATAAAGTTTTAGCAATCGCAAAAGATAGAACAGTTGCACTAGAGGCCGCAACAACAGGACTTGGGAAAAAAGTAAGTGAAGCAGGACAGAAAACTTCTGAGTTTATGTCGTCTTTGGCTTCAAAAGATAAGTTCGAAGAATTTCAAGGAACTATTATAGAGCTTCAAAAAAGTGTTGACGCGTCTAGGCTAGCTCTTGCAGGCATGGATGGAGAAGGAGATTCTCTAGCTCAGACTTTTGAAGATAATAAGCAAATTTTTAAGCAATTTGGAATAACTCTTAAAGACTTGGAGAAAGATGGCGGAAAGGCATTTGATAAAGTCGTTAAGGGTGCACAGCGTGTAATTGATGCGACTCGAAATACAAAAAATGAAGTAGCAGGACTAAAAGAAGAATTAAAGCAGTTAAAAATAGATGATAAGCTGGAAAAAACTCAAAGATCTGCTAAACAAATGATGCAAAGTTTCTTAGCCTACGGAAAAATGGAAATAGGTTTAGTAAACACAGCAAAAAATATAGCGGAAGACAGAAAAGCAGCAGATACATTAGCAAAAGCAGAGTTCAAAACAAAAAAGAGAATAATACAACTAGAAACAGAACTTTTAGTTGCAAAAATAGATTTTCAACTTTTAAACGAAAATCTTACTGACAAGCAAGTAGCTAATTTAAAACAACAAAAAACTATAATTACGTCAATGTCTAGTATGAGAGTCAAAACAGCAGAAAAAGAAAGAGACCTTGCTTTAGAAACTAATAAATTAACTCAATTAACTTCTACAGCAGGTTTAAGAAGTTCTGCAATGTCAGCAAGTCAATCAGGAAGTACAGCGGATAGAATGAGAGGGTTGCAAGCTATAAGCGCATTAGCTCCTACAAGAGACAGCTTAGTACGGGGCGAAAACGATACGCAAACTGGACAGATTGAATCAGCACAGCAATTTGCAAACAGACAATCTGCCGCTGACATTCAAGACATGAGAGCACGAGTAGAGAGTATGAAAGGTGTTCTTGCACCCGCCATGGATGAATTAAGAAAATTAGGACCAGAAGGAGAACTTGTAGCAACTGTAACTGCTGGAGGTTTTGCAATGGCCGACTCTTTTATGAATGTTGCTCAAGTATTTGAGAAAACTAATGACGGCATGCAAAGGGGTGCTGCTGTTATGGGAGCTATTGCAAGCACTATAAGTCAAGTTGGTTCTATAATGCAAGCAGCTTCAAAGGCAAGAGTTGCAGGTATTGACAAAGAAATAGAGGCAGAAAAGAAAAGAGATGGAAAGTCAAAAGAAAGTCTAGCAAAAATAAAACAGTTAGAAAAAAGAAAAGAACAAATGCAAAGAAAGTCCTTTGAGCAGCAGAAAAAAATTCAAATGGCTTCTATAATTGCAAATACAGCAATGGCTGCAATGGCTGCATGGGCACCTCCTCCCACAGGTAGTGGTCCATTGTTGGGAGGCTTTTTATCTGCAGCAATAGTAGCAATAGGAGCGGCTCAGTTAGCTATTGTTGCAGGAACAAGCTATCAAGGAGGGGGAAGTAGTGTTGGTAACGGTGGAGGTAAACCCTCTAGTCTTTCTGTGGGTCAGAGAAGCACTTCTGTAGACTTAGCCAAATCACAGTCTGCGAGAGGAGAGCTTGCCTACTTCCGTGGAGATCAAGGAACAGGCGGACCCGAGAACTTCCGTTCTGCCTTCTATGGTAAGAAGCACAGAGCTGCAGGAGGAAGTACGGGGTATGTAGTAGGAGAGCAGGGGCCAGAGTTGTTTATGCCAGATCGCCCAGGTACTATAGTTCCAGCAGACGATACGGCTGGAGTAGGCGGAGCCACCAACGTAACTTTCAGTATTAATGCAATAGATGCTTCAGGCGTAGAAGATGTATTAGCACAGCAACAAGGAAATATAATAGGTATGTTAAGGCAGGCAGCAAATTCGTATGGAGAA
>Ga0315331_10004906_pt1 | contig 10063 bp, 6 predicted proteins | sample M160m34915metaG_FD_203456 | JGI IMG/M metagenome (GOLD analysis project Ga0315331, IMG submission 203456) | Ammonia-oxidizing marine archaeal communities from Monterey Bay, California, United States - M1 60m 34915 | ecosystem: Environmental > Aquatic > Marine > Intertidal zone | place: USA... | reverse complement strand
CTGTTCGAACGTGTGCTGTCCTACCGTGCTCAAATACGCCACTGGTGGAAACATGAACTCCAGCCTCAAAGCGACAGGCTGCCCATCGTTCACTTTCGATCCATTTTCGAAGGCTATCCTTTCGCCAGAAACAAACAGCACCTGTGCGACAAGATCGTTTATGAAGTTAATGGGCTTCCCTCAATTGAGCTGAAATATCACTATCCGGATGTGGCATACGATCAAGAACTGGAACGTAAACTTCTGTTTCAGGAACAGACGTGTCTGGATGCCGCTGATCTCGTACTGACCGTCAGCCACGTGAACGCGGAACACCTCGTTCGCCGTGGAGTACCGGAGTCACGTATTCAGATCATCCCCAATGGGGTCGACTTAGAAACCTTCGACTACCAGTCACCTTCGCTTGATGCCTACGAGCAGTCGAAACAGCGTGAGCAGAGGTGTGAGAATCACGAACTGAAGATGCTTTACGCAGGAACGATGTCGCCATGGCAAGGCGTCAAGGTCGCCATAGAAGCACTGCGACTCTACCGCCGCGACTTACCGGCCTGCCTGACCGTTGTAGGACACTCACGCCCACGTCAGAAAAAATTGCTTCAGAACTTCGCGTTCGACCAAGGCGTTGGCCCTCACGTACAGTTTCTTGACCCAGTTGAAAAGTCCGAGCTAGCCAAACTTCACCACAACGCGGATGTGGTGTTGGCACCGCTTACGAATAATGATCGCAATCTCGTGCAAGGCTGCTGCCCATTGAAAGTGCTCGAAGCAATGGCCAGCGGCACTCCTTTGATTGCGAGTGACCTGCCTGTTGTCCAAGAGTTAGCTCAAGATAACGTTGATGCGATCCTTGTTCGGCCAGGATCAGCAAAGGCACTCAAAGATGGACTTCTGAAACTAACTTCAGAGCGGGGACTTGCACTTCGACTCAGCGAATCGTCTCGTCAGAAGGTGATGTCTGAATTTGCGTGGCAAAAAGCACAGCAGACCCTCATCAACGCTTACAACACTCGATTGCTCTGATCAGAGTCATCCTCGCTTAGACGTTCTAATAATCGCGACAACTGTACAGCTTCCTGCTGATTGTTGAACAACGTCAAAATCTGATCTCTGGCAGCAGTTTCGACAGCGTGCTTTTTAGTGGATGGCATACAAAGAACCTCTCGAACGGCCTTGCCCAAATTGTGCAACAAGGCCTTTGGAATCAAGTATCCCGTTTTGCCGTGCACGATAGCTTCAGGGATACCGCCGGCATCGCTTGCAACCACTATTTTCCCACACGCCATGGCTTCCAGGACAGCATTGGGTAGGCCATCCCAAAGTGATGGCTGCAAGACCACGTCACAAATCTGGAAATGCTTGGCAACCTCAGACGGTTGCTCAAGATGTCCTGTGATGACGATGCGCTGTGCAACCTCGGGAAATTCTGCAGCGAACGTTGCTAACTGGGCCTGTTCTCGAGGACGAACTGCTCCAATCACAAGTAGGCAGGTGGGACCCACATCTTGTGATTCCCGTAAGGCGGCAAGAATGAAAGGCAAACCTTTCTTGTGTCGCAGTTCACCGCAAAAACCAAGGACGTTCTCATCACGCCCAATTCCCAGCGACTCTCGCAACCCCAAATGACTGTCGCTAAGCTCGGGAAAAAAAACATTTGGATCAACAACATTACTCACGACGACAGGGTCGATTCGCTTCCCCAGCAACATCTCAATTTTCGCAGCCAATTCTTGTGACACACAACTAACGGCGGTAGCGCGCTGCAGCGTCCAGACCAGGCGAGCAAAATCGCCGGGGGGGAACATTAGGCGATCAATGTCATTTCCCCTGGCACTGACAGTAGAAGGAATACCTTCAGTTTCCGCAAAGACAACAGCCATGTAGCCGGCAGGATAAACATAGTGTCCCCAAGTTGCTGAATACCCGTTTTTACTGTGCAACCATTCCAGCACATTGACCGTGTGCTGCATGGATAGATCCATATTTGAAAAAAGGCCAAGGCGATGCAGCGCAAGTCGCTTCAGACCAGTAGAAGTGGAGGCATCCGGCATTTGCTGCAATGCTGGCTCCTGTCCCGGACTTGTACTTTCGAGCACGCCGGGAGGCAGTGACTTTGTCCACGCGAGCACATGCACATCCCAACCCAAGTGTGTCAACGCGACTGCAGTACGAAACGAACTTCGGGCAACACCACCAATGTCTGGGGGAAACCTCTCGACAATCATCAACAGGACAGGCTTATCACTCATGCTCATGCCTCGTTTGCTTTTCCAAGACCACCGTTAAGGATCTGCCGTTTCATTGGATTACATGTTTTTTTACCCATGTTACTCAGCGAAACATGTTAATGGATTAGTATCATGCGTCCGCCCACATCAGCACATTTCACTCCATCGCAAGCTTACCCGAACCAACGATTCCAGATAGCCCTCAACCCAGAATATACGTGGGTGTCCTTAACGCCAAAAGTGTTCGCGTCAATGGAATTGAGTCGCATCCTCTGTTTTGCGAGCGTACGATACGACTTTTTTGCGTCAGGCTGTTGGTAAAACGCATCGCGCGACTTGGCAAATGCGCGGGGCTTGGTTGTGTAATCATCAGGGCAATCTGGCCAATAGAGATCCGGAGCATATCGCTGCTCGATCGAATCAAAAACCCAGCCCGACTCACGAAACTCAGACTCATGCCCCAGTTCCATTCGTTTCTGAAGTGACTCAAAATCCCCGCCAAAGTTACGATAGAAAATTGCCTTCCTTTGCCGTGACACAACTTCACGCTGTGACCTACGACTCCACGGGTTTCCGTTAAAAGCCTTTCGATACTTGATTGGTTCCCGCCACCGATTAATAGTCGGGTGCTGGATAATGGTGTGATCGTTTTTCCAAAGACCACGAGCAACAGGGTGCGTGGTGTCGCGATCATAAAACTCGAGTGGCACCTGATAAAAATCCAAGCCCACCGCATTAGCGAGGAAATCCAAGACAAAGTCATCGGGGTAGCGTGGATATTTGATGGCATATTTCAACCACAAATCGATCATTTCCAAGTGCCGCTCATCAAACATCAGCACCCCTGACGAAAAACCACTTGACGCACCAGTGACATAGGTTGAGATCAACGGACCTTCCCAAGTCTCGGGAATGGCCCGGACGATGCGGCACTCAACATCTAACCAGAGCACACTCCCGTAACGCTCAACCATCTCACGGATAAACGAAATTTTGTAATCAAAGGCCTGGATCAACGTTTTGAACTCGCTTTCCAGAGCCAAGCAGTGAAATGGATATCCCAACCGCTCACAGTCTGCCTTCAACCCATCCGCAAAACATTCAAATGCGGGAGTATGGTAGGAGATCACAGTGAATCGACACATTCCCTCAGCCTCCTACCATGTCATAATTCAATCGGGCCAACAGACGACACGCCCCGGACTCGGCCAAAAGACAGTCAACACGTTCTCGTTGCATTGGATGTCGCCAACGCTCCACTGAATCCGCACTGATCGCCCTTGCCGGTTCAAACCATGCTTTGTCACTCACGACCTTCGCGTTCATTGGGTAGTCGTCCATTTCCGGCACGTGCTGCAGCGACAAAAAGCCAAGAATTTCCTGAACCGTCTCATGATAACAAAGTACCAGATCCTCATACCGGACCGTCATCACCTGTGGATGTCCGTCTAGAACCAATCCCGCCTCAACTTCCTTGACCCAGCGTTTCGGTTCAACCCAATAACGATCAGGAGCACTTGGATGCACGGAGCAAACGACATCCCGACCATCACGAACAACATGCAGGATCCGCAACTTTGCACCAAAATGTTTAAGAATCCGACTGAAGAACATCACATTTCGAGGTGTCTTTTCACACCAATATTGGCAATCAGTCACAACGTTACCACCATGCAAATGCCGTTGAATTGCTGCAACATCAAACGAAACATTTGACCTTGGTTCTGGGTCATAAGCCGTCGGACACAACGCCTGCGTCTCAACTGGAATTGCATAAACATTGGGGTGGCATGAAAGCACAGACAATAACAATGTCGTCCCCGATCTCGCGCAGCCACCTATCACAATTGGACTCATCCGCGAAAGTCGTTGTCGACCGAATGGGTAATTCATATCAATCAGCATCCCCAAAAACAAACATCCCAGCAACAAGAATAGCCCGCACATGAAAGTGGTGTTGAACTGTCAGCTAGATAGAGTGAACCACAAACCAAAAACTTGGAGAGATAGATTCCACAAGAATAATCCGTTCGTTCCGCGAAGCCGATTCCCCTAGCCAGTAACCACTTTCCTAAACAACGACTTGGCTGTCCTTGCCAACCTCTTCCCCTGCTCCGCAACACCCAAATCCCGTTGACGTGCCTCTCTGCCGCGACGATTCAACTGCACCCGCACTGCAGCTTGATAAGAGTCTTCCAAGTGAGCCACAAGCTCAGCGAGATTGTACGGTGCTTGATTTGGTAACAAAGCAACCGGGACAAAAATTTCAAAAGGCAGCAAGTCCTGGTTGTACTTCACTGCCTCATTGATGTTGCATACTTTCTCGACTTCATCAGCATGAAGATCATAAGGTGGATTCCATTGCGATACTGGACTTAGCTTATCAATTTGGTTAAGCACCCCCAGCAGCACTGGCAGCTTCTTCTGGAGTGTTCCTTTGCCTTCATAATGCTCTTTGAATCGTTCGTATAAAACGACGTCCAGTGAACGGGCAGGTTGATCTGCCTTTAACACCCAGATCACGATATCGGATTCTGTCAGCTCAGTTACCAACTGATCGACGGTAGTCTTTCCGCCCGCAACCGCTGGCAACTCCACCAAATGCAAATGCTCAACACCATTCATTGAATAGGCATAAACCGTCGCCTGCCCCACCACGGGCAGCACATCAACCTCCGCCCCCACTTCGCCGCGGAGGGCATTAATCAACGCAGACTTTCCACTATTCTCCTGCCCCACGATAGCAACTCGCACCGGGTCCAACGGCACTGCCATCCGTTCCCGATCACGCTCTGTGATTTGCGACGACAACACTTCAGCATCTTCGACATTGAATCTGCCGCTATACAGATCCATGGCAACGGACAAAACCTCCTGCAGAAACGCTTTTTTGAGTTGCCACTGGGTTTCTACACTAACTTTGGAAAAGATCTCGCCCGTGATGTAATCACGAACCTCCGAGGCGACCGCTGCGGCGGGATTCAACAAACGCAGGCCTCGCCAAACATTGCGAGCAACGCGATAAGTCTTGCCGACGCGACCAAGATTCTCCTGATTCTGAACCGCGTAACGAACATGAGAAACTTTCACGGCCTCGACAAACGGAACATGCGTCTGAAGCGTTCGACGGTAACGTCGACTAACCTCCTCAAACATTCGCAAAGAAGCAGGCACTGAAAAATCCCATTCGGTGCAACCATATTCGCCTGCTGTCATCCGCACAATTTTCAGCGCATGCGTCTGCAAATCGCTCCATTCATCGTTATCACGCAAGCATTCGTCAATTGTCTGATTTCCGCGACTCCAGATTTCGTGCTCACGCTCGGACCAATCTTCCGATGGCTCAACGATGCAATCACCCTGCACAGGAAGTTGGGTATCGTGCCGATGGGACCAAACTAACAAAAGTTTCGTGATCAGACTGACAATTGCCAGGACCACCAAGAACCAGAGCAGATACCCCTGCTGGAACACAAAATAGAGTCCAACACCCGCCAACACCAACAAAGGCAGGCCAAAACTGACGAGCAGCAGGGGAACGATCTGACGCGACAGGATCGAATTCACTTTCAATTCATTCACTCACAGTGTTTGTTTCAGATTCCAGTGCCCCAGACTATTCGCTAGCTTTCGGGGGGAGGCGGTCAGCCTTGCTCACACCGGCGACTTCTTGCCCTGCAACTGCCTTCACGCTATCGAACGCAGAATAGAAAAGATCCCTCAACTCCTCATTCGACACATCCTCATCACGATGCTTGTGATACATGTATTTGCATGCCACACGTCCAATGGCGTAAGTGGTACAAAAACTCATCACAGCTGCACTGGCTGCCCCCACGGTCTGTCCCCAGCCCGGCAAAAACTTAACAACTTGCCGAGTTCCAAATTTCATCGAATATCGGACTCCGATCCCGGCCCCAAGTGCTCCTAACAACTCTGCCAAAGCAGATTTGTTCCATTTTGTACCGTAAGACTCCGCCAAATCAGTCAGCATCTTCCACTGAATACCCGGCACCGCAACCAAACCAATACCGGGCACGATATCAGATACTCCTGAAACACCAGAATACCAAAGCAACTTGGTCTGAAGCTGTTGAAATTTTCTCACTTCCTCATCGCTGGACTGTCTCTTTCTTAACGCGACAGCAACGATCGGTAACATGTCGGATAACGCACCTACCAGCCCTTCCACCCCATCGGTTCCACCCTCAGGCAACTTAAAATCGACTGCAACGGATGCAATTGGAGAACCGAGTATTTCTTCGACCTGACCACAGTTGTACCGTGCCAATCGTTCCCGCTCTTTCAAATCCTGAACTGCATGAACAGCGGTATGAACAAGTAGATAATTGTTAATTTGCTGGCTGAATTTGATTTGTCTTATTGCACGCAGAACATCACCTTGCTCGGTATCCCCCATCTTCATGACGATGATCAGAGCATGTCCCTGCTTCGTGCAAATCTTGATATCTTCGGTCGCATCATATCCAGATTCGCTCAGTCCTCGCGTATCGACAAACTGAAGAACTGGCTTTGAATCGGGGAAGGCAAACTGTCTCGCTGTTCGTGTGCAAGGCCGAAATCCTTTTCCTATTTCCGCTTGTGAGTTGCCAGTGATCGATTGAACGAGGGTTGACTTGCCGGCACCAGTTTTTCCGAGCAACCACAGCGTTGGTAAATGCGAGTCGTGATACAGAGAAACCTGATTGAGCAAGTTTTCGTTTTCACCACTAGATCGATAAACTTGACGTACTTTTCCAAAGAGACTCATGTTCAATGATCCATTTTCCACACGACATTTAGGCAACCAGCCTTCCCCAGCAAGCACGGATGACCAGTTTGCTGAGAACCTTTTACTGATCAACTGCGACACAGATTTTTTGCTCAGATCGTTCATACCTGCATAGGCTGAAAAACGCTCCCGATCGAGCGTCGATTGTCAGTGTTACTGGAAAAGTTTCGATCGGAAACCCGCGGCACTTGGCACCACTTGATCGCAATTCAGGACGCCGACGTCTTATTTTGCGAGTTCTTCAATGCAAAAATGCAGAAATGCTCGTTTTTCGCTGTTGAAGTAAGAAGAATCCAAATGGCATCCCATTTGCATCATTGTAGAGGCAGTTCGGAGGACAAATCAGAGACCATGCTGATTTTGTTTTCCTCATCGGTAATCAAGCCAGGCAAAACAACTGGTGCAATTCAGACTTTCATCCCAAAGGCAGATTCCATGCGTGAACGCAGCCTCAAACATCCTGACTTCTACTCAGGCACCGTTCTCGCATTCCTGACACTCGCTGCCTTGTTCAGTGCATCTGCATCCGACGCAGATGCAGCGGGAGGCTTCTGGCAGATTGAAGGGCAATTGATCAACGTCGACCAGTCGGGCATTAACAGCCGCGAGTGCGAACAAAGCAACACCACCTTGCGGTTTCGAAGTCGCTTGTCGAGTGGCGAAGGCTGCATTGCAGGACCCACCGGTGAATGTCCATGGGGAGTGTGGTGGGGGACGACTGCAACCAATGCATCAGGTCGATTCAACAAGACAAGTCCATTTCTATTAGATTTATCACGAAGTCGAGATATACAAGTTCAATATCGAGATCAGGCAAACCAATGGAAAACAATCACAGTGGTGTCAGACATCGGCAATCCACCCACAAATCAGCAAAACAACCATGTCTGGAGATTCAACCTGGGCACCCTGAAAACAACTCACTTTAAATGCCCAACCGTTCTCGTACCGAGCAGACGAAATTCAGTTCCCAAATTGCAACCGATCACCGACCCGAATCCTAATGCGGATGTCAAAACTGAAGCGATAGACCAACATGAAGACGCCGAAGCAGCACCTTCATCCCCCACAATCACAGAAATCCCGTGCGGAATGGATCACCAAGGTGCAAGCAGCTACGATCTCGCGTTCGAAAGTACAGCAGTACGACATCGTGACAACCAACCCGATGCTCCCATTGAAAGGATCACTTGGGAAGTCGTAATTCGCAATAACGGCACAGCAGCCTATAAGCCATCAGGTAAGTGTCGGACGACTGTAAGGATGAGTGTTTATCTGCCTGAACTGAGCGCAACACGAGTCTACGAGATCACACTTCGAGGCAGCATCCAACCAGGCGAAGCACGGAAATTCACATCGAACTCCGGGAACCTGGGCGAGATTTCGGAAGCCGCATCAACCTCTTACAACCTGAAGTTTGAAATCGATCCAGAGAACAAGGTGATGGAATCAAACGAGGGAAATAATTTCCAGCCGGGATGTTACACGCCGACGACAGGAAATTACGTGGATACTGTTTGCAGTTAGCACAATTCGTCGTGACTCACAATAAACCTCAGCGGCTCGCGTGGAGGTTGGCAATTTCCCTATTACGTTTTCACACGCTGACATACATGTCTTCGGGTACTAGTCATTCGATCGGCGTTGATCACCACAATGGTGGCAGATTTTGCTTCTTGGATTTCTAGATCGTCCACAAGCCGCGCAAACATTCAGCAGCAGTTTTTTTTCTGCCGCTCGCATCTTCTGAAACACACCTTTCAAAGTTCTCCAAGGCCCGTCCTTGGATAATGAAATCAAATCCTGCTCCAGCAGTCTGCCCATCTGGATTCCCGACTTGACATCAGAGCCCGAAAAGGGCCCGCTAATCCTTCCCGCACGCTTAATGTAGTATTGCTTTGCCATGACTTGAACTTCCAGCGTGCCCCCCCGAACTCGATGATTTCGAGAGAAGCTTATTTTCCAGCATTCTCGCTACTTTCATGTGCATTAAACTCGCCACGCAAAGCCACCCCTGCGACTGACATGCCTGAAACTGCACCGCCAAAAACGGTGCAAGCGTCTACCCGCAGTAAGCAGTATGATGCTCAACGCGAGCTTGTCAGGAATACTATCGGGAGTGCTTAACACAGTATTCAATTGGCGGAATCTGCTGGTGCTTCTGTTTGTTCAGCAGAGTCACCTGGTTTCATTTTATTTGTCGGCACACTTAGTTGGTTTTCTTGGCCATCTGACCGCAACAAAAATTGCAATGTGTGCGGTTCCCGGTTGTCAGCCCGCCTTAAAAACTGGGAAAAACGATCTCGCTTGCCGAATTTGGAAGAGAATAGTTTCGCTCGCAGATAGACGACTTTTGCCCCTTTCAATAAGGGCAGCACAGACGTCCGATTGTCAACCAGCGGAGCACTTGACTCGCTGTGAAAAAGCACGTGCCACTTTTCACCATCACGTGAGATTTCCAGAGTCCCCTGAGCCAATGAATCGAACACCGGAAAATAGTGCTCGTTGTACACCCACATGAGCGTCCGAAAATCCACGGTAGATTCGATCGGCGCAGGCAAATCCAAACGGTATTCAATCTCTGCCCATTTGTTAAGTTCAGCTGGTGCCCAATAGTGCGTCGAGTTCTCCTCTCGATACACAACAGCGTTTACGGTTCGCAACGGCTTAGGATCTGGATCGCCCCTCAAGTCGAGTTCGATTGTATAAAGCGTGGTTTCACTTTCATCAGTTCTTTCGATCTCTGGCATGACTTCAGGCATCAGGTTACAAACCACTCTCATACCGATAGACGAACCACGCCCGTTTTTATTCGGTACCGCGCAGAAACCTGCCCCACACTTCATGGAATTAACTGCCCAAGATCCGCCGCGCAACCCACACTTGACGATTGATTTTGCTTTCTCAGAAAGAAGTGCGCGAGAATTGTTATCTAAAGTACAAAACTCGGCAACGTTCCCATGCATGTCATAAATGCCCCACGCATTCGCCCGTTTAAGGCCCACCTCATGCGGTGATCCCGCGTTACCGTTGTACCACGCGTGTG
>Ga0315331_10004903_pt1 | contig 10065 bp, 8 predicted proteins | sample M160m34915metaG_FD_203456 | JGI IMG/M metagenome (GOLD analysis project Ga0315331, IMG submission 203456) | Ammonia-oxidizing marine archaeal communities from Monterey Bay, California, United States - M1 60m 34915 | ecosystem: Environmental > Aquatic > Marine > Intertidal zone | place: USA... | reverse complement strand
TTGCCCAAAAAACCGGCACAACGGTGAACGATATACGCCACATGATTATCTGGGGGAACCACTCTGCCACGCAGTACCCTGATCTTCATCATGCACTCGTGGGCGAGCAGGCGGCGATGCAAGGAATAGATATGAACTGGTATAGCGAGACCTTTATTCCCACAGTTCAGCAGCGGGGCGCTGCCATTATCGAAGCGCGGGGCGCTTCCTCTGCCGCGTCAGCGGCCAACGCTGCGGTGGACCATATGCGGAGTTGGGCTCTGGGCACACCGGACGATGACTGGGTATCGATGGGGGTCATCTCTGACGGCTCCTACGGAATCGAACCCGGTCTGATTTATTCCTTTCCCTGTCGCTGCAAGGCGGGACAGTGGGAGATCGTACAAGGGCTCGACATCGCCGACTTCAGCCGAGGCAAGATGGACGCCACGGCACAGGAACTGGCAGAAGAGCGGGACGCGGTCGCCCACCTGCTCGGATAGCAGCCTCGGACAACGAGTCAGCAAGACGGCTACGGGCAATCGCCGCGTAAGGCGCCTGAGCCGGCTAAACCTCTCTGAGCAACACGATCGGGGGCACACTGACCACGCGGCGACAGGACCAGACGCCCAGGGCCCCCACGATGACGGCACCCGCCAACGGACCCAGCCACCACATTGCGGGAGTCGGTGCCCACGTCATCTCGAATACCTGAGTCTGCAAGCCCCAGGCAGCCACCTCGGCGCCCGCGCTGGCGAGCGCGCCGGCCAGGCCTCCCAAGACGAGAAACTCAATCCAGAGCGCACCGAGCACGAGCCCGCTTCGCGCCCCCACGGCGCGCAACAAGGCGCTCTCCCGGAGCCTGCCATCCAAGCTGGATCGCACGCCCGAAATCAGTACCAGCCCCCCTGCCATCAGGATAACCGCCAACACCAACTCGAGTGCGCGGGCAACCTGATCCACCACCGCGCGCATCTCCTTGATCACGATGTCGAGCTCAATCACCGTGACGGTTGGCAGCACATTCACCAACTTATTGAGCAATGGCTTCTGCTCAGGCAGCAGACGGAAACTGGTCATATACATGCCTGGGAAGCGCTCGAGTACGCCGCGCGGGAAGACCATAAAAAAGTTCGGCCGCATGGATTGCCAGTCCACTGAACGAACGCTGCGCACGGTCACTTCGAGGGTGTCCGCTCCAATACGCACTGCCAGTCGATCTCCGACCTTCGCACCGAGATCCTCAGCAAAGTCTTCTTCGACGGAGACCCAGGGCCGCTCCGAGTCAGCGGGCCACCAATCGCCCTCCAAAAGCACATTGCCGCGGGGTAGCTGATCCGACCAGGTGAAGTTGGCCTCTCTTTGGCGAGGGGCACCCTCCACCTCTACCTCCTGCCATTTAGGCAACTCCGCGTCATTGACGCTAACCACCCTGCCCCGGGTCATGGGGTAGAGGGTCTCAGAGGCAATGCCATTTTCGACGAAGAACCCCTCGAGGGAGGGTCGCTCCTCAGGCGCGAGGTTCAACAAAAAATGGTTAGGTGCATCGGCAGGAAGCTGGGACTGCCACTGACCGATCAGCGACGAGCGCACCACCGATAGCAGCAGCATGAGCATAATCGCCATCGCGAAGATCACCATTTGCAAGGCATTCGCGCGGCCGCGCCGCTGCAAACCGGCCAGAGCGACGCGCCAGATGCTGCCAGCGAAGCCCCCTACTGATCTGCCGCCAGAGAGCAGCAAGCGGGCGGCAAAGAATCCTAGACCGACCACCACTCCGAGACCGGTAATGACCGCCGCGGTCACCACAGCACTGCCGCTGTACCACCACATCAGCGCAATAATCGACAAACCGCCAAGCAGGAAATCTCGAAAACGCTGAACGTCCGCCACCCCGATGTCAGCGCGTAATACCCGTAGCGGAGAGGCCTCCCCCAGACGCCGAAGAGGCGGCCAGGCAAAGAAGAATAGACAGACCCCCGCTGTTACCGCACCGATCAAAGCCGGCTGCCATCCAGCAGCGCCTGGCTCAACGGGCAGCAAAGCACCCAATAACCCAATGAACAGCTCCTGCAGCCCCCATCCGATGACGCATCCGATGACGGTTCCACCCAACCCCATCCAAAACAAACTGCGACCATAGAGCTGCGCTATTTCATGAGACTGGGCGCCGAGACTTTTAAGAATGGCCACGTATTGGGTATGCCGTTCCGCGAAGCGGCGACTCGCCAATGTGATCGCTGCGGCCGCTAGCACCACAGCGAGACTGCCGGCGAGGAGCAAAAAGCCCTGAGCACGATCGAGTGTGGTGGCAATGCCGGGCTGCGATCCCTCCACCGAGTCGAGCCGCTGGCCCTGCCCCAGCTGGGGTGTCACCCACTCTGTGAACTCAGCAATTGCGTTAGACGCGCCGCCAAGCAGCAAACGATACTCAACCCGGCTACCGGGCTGCACAACACCGGTCGCCTGTATATCTGCCGCATTCATTAACAGCCTTGGCCCAAAGCCAAACACTGCGGTGGTAGCGTCGGGTTCACTCCGCACCGCACCAGAGACCCTCAGGCTCGTCTCACCCACGATGATCTCATCGCCCAATCCAACATCGAGTAACGCGAACAACCGAGGCGCCAGCCAGACCTCGCCGATCTGAGGGATGGCACCATCGGAGCGCAGAACGCCGTAGGGCTCGGCGGACCATTGAAGCTCTCCTCGCAAAGGGTAGCCAGCAGACACTGCTTTGATCGACACCAGCGCCATATGATCCACGTCGGCGACAGCCATCGAAGGAAAACCCACGCCTTCAGTCGTTGACAGCCCCATCTGCCCCGCTTCGGCCAACCATTGCGCAGGCACCGGTGTTCGACTGACCACAACCATGTCCGCGGCCAGAAAGCGCGCGCTTTCCGACAACAAGGCCGACTGCAATCTCGTCACGAAACTACTGACCCCGACGACCACGGATACGGCCAGCACCAGAGCCAGCAGCAAAATGCCTAACTCGCCGCTACGCCACTCCCGCGCCAGCAGCTTCCAGGTCAGTGTTTGCCTCACAGATCGGTGCTCACGGCCCGCTCAGCTCCCCTGCTGTCATGGAAAAACGCTGGTCACAGCGCTCGGCGAGTCGCTCATCATGTGTGACCAGTACCAGCGTGGTGCTCGCCCTGTCGTTGAGATCAAATAAGAGGTCGATGACCCGCTCACCGGTGCGGGTGTCCAGATTGCCGGTTGGCTCGTCGGCAAACAAAATGCTGGGCTCGCGCGCAAAGGCCCTCGCAATCGCGACACGCTGTTGCTCACCCCCCGAGAGCGTTGTTGGGTAATGCTCTAATCGACTCTCCAGCCCGACCTCGGCGAGGAAACGCTCTGCGATCCCATCGGCGTCGGGCATCCCGGCCAATTCCAGAGGCAGCATGACGTTTTCTTTGGCGGTCAGCGCGGGCAACAATTGAAAACTCTGGAAAACAAACCCAATTTTCTCAGCGCGCAGCCTGGCTCGCTCGTCTTCGTTCAGGGTACCGAGGGACTCTCCATCGAGCCAGATCTCGCCTGCCGACGCGACATCCATGCCCGCTAGCAGTCCTAGCAGGGTAGACTTACCCGATCCAGACGCACCGACGATAGCGGCAGAGGCGCCGGCTGCGATTTCAAGATTGACCTCTCGCAAGATGGTGAGATCACCATCAGCGGTGGGTACCGTTTTAAGGAGCTGACTAACTTTGATCATACTGCGGGTCCTCGCCCGACGGATACGAGTAATGGCTTGGCTTGGATCGCTATTGCTGGCGACTCCAACCATGGCAGGCGCCCAAAGCGCGCAGCCCATCTTGGTACTGGGAGACAGCATTAGTGCGGCTTATGGCATGTCGTTGGAGCAAGGTTGGGTGGCACTCCTAGAAACCCGCCTGAGCGAAGAAGGCAGACCCTATCGCACCGTGAACGCAAGTATATCAGGCGATACCTCAGCCGGCGGCTTGCGCAGACTGCCTGACCTGCTGGAAACGCATAAACCCCAGATTGTCATCATCGAACTGGGCGGCAACGACGGACTGCGGGGGTATCCGGTTGGCCAGCTACGGAACAATTTAAACAAAATGATTGGGCTGGCCGAGGACGCCGACGCGAAGGTGCTGATGTTACCCATGGAAATCCCGCCGAACTTTGGAAAATTTTATACCGACGCATTCCGCGCCACCTTTTCTGGCGCGATCGACGGGACGGACGCCATATTGGCCGATTTCCCACTGGAGTCTGTGGCCCTCGATCGCAGTCTGATGCAAGCTGACGGAATCCACCCCACGATCGACGCACAACCCTTAATCCTGCAGAGTGTTTGGCGTAGCCTCGAGAATCTTTTATGAATCAGCGCCCGAACGCACTGCACGAACACCCAGAGCCCGGCCAAAGTGCATTGCAACGAAAATTCGAAGTCTGCATTTTCGGAACGAGCACGCCAGCCGGACGGCGCTTCAATATGGCGCTCATTGCCGTCATTTTAATGAGCGTGATAGTCGTGATCCTCTATTTGATACCCGAGCTCGACGTGCCCAGCGACGTCCGAGAGCAGGCACAACGATATGAGTGGTAACCCGACCCCACTCTATGACTTCCGAAAGTTCTGGGCGGAATGCCTGGGCCCCGCACCCTGGCTGCCCGTTTCTCGAGAAGAAATGGAGCAACTGGGCTGGGACAGTTGTGACATCATCATCGTGTCGGGCGACGGCTACGTAGACCATCCCAGTTTCGGCATGGCGGTGATCGGTCGGGTGCTTGAAGCGCAGGGGTTCCGGGTCGGCATGATCGCGCAACCCGACTGGCAGTCCGCCGAACCCTTCACCGTCCTCGGCCGCCCCAACCTCTTCTTCGGCGTGACCGCCGGCAACATGGACTCCATGATTAACCACTACACCGCAGATAAAAAGCGGCGCAATGATGATGCTTACACGCCCGGCAATATCGCCGGCAAGCGCCCAGACCGGGCCGTGACGGTATATAGCCAGAGACTCCGGGAGGCCTTTCGAGACGTACCGATTATCATCGGCGGCATCGAAGCCAGCTTGCGCCGCATTGCCCACTACGATTACTGGAGTGATCGTGTCAGGCGATCGGTTCTGCTCGACAGTCGCGCCGACCTCCTGCTGTTCGGCAATGCCGAACGGGCCATTGTGGAGATCGCGCACGGCCTGGCCGAAGGCCGAACGATTGATACTCTCACCGATATCCGGGGCACCGCTTTTACCGCGCGCACGCCGCCGACGGATCGCATACTGATCGATTCGACATCGGTGGACCAGCCGGGGCGGATTGACGCGCACCCCAACCCCTATCAGGGCATGGACCCTGAGCCCTGCAGCGACGCTCAGACTGACGCGGACAGTGCCTCCGAACCCACACCCGTTCGCCTAATGGCCAGTCCCAAATGTGACACCCATGCGATCCGCCTGCCGTCAGCGGAGGCGGTTGCAGAAGACCCTGTTCTATATGCCCACGCCTCACGGGTTTTCCATAAAGAAACCAACCCCCATAACGCACTACCCATGGTGCAGGCACACGGCGACCGCGAAGTCTGGCTCAATCCGCCACCCATCCCTCTGGAAACAGATGAATTGGACTGGGTGTTTGAACTGCCGTATCAGAGGCTCCCCCACCCTTCCTACAACGGCGCCGCCGTGCCGGCGATGGACATGATCCAGCATTCGGTGAATATCATGCGCGGCTGTTTCGGCGGCTGTACCTTTTGCTCCATTACCGAACACGAGGGGCGCATCATCCAGAGCCGCTCGGAAGCCTCCATCATTCGCGAAGTCGAACGGATACGTGACACCAGCCCCGCCTTTACCGGGGTCATCTCGGATTTGGGCGGCCCCACCGCCAACATGTGGCGCATCGCCTGCAAGGACAAAGAAACTGAAGCCGCCTGCCGCAAGCTGAGCTGCGTTTACCCGGGCATCTGTAAAAACCTCAATACGGACCACACACCGCTGATCAACCTCTACCGCAAGGCGCGCGAGACGGAGGGCGTGAAAAAGGTGCTCATTGCCTCAGGGCTTCGCTACGACCTCGCCGTCGAAAGCCCCGAATACGTCCGTGAATTGGTGACCCACCACGTAGGCGGTTACCTTAAAATTGCGCCAGAACATACTGAATCGGGTCCACTTTCTAAAATGATGAAGCCCGGCATGGGCAGCTATGACCGCTTTGCGGAGATGTTTGAGCGCTTTTCGCGCGAAGCCGGTAAAAAACAGTATTTGATCCCCTATTTCATTGCCGCCCACCCGGGCACGACCGATGAAGACATGATGGCACTCGCCCTATGGCTCAAGCAGCATCGCTTCCGCGCTGATCAGGTGCAAACCTTCTATCCCTCCCCCATGGCAACCGCCACGGCGATGTACCACACGGGGCGCAATCCGCTGCAGCGGGTCAAGCGCAATGGCGACACCCTGAGCACCGTCAAAAAACTTACCCAGAGGCGCCTGCACAAAGCATTTCTTCGCTATCACGACCCCGACAACTGGCCACTGCTGCGCAAGGCACTCAAAAGAATGGGGCGTCGTGATCTGATCGGCAATGGCGCTGACCACCTGATACCGGTCCGCCAACCGCCGAAGCGACACCGCATTGTCAAACCGGGCAGTGGTTCGTTTCGCACCCAACATAGTGGGGAGCACCGCGGCAAAGGTCGTCGACGTTAACCGACGAAACGCTGCCTCAACGGTTAGCCAGTTCTGCGATGAGCTCGCCTAGCTGACGGAACTCCACGCGCCTGGGCGTCTTCTTGCGCCACATCAAACCAATCTGCCGGGTGACATTGGTCTGATCGAATGGCCTGACCGCGAGCGAAGTATTGGTCGCAATACCAGACTCGACGGCCATGCCCGGCAGCAGCGTAATACCAATGCCGTTGGCCACCATCTGAACAATGGTCGCCAGGCTCGTCGCCTGATAGGGCACCGTAATCTGCGAATCTCGGAGCTTACAGGCCTCCAGTGCATGCTCGCGCAGGCAGTGCCCCTCCTCCAACAGCAACAGCGGCTCGCCTCTCAGATCAGCGCTCCGTAGCGTGGAGCGCGTTGCGAGAGGATGCTCGTGAGGACACGCGAGAAAAAAATCATCCTCAAAGAGCGTCATCGTCTCCACCTGTTCCGCAGGAAATGGCAGGGCGAGCAGCAATACGTCCAATTCTCCCGCCAGCAAACCGTCAACGAGGGGCTGACTCAGATCCTCGCGAATAAAGAGCTTGAAATCGGGATGCTGCTGCCGAACCTGCCCGAGCAGGCCTGGCAGGAGATAAGGCGCCACGGTCGGAATAACCCCCATCCTCATGCGGCCCTGAAAAGGGGTACCCGCCCCGGCACACAGTGAAACGAGATCTTCGACGTCGACCAGCAAGTCCCGAGCGCGCCCGACGACCTCTTCGCCCAAAGAGGTCAGAAATACCTTGCGGTTATTGCGCTCAACCAAACTGATCCCCAGAGATTCCTCCAGCTCCAGAATGCCGGCGCTCAGCGTGCTCTGGCTGACATGACAGGCCGAGGCGGCTTGGCCGAAGTGCTGATGTTCTGCAACGGCGCAAAGATAACGAAGCTGTTTTAGCGTGGGTTGCCGCATAGCGATCCCTTCGAATGACTAAACCGTGTCGGTGAAGCGGACGAACCGACGGTTCCGATACTGATGTGGTGTAAACGCCGGGACAATCCTTCATGGGACTGTCGGCCTGAATAATACTAATCGCTTTTATCGATCGATTTTTTTTAAATTTTCAGTAAGCCAAATTCTCACAACCTCGGTATATTACGTCGACGGTGAGGCTCAGGCGGTATCAAAGGGCCCGCTTTTTGATCAAAGAAACCCAAGGAGTAGGAAATGGAACTGAAAGGCAGTGCTACAGAGCAGAATTTGAAGGACGCTTTCGCAGGGGAGTCTCAGGCGAACCGGCGCTACCTTTATTTCGCCTCCAAGGCGGACGTAGAGGGCTATAACGACGTGGCAGCGGTATTCCGCTCTACCGCAGAGGGCGAAACAGGACACGCCCACGGGCACCTCGAATATCTTGAAGAGGTCGGCGATCCGGCTACCGGCATGCCGATGGGCGACACGAAGAAGAATCTCGAGGCATCGATCGCTGGCGAAACCCACGAGTACACTGATATGTACCCGGGAATGGCCAAGATGGCGCGAGACGAAGGCTTCGATGAAATCGCTGATTGGTTTGAAACGCTGGCGAAGGCCGAGCGCAGCCATGCAAATCGCTTCCAGAAAGCGCTGGATAATCTTGACGATTAATCCCCGCGCTTAGGCTAACGCCAACACCAAGGGGAGCTAAAGGGCTCCCCTTGTTTTTTCCGCCCACACCCCGACGCAGTGATGCCTCGGCGGGAAGTTCGGGCGCATCTTTTAACGATATGGGCTACGACGAGATCATACCGCCATGAGAGAAGGCAGCATCGACGCACCCACTCGCCATCCGCTGGATTGGAAGAGTGAGGATTTCTGGGACAAATCCGCGCTCAACCAAGAGCTTGAGCGCGTGTTTGATGTCTGCCACGGCTGCCGGCGTTGCGTCAGTTTGTGTGATGCCTTCCCAACCCTTTTCGACCTTATTGACGAGTCAGACACGCTGGAAGTGGATGGCGTGGATACCGCGGACTACCCAAAAGTAGCAGAGCAGTGCTACCTCTGCGATCTCTGTTACTTAACAAAATGCCCCTATGTGCCGCCGCATGAATTCAATGTGGATTTCCCGCACTTGATGCTGCGCGCTAAGGCGCAGCGCTTCAAGGACCAGGGCGCGTCACTCAGAGACCGTACGCTCACCAGCACTGACCGCTTGCTCTCTTCGACTTCGATACCGCTCGTGGACGTCACGGTGAATGCCCTCAACAAGACGAACGTGTTCCGAAAAGCGTTGTCGGCCGGGCTCGATATTCATCACGAGGCACCACTGCCAAAGCTGCACAGCAAAACCCTGCGCAAGCGCGTCAAACCCCTACTGAAGCCCCTTGACCCAATGCCGGTGGGCAACACGACTGGCAAGGTCGCGCTCTACGCAACGTGCTACGGCAACTACAACAGCCCCGAGGTGGGCGAAGATTTTGTAAAAGTGTTTCAGCACAACGGCATTCACATCGATATTGTTCCGAAGGAGCAGTGTTGCGGCATGCCAAAGCTCGAGCTCGGTGATCTGGACAGTGTCGACGCATTAAAGCAGGCCAACATCCCTGTGCTTGCCAAGCTGGTTGACGATGGCTACGACCTGACCGCACCCATTCCCTCCTGCGTGCTGATGTACAAGCAGGAGCTGCCACTGATGTACCCGGACGACCCCGATGTCATCAAAGTACAGCAGGCTTTTTACGACCCCTTCGAATACCTGTGGGCACGTCATAAGGGTGACGCGTTCAATACTGATTTCTCCTCGGCCCTCGGTAGCGTGGCCTATCAGGTCGCCTGTCACCAACGGGTGCAGAATATCGGACTGAAAACCCGAGACGTATTAAATTTGGTAGGCGAGAGTGACATCACGGCTTATGAGCGATGCTCTGGGCACGACGGAACCTATGCGGTCAAAAAGGAGACTCGGGACAAGTCAGTTAAAATCGCTAGACCGACGGTACGAAAAGTCGACGAACAGGCACCCGACCGGTTTATCAGCGACTGCCCGATGGCCGGTGAGCACATTGCGCATCTGTCAGACAAGGTCTCCAAAGCAGAGCACCCCATGACACTGCTCCGTGAAGCCTATGGGCTCTAATGCCCTAGAATATTAAATTGATCTAAGCGAATCCGAGGAAGCGAACATGACACATCTGACACGTGATGACTTGTGGAGCCTTGAGGAGTATGCCAGCAAGCGCGCCGATTTCCGCGCCGAGGTAATGGCCCACAAAAAGACCCGACAGCTCGCCTTGGGGGATTACGCCCGCCTCTATTTCGAGGATGCCACCACCGTGCGCTACCAGATACAGGAAATGCTGCGAATCGAGCGGGTGTTTGAGTCGGAAGGCATTGAGGAAGAGCTGAGTGCCTACAATCCTCTGATCCCTGACGGCCATAACTGGAAAGCGACGTTTATGATCGAGATCCCCG
>Ga0315331_10004902_pt1 | contig 10065 bp, 17 predicted proteins | sample M160m34915metaG_FD_203456 | JGI IMG/M metagenome (GOLD analysis project Ga0315331, IMG submission 203456) | Ammonia-oxidizing marine archaeal communities from Monterey Bay, California, United States - M1 60m 34915 | ecosystem: Environmental > Aquatic > Marine > Intertidal zone | place: USA... | reverse complement strand
CCTTCCATTGTTGTCGTGTCACATGCTGTCTTTTGATATGATATTGTATTACCTTCTAAAGCAAAACTACCAAATGTAGCTTGTACACACGCTGGATCTATTGTTAAATCACATTGTTTAAATAATGATTCTACTAACTGTTTTGAGAGTTGTGAATATATTCTACTTTCTAAATTCCTCATGAACTTAGCCATTGTAGTATTCTCAGCTTCTCTCTGAGCGGCCAATATAGCTGATTCTATGTCTTTTTGTATAGCATCTCGTCTTGACTTTTCTTGGTTCTCAATCGTCAAATAATGAGATGATGTACTAATACCACTGAAACTTGGACTCTTAAATTTATGTGTTAGTTCATCAGCTCGTATCTCTGTACTAAGTATACTTATTAAAATTACTATTAATACACCCAATATACCGAAAGGCCAAGCTATATGAAATTTCGTGTGTAATATTTTATCTATAAGATTTTTCATTTCTTCTTTCGTTCTACAGGGACTTCGTTTTCTTCTAAAAATTTCTGTCTTTCTCTATATTCTAATACAACATTAACCTTTTGTTGTAATCTAATCATGTCTTGATCAAGCATTCTTACTTGATCTATTAATCTAATTAATTGAAAATGCATCTTTTCAATCTCAGGTTCTAATTCGTTTGAAATAAATTGCCAAACATAGTATATGAAATATCCCATACCAACGGCAAGTATGATTGGGAATCCATAGTCATTAATTAGTTGTACAATCGTAGGATCGGTTTCAATTAAATCAGGCATTAGTCTCTCCTAGCATCAATTTTACCGTCTTCTACGAAGTTACTAGCTCTAGCTACACGGTCAATCGGAGGAGTAAGTTCTAAAGAACTACTTACTAACAAGTCTATCTTGATCATTTCGTTATTCATTGTACTAACTCTTGTCTCTAAACTCTTACAAAACATTGTAAGTGTACTAATTGAATCAACTAAACCACCTAAAATCTGTTTTAGTATTAAGAATATGAAATAACCCATCAATAAAGCACCCGCTACGGGAGCTCCAACTTCCATTATCAGTTCAAAAATTTCCATACAATCTCCATTTCTACACTAGTATTTATACAAAAAAGGGATCCTAGAAGGATCCCTTTCGTCATAATCTTAACTATTTATATTGTAAAAGACTCACCACAACCACAGTATGCTTTTGCATTTGGGTTGATAAATGTAAATCCTTCGTTGATACCTTGATATTGATAATCAAGAGTCATGCCGTCTAAATAGGCAACTGAAGGTTGATTGATCCAGAGACTGAATTCACCGTAGTTTAATTCAAAATCGTCTTCTTCGGGTTCTCCTCGTAAAAAATCAAATTCATACGCGTAACCACTACAACCACTACCCTTAACTCCGATACGAATGTTCTTATTTGAGTTAGAGCTTGTCTTTTCTTGAAGCTTGACTATTGCTTCGTCTGTCAACTCAACAATCACTTATTCTTCTGAATAGATTGTCCAAAGTCCATAAACTAAAGCAGGCCATGCCAATAATTTGACAAGAGGTGCTGCACAGATTACTAAAAGTGACATTCCACAAATAGCAATACCGTCCCATGATGTTCTTTCGGCTAATCGAGCCTTAATGAAATCTACCATATTTTCTCCTTTTTTGGTTTGCAGTAGTATTTATAACAGTTATGGTGTTGATACCGGCCAAATTGAACGATCTTTATACTTTTCTAGTATCTTTTTTGTAGGAGAATTTTTTGATATATCTTCTATTCCGTTCAATCCTGGGTTAGCGTTTACTTCTAAACAATATGGTAATTTATTTTCTCTATCTTCTGATGGTAGTAAATCAACACCTACTAGTCTCCCACCAAATTCTTCTGCAATTCTGATAGCTTCAGTTCTTTCTAAATCTGTTAATTCTATTTCTTCTGTTGTAGCACCCATAGAAGCATTACTTCTGATATCATCACTCATGACATTTCTTCTCATAGACCCAACAACTTCACCTTCACATACAATTACTCTCATATCATATTCTATTTTAATAAATTCTTGAATGATAATAGGTAAGTATTTGTTATACATTTGAGTCATTTGAACTAAAGCTTTTAATGATCTTAAACTTTCTACAATAACTACACCGACACCTGTTTGTGTGCCTGTAGATGATTTTAATACTATTGGGAAATCTGTACCCAATTTCTTAACAGTATCTTCAACTGTTTCTGAATGAACTATAGGTTCTGTTTTAGGTGTTCTGATATCATGTTGTAAACATTTCAAATAACTCATGTATTTACTATTACACAAATCATAACTGTTTATTGAATTTAAGACAAAGTATCCTTCGTCTTCTAAATTTCTCATCATATCATACCAATTTCTACTACCTGTAAATCCAAGTGTACCTAATCCTCTTGGCATTATAATCCAATCTGCAGGATTTATTTTAATAGGTTTTTGATATTTGTAATTACCTTTATGATCTGGTAATTCAACTTCTAAATCATCATCTAAAGGAAAAGAATTAACTTCATGACCATTACTAGTTTTATTGATATGTAAACCTACGAAGTCAGCATGTTCTATTTTAATACTAAGTTCTTTTGCAAGTTTGTCGATTATAGGAGTTGAGGGTTCTTCTCGTCCTGTATCTCTAACAGATGCTGCTGAATGACTTATTACTAGAATATTATATGGTTTAACATCTTCTTGTAGACTTACAAACTCTTTAAGACTTTTCATTGGTACTATTTGGCTACTCCAATGTTATACTTCGCAACAAGACTCCATTCGTTTTTTTCTTTGTGAGGTAATACTTTGATCTGACTCATAGGTGCAAGTGGTGTTGATGCTTGTTCTGGTTTCACTATCTTTAGTAGTTTCCATTCTTCTAATAGTCTTGCTATAGCATTTCTTCGTGCTATATCATTTTCAGTAATAGAAGAATCTTTACCATCTAAAGCAAATAGTTCTTTGAAATGTACTAGATAGTACTTACCGCGTTTGTGTAATATGTGACAAGATTGATAGAGAGTTCTATCTTTCCTTGACGCTACACCTATTCGTGTTAATGTTTCTCTGATCTTGAGAAAATCATCATTCTCATTGAATGATATTTCCAACATATTTTCTATGTCATAACTCATCTCACTCCACCCTTATTCAATCTTTTTCTTAGAATCCCGATTTCTCTATTGTTCAATATTGTCAAATATTCTTCTGCTTTCTCTCGGGAAATTTCATAGTAATCCATTACGATTTTCAAATCGTCTACTAATTCTGGTTTACTCCATTTAGCAAACCTTTTTCGTTTTCTAATACTATTTAGTAAATAATGATATTGTAGCTTGTGAGAAATGTCGAATCTTCGATTCATTTCATTTGAGTAGAGAACACAATCTTGATGATAAGAAAGTGATCGATTGACTAAAAAAGGAGCATACTCTTTCTCATTAAGATCATTCATAATGTCCTGTTTAGTGTAAGTTATTGAGTTCGCGAAATCAAACGGATTCATGATACTCCCAAGGAAATACTATCCAGGAGCCATCATGAGGGTGAGTAAAAACTATATTTGTTGATTCAAATTCATGATTGTTCGTTGCGTCTTCATTACCGAATAAACAGTATCCAATTATGTTTGGCATCGGAGAAGGTTTAGTTCGTTCTTTTTTAACAAAGTCAATAACTTTATTCATTGTTGTTCCTGTGTCGTAAATGTCGTCTACTATTAATATATTCATACCTTCAGCGTATTCACCTATTGATACTTCTGGTAATGCATTGTGCATCCAGTAAGGAGATTTATCTTGTCCGTCTCTTGATTGAAACCCAACAATAGACATAGGTACATCTCTCAAATTAGATACATGAGCAGCCATACCTAAACTACCTCGATAGATACCAATGACATGATCACATTTAATCCAATCTGTTGCTCTCATATCTTTAGCATAATCAGACCATTCATAATATAATTTTGTAGTGTCCATGTCATTCATCTTCATAGTATTCACCCATAAGTTGTTCTTTAACTGTAGTTAATAAATCTAACAAAGCGTCTCTTTCTTCTAAATCTGTTGAAGTGTCTACTTCTATTTCTATTTTAATTTTCATACATCTAGTACTCCCGGCCAATGTTCTGGCACTTTCTCTGGAGCTCTTTGTCTTGATAACCAATTTGTTAAGAACTCATCATAAGAATTAATTGATCCTAATCCTGTTGTATCAACTGGATTGTTAATTCTTCTGTCTAACTCAATCATAAAATTACCGATAGTGTTTGTGACCCATAACCATGGTGTCAAATATCTACCATGAACAGCTGAGTCATGATCTTTCCAGAATCTTCTATCCCCTGCTGTATTATCAACTGACCATTTAGTTGAATCATTAATTAATTGCATCGGTTCAGTAATACCAAAATCATTTAATGTTTGTCTATCGTAATCAAATATTTCATTGATAACAGGTAGTAGTTGATCTGAATGAATTTGTGACAATCCTTTCTTTGATCTATGTACAACATCTACATCAATATTAACAAAGTCTTTGTTTCTATATCTTGAATAAAACCAAGATGAAGCGTGAGAAGATGAATCATAAGATAGATTCTCAATAAAACTAAAGTAATCTGGTGATAGATAGAACGGAGACAGAGCTTCGTGATTACCCACACCTAATAAATGAACATTATTTTTAATAACATCAGGTATCTGATATTCTTTCATTGCATAAATCATTTCACATCTATGAGCAAATGAGTTACCATTACATAATGAACTTGGTGCTACACCACATACAAACATATTAATTTCATCATCAGATAGACCATTACATATCAACTCGATATATTCTCTGTATGTTTCTACTGATTGACCTTGTGATATTAACATCATCTTTGCATTAGAGTCTTCTTGTTGAAATACTTCTATTTGTCTTTTAACATTAGCTAGTGTCGCTGATGCAGCTCGTTTGATATCACTTCTGTCAAATCTTCTACCAAGTAATGATGCTTTCATAGAATTACCGCCGATAAGTGATAAATCAAATTCAATAGGAATCTCATCAAATATCATTGCTACATCACAATACTTTGCTTGATGATAATATACTTTATCTTTTAACTCTGGTGTAATACCTTTTGATGTTCTTGCCATTTGAAGACCACCTGAGTCAGCAAATAAACGATGCCATGAATCGTTCATTGTTTCTGTCATAGTCACACCATGTTTTCTTTCTTGATGTGCGTTGTATAATAACGATAGATTTTGATTATCAAATCTATCGTCTAAATCAGTTATTTTTTGATTCATGTGTTTTATATAAGGTTCTGCAACTACGGGATTGTAATAGAGATCATCTATACCCATAGTTAGACCTGAGACTACATATTCAAACTTCATGATTTTAATGCCAAACTCATAAATTCACTTCTTACTGATGATTTATCAAAGAAGAATCCACCCAATTTAGATGTTGTCATACCTGATGATTGATCACCTATACCTCTTGACTTAACACAAAGATGTTCTGCTTGAACAAGAACAGCAATGTTGTCTGTATTCAAAATGTATTGTAAAGCATAGAATATTTGTTCTGTTAATCTTTCTTGAACTTGTGGTCTTCTTGCAAAGAAGTTTACAATTCTATTTAATTTAGAAAGTCCAACTACTGTATCGTTTGGGATATAAGCTACTTGAGCCATACCATTAAAGTTTACAAAGTGATGTTCGCACATTGAATGAAATGTTATATCTTTTTGTACAACCATTTGATCGTATCCCATCTTGTTTTCAAAGACTGATACTTTTGGAAACTGGTCATAAGATAATCCTGAACATAATTCAGATACATACATCTTTGCTACTCTGTTTGCTGTTCCTGATATTGAATCATCTTCTCTATCAAGTCCTAACACATCAATAACAACTTCCATGTTTTCTTCAATCAGTTCTATTTTTTCGTCAATGTTGAGTTCACTCTCAACTATAGGTGTTTCCACACCTTTTTCTAGTAGATATTTTTTTACTTGATTGCCAAGTTTTCTATCTGTTTTCATATTTTCTCCATTTTTTGTATGTGGTTTTGTCACATATAATATAATAAATCCTAACCAAAATAGTAAGGATTCTCTTTAGTTTCAAACCTTTTCATAGGTTCTAACTCACTTTTTTGTAAATCCATTAGATACAGAACACCCGATTCTGTTTCTTTTGAATTATCAAATTTTGTTGATGAAATATTTAAATCTTCATCATAGTACAATGGACTAATTTCATTTCTGAATAAAGTCAAAGCACTGTACCTATCTTCGTATCTAGCACAACTAAATGTACCATCCACATTATCTAGATCATTACCAAATAGTAAATGTCTATGTAATAATTCTGTATCCCAATCAACATGGCCATATTCATGTTGCCATGATTTAACTTGATAATCTTTGACAATACCATTGTGCCATAGAAGATCAGCATTAATATTTGATGGGTGTGTTTTAACACTATCTGTTGTCGGTGCTTGAACATGACCTAGATAGTATGTAATGTATCCTGTAGTATTTACTTCATTATGTTCTTTAACCCAATGATCATCAAACAATCCTAGTTGTCTCTGAGTAAATAGATGTTCTGCAGATGAATCTCCAAAACTTTTAAATCTATTAACAACAAAAGCTGATGTTGAATTAGAGTATTTACCTCGATACTGATTTAATTCAGCTAATTCTAAAAACTTTTCTTTATCACTACTTCCAAATATTGCACACATTATAATTTCCAGTCTATATCTATGTCGTAAGGAATTGGATCTTTACGACCTACTTTCATAAAATTCGCTATTCTTTCAGCACATGAAGGACATTTACCACAAGACACATCACCATTAGGATTATAACAAGTCATTGTATGTTCTAGTAAATCAAATTGTCCTAGACTTATTGCTACATGAATCTCATCTGCTTTTGACATTTGACTAAATGGTGCTTCTATTAATATTGAATGTTGTCTGTTTTGAGCTGCTACATTATTCATTGAGTCTACAAACTTTTGTGTCGTATCCCAATAACCATATTCATCATGTACTTGTAATCCTGTAATAACTTTATTACAACCTTGAACTTCTGCATGACTCAATGCTAATGACAACAGAATCATATTTCTAAAAGGTACATAAGTTACTGGTTGAGGATCACCTAACACTTCTTTAATGTTTGGCATCTCGACACTTGTACCTGAGATATTCGCTGACATCGGTTGAGCAATCTCACCTAGTATACCCAAGTTAAGTATCTTATGTTTGATACCTAATTTGTTAGTAAGTTCAAACGCTTTCTCAATCTCAATTCTTTGTTTCTGATTGTAATCGAATGTGATAGCTTGTACATTATTACTACCATACTTATCAACGCACATCATAGTAGCGACTGAACTATCAAGTCCACCACTTAATACTACTAATACTTTATCTTTCATTTTATCTCCATAATTAAATTGGTAATACACCTTGAGGTTTATTCTCATTTACGAACTTTAGTAAAGCTGAAAAGTGATCTCCTATACCTCTGTTTCTACCTATCAACTCAATAGTTTTATCGAAGTATGAGTTCAACACATCTCGATATAATTTACCACCGTAGATGTTGATCTCACCTGTAGGTACTACATTTGGTCTACCTTGTTCAATCAATTCTACTGATCTTGTTTCATTCATTTTCAATTCATACCACGATATTAGTTCTGACGAATGAATCAGTCCTAACTTAGCAGATAGTATCCAGACATCTACAGTATCTAACAAATTCTCTTTACGAATTAGTTTGAAAGCTTTACCTTGATAGATATCAATAGCTTTGTGAGTACCTTCTAGTTTACTCTGGCAACATGATACAATAAGAGACTTAGCCATGTGTATGTCCTATGTGCATTCCAATTAAAACACCTATTGCTAGTACTATCCAATCAAAAAAGAAGTGCATTACAAAACTACCTACGAATAGTGTCTTCCAATTACATCTACATATTTCAATTTGTTCTTTTATTGTATCTATCATGTTCCTATTTGATTTCCAAAAATATAACAATGAACTCTTGCTGATACATTGTATCCTCTATCCATTGTTTGTATTGTTATTTCTTTTGCAACTTCATCTTGAGATTCTTCTGTTGCACCTACAGGCATTATCCATATCGGATAGTCAACACCCACTTTTCTAAACTTCGCGATTGAATCTTCAATCTCGTCCCAAGCTTCGTCTGTACCATTACATACAAATTTTAATTGTCCAATATCTGATAAGTCATGATACTCTTTAACTACTTCTGGTTGAATACCTTCTTTTTCTCCAGCGACACTCCATAGTTTCGGACTGACTGAAAAGAAAAATTCTACTTCTTCTTGTATACTTTGTAGATAATTAGTTAAGATTGGATCAAGTCTTCTTGTACCATTTGTTTCCCATGTAATATTAGTGAAACGATTTCTTCGACCTAATAGTCTTTCCATTTCTGTAAGAATCTTTACTGTATTCTTCTGAGCAGCTTTCATCAAAGGTTCACCACCAGTAAAAGCTATATGTGTATGTCTATCATACATTTGATCATAAAGTCTTTTCGCTACTTCTTCACAAGTTTCATTCTTTTGAATCTTCGCGAACTTCTTACTCCAAGAATAAGATGAATCACAACCATATTTCCATACAGGTAAATCTTCTACATTTTTTACATCAATAAGATCGAAATCTTTGTATGGTAATTGATATGTTGAAGGATCAGTAGGATCATCTTGACCAAATCCATTACATTCAAGATTACAACCGAAGAATCTCAACCATGTAGTTGGGACTCCTGTATAATGTCCTTCTCCTTGAATACTTCTAAAAATTTCCGAATACAGCACTGTTACTCCCATGTTCAAATACTTTAACCGATCTTATTTTAACTCTATCGTCTTCTAAATGTAGTTTACAAAACTTAAATACTTCTTCTGCAAATGCTTCACAACCTACATTATCTAATACTCTTAAATCAATTAAATTAAGATTTTGTAACATTAAAAATGTTTCATACTCAGGATCATCTTCTGCTATTACAGTTGTATGATCAAAAGTTTCTTTTAGATATTTCTTTAGTAATCCTAGATCACCGAAATCAATAACCCAATTCTGTTCATTCAATGTTGAAGACTCGAATGTTATTTCAAAACCTAACGCGTAACCATGTATCAGATTACAATGAGAGTCTGCTCTCCATTGTCTGAATGCACATGAATGACCAGTTTCATTACCATATGTTTTTACAACTCTATAAGGTCTTAGTTCTGTTCTTTCTCTATATTTCAATTTAATTTACACTCCATCATTAATTCAGTCATACATGCTACCATGTTGACTTCTTGATCAGCGACAAACGCTGACTTATATGTGTAGTCACTCAATATTATTATTGCCTGTGGTACACTACTGTTTTCCATTCTAGTAAACAAAGCATCATATATTTTTCTGTATAATGCTTGTGGATCATTATGTATATTTAGCGCTACCCATTTTCTCATTTTTGAGAACTCTTTATCACGAATAAATCCTAATACTTCATTCAAAGATTCATCATCTAAGTTTGCAAGAACTCCACTATCAATCTTACCTGAAGCTGAATACTTTTGTAATTCATTTAGAACTCGTCTAAAGTCTGGAAAGAACTTCTGAACTAGTTCTACGACTACTTGTTCATTGTATTCAATACTTTCTGTTTTAAGAATGTCTAGTATTCTTTTAAAGATACCACTTGCTATCTGAGGTTTCTGACTAGATTCAATAGTAAAATCAACAACACTACATCTTGAATGTAAAGGTTGTATAATTCTATTCTTGTAATTACAAGTAAATATGAATCTACAGTTCTTAGAATATTCTTCTATGAATCCTCTCATTGCTGGTTGAGTTGATTGTGGATTTAGATAATCTGCCTCATCTAGAATCACAAACTTACGATTACCATCCATAGAGACAGTACTTGCAAAGTTCTTGATTTTGTTTCTGAGTACATCAATACCTGATTCTTCAGAACCGTTAATCATCATA
>Ga0315331_10004901_pt1 | contig 10066 bp, 12 predicted proteins | sample M160m34915metaG_FD_203456 | JGI IMG/M metagenome (GOLD analysis project Ga0315331, IMG submission 203456) | Ammonia-oxidizing marine archaeal communities from Monterey Bay, California, United States - M1 60m 34915 | ecosystem: Environmental > Aquatic > Marine > Intertidal zone | place: USA... | reverse complement strand
GAACTGATCTGACACCCCAAAAAGAGGAAACAATATCCGTGGATGACATCACCGAGCGCACCACAGCGCGTTACGGCAGTGACGGCGCGCGCTGCGCAGCGAGGACATCCCGCTCCTGACCGGGGCGGGGCGCTTCACCGACGACATCAGCCTGCCGGGCCAGGCCTACGGCGCCTTCGTGCGATCGCCGGTGGCCCACGGCGTCCAGCGTGGGGTAGATGACGCGGCGGTGCTGGCGATGCCCGGCGTGCAACGCAGTCGGCGGGTCAACAAGATGTCGGGCCCGGAGAAAGAGCGCGTTCCCGAACGCCACGACGCCACCGACCTCGATTGACGGACGAATGATCAACAGAAACCGAAACAAGGGGGATGCATAATGCGTGCGATGGTCGTCAGAAACTGGGGCGAGCCCTTCACATTGGAAGAACGGCCGAACTCAGAGCCCGGTCCCTGCGAAGCGGTCATGAAGGTACGTGCGGCCGGTGTCGGTTTGACACTACAGACTATGCGAACCGGTGTGTTCGGCGGTGAGGCACCACGGGTCATGGGCCATGAGCTGGGCGGCGACATTGTTGCTGTAGGCGATGGTGTGACAATTGTGACCTTGAATTATGCGTGAGAGTGGGTACATGAAAACATGCTATTATAAAGCCATCACAAGACAGGTTGCCTGATGCAGCTCAACAATAGTTTCAATGTGCCGGCAGCGCCGGACGCGGCATGGAAGGTTCTTCTGGATGTACCGCGGATCGCTCCGTGTATGCCGGGTGCCGAACTGACCGAAGTGGTTGGCGAACATGCTTATAAGGGCAATGCCAAACTGCGAGTTGGGCCGGTTAATTTGACGTTTTCCGGTGAAGCTAAAATTACAGAACTTGATGCGACGGAGCGAAGGGCTACGTTGCATGCCCGGGGCAACGACACCAAGGGCCGCGGCGCAGCGGAAGCTGATGTTGTGTTTGCGCTGGTCGAGAGTGATGGGCAGACCCGGGTCGATATCACGACAGAGTTAAACCTGACCGGATCGGTGGCGCAGTATGGTCGCGCATCGGGTCTAATTGATGCCATTGCGGGTCAGATAATTTCTGACTTTGCCAAGAACCTTGAAGCCGAAATTGGTGCCGGTGCGGATGCGCCAATCGAGATGATGGGGGACGCTGCGGCAGAGCCAGATCTGCAGCCCGCTGCGCAAATGGCACCGTCCGACAACAGCATTTCTGCTATCAGCCTGTTTTTTCGCGCGATTTGGGCGATCATTCGCGGCAATCGGTAGGGAAAGATAAATACATGAAACCAGCACCATTCATTTATCACGATCCAGCAACGCCGGAAGAAGCTGTTGCGCTTCTCAGCCAGCATGAGGACGCCAAGGTCCTAGCCGGTGGTCAGTCGCTGATGCCGATGCTCAACATGCGTTTCGTTGTGCCCGATCACGTAATTGATCTAAATGGCGTTGCGGAAATTTCTGGCGTAATCGATACGGGCAACACGCTGGAGATTGGTGCGATGACCCGACAGTGTGACTTGATGCGCGATCCGGGAGTGAATGCGAAAACCCCGATCATCCCCGAGGCGCTCAATTGGGTGGGGCATTTTCAGACCCGCAATCGCGGTACTGTCGGTGGAAGCCTTTGCCACCTCGATCCGTCAGCTGAGTTGCCTTGTCTCATGTCTGCTTATGACGCGGTGTTGACGGCCCATGGACCGGACGGCGCGCGGGATATCCCGTTCGCCGAATGGCCGTTGGCCTACATGATCCCGACACTGGGGCCAGATGAATTGCTGACGAAGATCACAGTTCCGTATTGGGCAGCGGGCCATGGCTATGGCTTTGTCGAATATGCCCGGCGTCACGGTGACTTTGCTTTGATCGCGGTGGCCGCGCTGCTAGAAACGGACGGGGACACTATCCGCCGGGCTTCCATTTCCATCGGCGGGGCGGATGTTTCTCCGGTCCGTCTGACGGCGGCCGAAACAGCTCTGGTTGGTGCAAGCCTTGGGTCGGATGCGTTCAAGGCTGCCGGCGAGATGGCTCGCGGCATAGAAGCTATGTCAGATGCCTATGTGTCCTCTGCCTATCGTCAGCGGCTTGCCGCAACGCTCGTTGAACGGGCCCTCATCAAGGCCGGCGAATGCGCTACAGGGAGTGCCTGACCATGGCTGATACCCGCGATATAGAAGTGATAGTGAATGGCGAAAGCCGCGCTGCGAATGTTGAAACCCGGGCCAGCCTGGGTGATTTCCTGCGCCATGGGCTGGGTCTGACCGGCACCCATATGGGCTGCGAGCACGGTGTGTGCGGCGCCTGCACGGTGATGGTCGATGGTGAGGCGGTACGCTCCTGTCTGATGCTGGCTGTCCAGGCCAACGGGCACGAAGTGACAACGGTGGAAGGACTGGCCAGCGCGGATGGGAGCATGCACCCGCTGCAGGAGGCCTTCTGGAAGCATCACGGTCTGCAATGTGGTTTCTGCACACCGGGGATGCTGACCTCGCTGACGGCGTTCCTGCGGGACAACCCCGATCCGAGCGAGCGCGATATACGTGAAGCCATTTCGGGGAATATCTGCCGGTGCACCGGCTATCAGGGCATCGTTGATGCTGCGCTGGAAGTTGCCAAAACCATGCAGAAGGGGAGCTAGAACCATGGGTGTTCGTTATTTGGGCGCAGAAGTTCAGCGCATGGAAGACCCCCGACTGCTGACCGGTCACGGTCGTTACGTCGATGACATCACCATGGAAGGCATGCTCCACGCCGCCTTCCTGCGTGCCCCGATGGCGCATGCGAAAATCCGGTCGATTGACGCATCGCACGCGCTCGAATTGGCGGGCGTGCATCGGGTGTTCACCCATGCGGATCTGGGTGAAAAATATGCGCACCGGATGAACCAGCTCTATCCGGCACCGGTCATAGATCAGAACAAAACCCAGTATCCGCTGTCCAAGGACGAAGTCTGCTATGTGGGCGAGGCTGTCGCCGTGGTGGTGGCCGATAGCCGTGCCATTGCCGAGGATGCCCTTGCGCTGATCGACGTGGACTACGAAGCGCTTCCGGCCGTGGTGGATATCATGACGGCACTTGAAGAAGGCGCGCCGCTGGCCCATGCGGACACCACATCGAACCTGATGGGCAAGATGCGCTCAAGCTTCGGCGATATCGAGGAGTCGTTTTCGAAAGCCGATCACGTGTTCTCGGCCAAATTCATGCAGCATCGTGGCGGTTGTCATTCCATGGAGACGCGCGGCGTCATTGCCCGCGACGATCCCTGGGGCGACGGTTTGACCCTGTGGACCTCGGCCCAGTCGCCCTATCTGATCCGTCGTGCCCTGGCCACCTGGCTGGGCGAGTCCGAGGAACGTGTTCGGGTGATCGCTCCGGATGTGGGCGGCGGCTTCGGGCCGAAAGCCGGGTTCTATCCCGAGGAAATTGCCATCACATTGGCGGCGCGTTTCATGGAACGCCCGGTCAAGTGGATCGAGGATCGCCGGGAGCATTTCATCTCCACCACGACCCAGCGGGATCAGCATTGGGATCTGGAGGTTGCCTGTACGGCCGAAGGAAAAATTCTCGGCCTGCGCGGCACCGTGACCCATGAGAACGGTGCCTATATCCCTTACGGCATTCTGTTGCCCAACAGCTCGCTCACACCCCTGCCGGGGGCCTACTCCATTCCGGCCATCGATGTGGGAGTGGATATCGTGTTCACCAACACGGTTCCGAATTCCCCGGTGCGTGGTGCGGGACGACCCTGCGGAATTTATGCCGTGGAACGGATGATCCAGGTTGTGTCACGGGAGCTGGACATTGATCCCGCTGACGTGCGCCGCCGGAACTATGTGCGTTCGGACCAGATGCCCTATGAAACCGGCGCCAAGCTGCGAGGCGGGGCACCGTGTATCTATGACAGTGGTGACTACGAGGCCTTGCTCGACAAGGTTCTGGAGCTGTCGGATTACAGCAGTTTCAAGGAACGACAGGCGGCCGCGCGCGCCGAAGGTCGGTATCTCGGCATTGGTGTGTCCTCCTGTATCGAGGACACGGGTATGGGCCCCTATGAAGGGACAACCGTGCGCGTCGAGGCTTCCGGCAAGGTTGCCGTTCGGACCGGTGCTGCAAGCCAGGGGCAGGGACACCACACGATGATCGCTATGATCGTGGCGGGCAATCTGGGGGTGAAGCCGGAAGACATCATGTTCGAGTCCGCAGACACGGCGAAGTTCTCCCATGGTGTTGGGACCATTGGCAGTCGTGTTGCTGCGAATGTGGGACCGTCGGCCCATGATGCTGCCTTCCAGGTTCGCGAAAAAGCCCTGAAGCTGGCCGCGGAGGTTCTTGAAGCTTCGGAAGCCGATCTGGACATCGAAGACGGCGTGGTTCGCGTGAACGGCGCGCCGGACCTTTCGGTCACACTGGGTGAACTTGCCATGCAGCTGACTCCGATGTCGGCGATGCGCGTTCCCACGGGTTTTGACCCGGTGCTCGAAGCGACCTCCTTTGACGGGTCCAGCGGTGCCCCGATTGCCTGTGGTTCCAATGTTGCCGAAGTGGAGGTCGATCCCGGTACGGGCGAAGTGAAGGTGCTGCGTTATTCGGTCGCCCATGATTGTGGTGTGATGATCAATCCGATGGTGGTGCACGGCCAGATCGTGGGCGGTGTGGTCCATGGCATCGGGAACGCGTTGTTCGAGCGCATGATCTATGACGATCAGGGCCAGCCGCTGACCATGAACTATGGTGAGTATCTGCTGCCGCTGGCCAGCGAGATGCCACGGATCGATGTCACGCATATGGAAACGCCATCACCGTTGAATTCGCTGGGTGTGAAGGGTGCGGGCGAAGGCGGAACTATCCCGGCCGCGGCCGCTATCGTTGCCGCTATCGAGAATGCGCTGACGGAGTTTTCCGTGGAGATCGACTACTACCCGGTTGATCCGCAATACCTGACCGAACTGATCGACAAGGGAACGGCGCAGGCGGCGGAGTAACCTTTGAATTTAGTCGCTGTCACTGTCGAAGTTGTCGAGCAGGGCACGAACGGCGACGCCGATGCCGCCTTCATGGACGCTGCCGCCTTCGGCCTTGGTTCGCGTTTCATAGGCGTGTTCGAAATAGTCGGCGATTGATTCGAAGATCTTCCTCCGGCGAGGCGTGTCCTTGGCAAGTATCGCCTGGACGTGAAATTGTTCCGCCACCTCTTTCACGGACTCTATCGGCATGGATTGGGTTTTGAACAGAAACCCCTGAACTTCGTGAAGGGCGTGTTCGCCCAAATCTGAATCTTGTTGATCGTCCATGCTGCTCTTTCAAAACCTTGATTTCAGGGGTGCTCGATTTCACCGTCGCCTGACAACATGATGGCGATTGGACGTGTCGGCGTAAAATAGGAAAACACGATCATGGCGATCATGGTCAGGGGCACCGACAGGAACATGCCGGCCAGGCCCCAGATGCTGCCCCAGACGGCCAGCGAAATCAGCACCACCAACGGGGATATGTTGAGAGAGGTGCCCATCAGCCGTGGCTCGACAACATTCCCGATCAGGAACTGCGTGGCACCGCCACCGATCAGCACCGCGAGGACCGGCCCAATGGTGGCAAACTGCACCACGGCGAGCAGGGTTGGCAGAAGGATTCCGAGCAGGGAGCCGATGGTGGGAATGTAGTTCAACAGGAAGATCACGAATCCCCAGAACGCGGCGAAATCGACGCCCACGATCAGTAGAATGCCATAGCTGATTGCACCGGTTGCGACGCTGGCCAGTGTCTTGATGGCCACATAGGACTGAATCTGGGTCTGCATACGCCGGAGCAGGCCGCGCACGTCCTGGCGTTTTTTCGGATCGGGAAACAGAGCGTTGATTTTCTTCTCGAAACTGCCCTGTTCGATCAGGAGAAACAGCACATAGACGAGGACGATCCCCAGTGAACCTGCAAATCCGGCAACGGTCGACGCCAGTCCCGAGATCAGTGCACGAATATCTATTTCATCGACGATTTTCGCGATATCCGGGGGTTCCTGGAATCCGGCGAATTGCGAGGCACTGAGGACCAGTTTCTCGAAATTGGCCTGATAGAACGGGGCTGCTGCGGCGACCTGGGAAATGTTGTCGCTGATCAGTTCGGCCACCAGCGCAATGGCGAGCACGACAATGACGACCGCGCCAATCAGCCTGAGCCAGAGCGGAAGATGTTCGCCGACCACGGGGATGCGGTTGAAGAACCGTGCGAGTGCGTTAAGCAGATACCAGATCACGATGGCGACGGCGATCGGGATCAGCAGATCGCGACCCTCGATCAGGAAGAAGATCGTCAGTGCCGCGATGAGCGCTGCGCCCGCGAAAGCGCCTATCCGGGCCGGTGCTGTGTCGCTCATCTGTTCCATTCCCCGCAGGTTTTCAGACTTTGTGCAGGCGCTGTCACGCAAACACGCCATAGCGTTTAACATAGCTGAGGCTGATTTGGCCTGTCAGCGTTGACGTGTCTGATCCGTTGGTGGTTTTCTGCCTGCCAGCAGAACGCATGTTCCGGAAATGGAGGATGCGCAACCGGACCCGATTTGGAGGACAAGTACGTGACAACAAAGTTGGAAGGATCGCGCCTGGAGCGCGTGGAACGTGAGGATTGCCCGGCAGAATATCTCGACGCCTATGACGAGGTTTTACGTACCCGCGGCATGGAAAAAATGCCGAATGTGTTTGCCCTGCTTGCCAACAGTCCCGGTGCACTGTCCACGGTTTGCCCGGTTGGCGCCCATGTGCGTTACGGCACCGACTTTGATGATGCGCTGCGCGAATTCGTGATTCTGACCGTCGCGCAGGAACTGCGCTGTACCTATGAATGGGTTCATCACCACGTGGTGGCCAAGAAAATCGGTGCCTCGGAGGACCTGCTGAAGAAGATTGGCACGCCAGAGATCGAGGCGGAGCCTGGTGAGCTTGGGCTGGCAACGCGATATGCGCGGATGCTGACCCGGAATGATGAAATTCCCGACGGGATGGTCGATGCGCTCAAGTCGGCATTCGGCATCGAAGGCTTTGTCGATATGACCGTGATGATCGGCTATTACGGCATGCTGGCGCGGTTCATCAACACGGTCAAAATTCCGATTGAACCCGAGTACGAAATCCCACCATTCATTGTTTAGGTGTCTGCACCGTTGATGCAATCGGGATCGAGTTGCACCACCGGTGCTGCCTGTTTCCCTGAGGTTTGAAGTCGATGTTGAAATCCACTTACGCGTCCAACGGAATGGTCGTTGCGCCGCATCACCTGGCTGCAGAATCCGGTCTGGCCGTCTTGCGAGAAGGCGGCAATGCCCTTGAGGCGATGATCGCGGCAGCTGCATCGATCGCTGTGGTCTATCCTCACATGAATTCGATCGGTGGCGATGGATTCTGGGTGATCTCGCCCGCCGATGGAGACCCCATTGCCATTGATGCCTGCGGTGCAGCGGGACGTGGTGCCACCATTGTGCGCTATCGCGAAGAAGAAGGGTTGGACGAAATTCCGGCGCGTGGGCCGCTGGCGGCTCTGACGGTGGCCGGCACGGTGTCTGGCTGGGGATTGGCCAAACAGATGTCGGAGCAATGGGGCGGGACAATGCCGCTCGACCGGCTGCTGGAAGATGCCGTGGGCTATGCCCGTGATGGCGTGGCCGTTACGGAAGGTCAGGCGCGCCTGACAACGGAGAAGCTGCCGGAGATGGGGCTGGCCGCCGGCTTTACCGAGGTTTACACGCCTGGCGGAGCCGTGCCCGGATGCGGTGATGTCTTTCGCCAGCCGCGTCTCTCGGCCACTCTGGAACAGATTGGCCGCGCCGGGACGGAAGATTTCTACCGGGGCGATCTGGCGCGCATGATTACGGCTGATCTGGAGAATGTGGGAAGCCCCGTCCATGGCAGCGATCTGGCGGCGCATCAGGCCAAAGCTGTCACGCCGCTTTCGCTGCGCGTCGGAGATGCCACGGTCTACAATATGCGTCCGCCCACCCAGGGGTTGGCCTCGCTGCTGATTCTGGGCGCTTTCGCGAAGATGGAGTGTGCCGAGGCGGATGGCTTCGATTTCGTGCATCTTCTGGTCGAGGCCAGCAAGCAGGCATTTGCCATTCGCGATCGCCATATCACCGACGAAGACTATATGAGCGCGCCGCCGGAATCCTTCCTGACCGAAAAGGTCGTGGCCAAACTCGCCGCCGGGATCGATCCGAAGACGGCATCGGTGTGGAAGCGCGGCGGCATCGACAGTGACACCATCTGGATGGGGGTGATGGACCGACACGGGAATGCGGTCAGTTTCATTCAAAGTGTCTACTGGGAATTTGGAGCCGGCGTGGTCCTGCCCGAGAGCGGGATCACTTGGCAGAACCGCGGTGCGAGCTTTGCGCTCGACCCGGACGCCCTCAACCCGCTGCAGCCGGGACGCAAGCCGTTCCACACACTCAACCCTGCCCTGGCACGCCTCGACGATGGGCGGGTGGTCTCCTATGGCACCATGGGCGGTGAAGGCCAGCCGCAGACCCAGGCGGCGGTGTTCAACCGCATTGTCCGTTACGGACAGCCTGTACAGCAGGCGCTTACAGCGCCGCGCTGGTTGCTGGGCCGCACCTGGGGCAGCGACAGCACCAATTTGAAAGTCGAGTCCCGCTTCCCGGATGAGGTGATCGAGGCTCTGCGGACCGCCGGTCAGGATGTTGAGGTGGTTGGGCCCTACAGCGATCTGATGGGCCATGCGGGAGCGCTGGTGCGTCGGCCGGACGGCATGATCGAAGCCGGGTTTGATCCGCGCAGCGATGGCGCCGCGCGGGGCTTCTGATGTGAGCAGGGCCGAACTCAGTTTTCTTTCCGAACATTTTGCGCGTAAGGACGAGGATGATGATGCCACGTTCTATGAGCCACCGCGTATGGTGCATCATCTCGACGAACCGGCACGCACTGCCCTGACGTCTTTCTATACCGGAATTTTGCCCGGACAAGCCCGGGTTCTCGATCTGATGTCGAGTTGGGTCTCGCATCTGCCCGAGATGACGTTTCAGGAAGTCTCCGGCCTCGGCATGAATGCCGCGGAACTGGAAGCTAATCCCGTGCTGACGGCGCGGTATGTGCAGGATCTGAACGCCGATCCGGTGTTGCCGTTCGATGATGCCAGCTTCGATGCCTGCCTCATCGCGCTGTCGGTGCAGTATCTCACCCGGCCATCGGAAGTGTTTGCCGAGATCGGACGGGTGCTGGTCTCTGGCGGCGTCTGTGCCGTCAGCTTCTCCAACCGTTGTTTTCCGACCAAGGCGGTGGCGGTGTGGCGCGCGCTGGATGATTCCGGCCATATCGGGCTGGTCACAACCTATCTCCGTCAGGCGGATCTGTTTGAAGAGCCAGTCTATGCGGATCTCTCGCCCCATCCCGGGCGCAGCGATCCGCTCTTCGTCGTGACAGCCAAGCGAAACGGACACTGAACAAAATGTACGAATGGAATGACATAGGCAACATCCGATGATGGCATGGACGGCCGGCTCAAACTGCTGACCGACGCCGATATGGACGATGCGCAGCGGGCGCTGGCTGCGCATATGATTGCCAGTAAAACGGGACGGATAATCGGGCGGATGAATGCCTGGTTGCGCTGTCCAGCCAACGCAAAGGTCGCCTTCGGACTCGGCGACTACGCACGTCACGGCACAAGCCACGAGAAACGCATCTCCGAGCTGGTGATCGTGATGACCGCGCGCCATTGGTCAGCGCAACTCGAATGGTGCGTTCACAAGGTCGAAGCATTGGCTGCCGGGCTCGATCCGGCGATCATCGATGCGATCGAGGACCGCACGCGGCCCAGCTTTGCGCAAGCCGATGAGGAACTGGTCTACGATCTGATCTCTGAGCTGCTCGACACCAGACAGGTCAGTGACGCGGTTTATGACCGGGCCATTGCATTGTTCGGTGAGGCGAAGCTGGTCGAGTTGATTGCCATTTTCGGCCACTACAATCACGTGGCCGCTGTGCTCAACACGTTTCGCGTGAAGGTACCTGAGGGCTGGGCCGAGCCGCTGAAGGACTAGGTGCCCCGGACTATCGC
>Ga0315331_10004900_pt1 | contig 10066 bp, 7 predicted proteins | sample M160m34915metaG_FD_203456 | JGI IMG/M metagenome (GOLD analysis project Ga0315331, IMG submission 203456) | Ammonia-oxidizing marine archaeal communities from Monterey Bay, California, United States - M1 60m 34915 | ecosystem: Environmental > Aquatic > Marine > Intertidal zone | place: USA... | reverse complement strand
GGCCTGCGAGTACCGCATCTGCGTGAGGATCTGGTCGGTGTTGGGGACGGAACCGACCTCGAAGTTGACCCGGAGGGTCATCTTTCCATTGTTCGCGTTGGTCGAGTACATGTAGATCATGTCCTCGACGCCACTCACTTGCTGCTCGATCGGCGTCGCGACGGCCTCTTCAACGGTCAGCGCGTCCGCGCCTACGTAGGTCGTTGAGAGGTTGATCTCCGGGGGCGCGATGTCCGGGAACTGCGCGATCGGCAGGTCGAGCGCCGCGACAATCCCGAGGATCACCATGAGAATGGCGATGACCATTGAAACGATCGGTCGATAGATGAAGAAACGTGACATGGCGACTTACGACTTGGCTTCGGCGGGGTGGTCGGTCTTGGCCCCGGTACTCCCGGATGCCGCCGGTTTGGACGCTTTGCGCGGAGCGACCTTCATCCCATCTCGCACCTTCTGGAGCCCTTCGACGACGACATGCTCGCCCGCTTTGAGGCCGCTCTTCACGATCCAATTCTCTCCGACCGTGTCACCCATCTGGACGTTTCGGATCGCGATGTGGTCGTCCGCTTGGACGACGGCGACCTGGTGGTTGCCTTGTACGTCATTGACCGCTCGCTGCGGGATGAGGACGGCTCCTTTGTCGTTCCCGAGGTGGGCCCGCACGCGCGCGAACAGGCCTGGCCGAAGCGTGTTGTCGGGGTTCGGGAACTGACCCTCGACGAGGATGGTCCCGGTGAGCGGGTCGACCTCGCGTCCAAGGATGAAAGGGGTGCCCGGGTGGGGCCAGATGCTGTTGTCTGCGAGTCGAAGCTCGAGGATCGCACCGACGCCCGTGAACTTTCCGTCTGCGGGGCGACCCAGCGCCTTGATGAACGCGAGGTACTCTTGCTCGCTGACTGGGAATCGGACTTTGACCGGATCGAGCTGAGAGACGGTTGTCAGCGTGGTCGTGGGGGTCACAAGATCGCCGATCTGCGCATCCGAGATCCCGGCGACCCCTTGGATCGGAGATTGGATCTTCGTCCACTGGAGGTTTAGTCGCGCGCTCTGCTCATTGGCGCGAGCGCTGGCGACCCTCGCCTTGTCCCGAGCCATGGATTGGAGCGCGTCTTCATACTCTTGCTGGCTGATGGCGCCTTCCTTGGCGAGAGGGCCATAGCGCGCGACATGGAGCTCGCTGTTCTTGAGTGTCGCGAGGGCTTCCCCGAGCTGGCCTTTTGCCGCGTCGAGCCCCGCCTGGAACTCACGGGGGTCGATCTCGAAGAGAAGCTCGCCCTTGTCGACCTGCGTCCCTTGCTCGTAGTTGCGATGGAGCAGGTAGCCGCGGACCTGAGGGCGGATCTGCGCGTTGTTGAAGCCCGCGACTGAACCCACCCAGTGTTGGTACACGGGCACAGTTTGCTCGACGGCGGGGCTGACCACTACGGGCAGCGGTGAATGTTCAGGGGCTTTCGTGTCCTCGCACGCGGCCCATCCAAAAAAGGACGCGATCGCGAGGAGAGGCGCTAGTCGGTGTCTTCGGGGGGGTCGCATCGAACTCGTCCATTCATAGAGTGGCAACGGTCGGCGTCCGGATCCTCGCGGTCGTCGCGGGATGAATTACTGGGGCTACCGACCCGAAGACGAGAGTCTACATGCGCACGCGTGGTTGTCGTACCCGCTTCGGTGACTTCGCGAGCACGCCTCGCCGTGCGGGCGGGGTCAAGCCCCATGGGGAGGCTTGTCCCCTGTGGTTGGGGGCGCACGAGGAGCGCTCGCTGGAGATGATCGAACCGCCATCGCGCCCGGTCGACTCGGAGTCATAATCGCGTGGTCCGGTCGCCGCTCACGAGCGGGAACGGCCCGTTCGGAACGCCTCGCGGCGAATGGCTACTATCCGGCGGGCGGAACGGGGCCGTTTCTCGAGCCCGCGGAGCAGCCACGTTGCAGCAGGCGAACAGCGAACGGAGCGAGTTCTGGGGTGTGCTGCCAGCGCTGCTCGCGGGTTTCGTGCACTGGGGGGTGCTGGGCGGAGATTTTCGCTCCGATGACTTCGTTCACCTGTTCCGCATCGAAAATTTCGGCTTCGTCGATTTCGTGCTGCAGTCGTACGGAGGGCACCTCCTTCTGGTTCGCAACGCGGTCTTCTTCCTCGAGCACTGGCTCTTCGGACTCGATGCGTTCCCTTACCTGGTCGTCGCGCTTGCGACACACGTACTGAATACGTTCCTGCTCTTCCGCGTGCTGGTTCGCCACGTGTGCGGCGCTGTGGTGGCGGTCGTGTTGGCGTCGTTGTGGGGCATGTCGCCCCTATCTCAAGAGGCGTTGTCCTGGCTCTCCGTTTACGGTCAGGTCCTGGCGTCGACCTTCCTGCTCCTCTTGCTGGACCGGGTGTTGTCTTGCCGCAGCGGGGGGGGGCGCCCCTCCGGGACGCAGGTCTTCGGCTGGCTGGTGCTCCTGTTCCTGCTGGCAGCGTCGTTCGGGACCGGACTGGCCGTTGCGGTGCCGGCGGTGGTATGGCTCCCCTTGCTCCTCCCGGCACGCGGGGTCGATCGACGTCTTGTCCTCTCCCTTCTGGGACTCGCGGTCGCGCTGCCGTTGCTCTACGTCAGCCTCCACCTGTTCACGGCGCCGATGTCCGAGGCGTCCGGGAGCCTTCGCTTACAGCGCTCGGCCCTCGACCCGGACAACTGGTCGCTCGCGATCTCCTTCGCGGCGGGGATGGTCCGCTTTGGCCTGGCCTCACTGATGCTTGGCCCGCTGGTCGTCGCGGACGTCACCGGCGTCGTCACGGGTCCATTCCAGGGAACGTCGGTTCGCGAGGTGTTGAGTTTGTCGAGGGGGGTGTTGTGGGTCGGGCTGTGTGTGCTCGGCGTGGGGCTCGCTACCGCTCGGGGGGAAGCCCGTCGGCGCCTGCTGGCCTTCACGTGTCTCGCGCTCTTCTCGTACGGCGTCGTCGCGCTCGGGCGGGGGGTGCTCTATCAAGCGCTCGACCGACCCCTCTGGGTCGGGCAGATCGTTCCTCGCTATCAATACCTTCCGTCGATCGCCGTCGCGCTCCTCATCGGTGGACTGCTCGCGAGGTTCCGGGTTGGCACCGATTCACTCCGCGTGCTCGGGGTCGCGTGTGTCGCGCTGGTCGTGTTGGCTGGGCCTTACGCGACGGCGAGTCGTGATCTCGAGTTTCCAAACCGGCAAGATGGCCGAGCTGCGTTCGATCGGGTCCGTGCTCAGTTGGCTGAGCGGATCGAACGGAGCCCGCGAGGAGAGGCGGTCTATATCCCCAACCAGGAGTTTTCGGGGCTGGGACGTTGGCTCGCGAAGGGGGACTTCTTCCCAGGCTGGGCGGGCATCTTCGTGATCGCGTTTCCCGCCGATGTGGTGGATGGGCGCCCGGTCTTCTTCATCGAAGGAGACCCTGAAACGCGTGCGATGGCGGCTCGCTGGCCCCGGACGCGGATCGCGCGTCTGCTCGTCGAATCGAGGCCCTAGACGCGCGAAGCTTCAGGAGGCCCGGCTGGCGAGCACGCGTTCTACCGTATCGACGATCGCGACGGTGCGGGAGTCCAACTCGATGTTGACCGATTCGCCGACGTCTTTCCGGCCGAGGTTCGTCAAGCGCAGCGTCTCTGGGATCAGGTGGAGCCAGAACCATCCGCGGTCATCGCGTTCGCCGACAGTCAGGCTGGAACCGTCGATGGCGATGAACCCCTTCGCCAGAATGTACCGCATCCACTCGCTCGAAACGGAGATTCGCAGGCCGCACTGACCGCCCTCGGTCAGACGCTCTGCGATGGTGCCGGTGCCGATGACGTGGCCCGCCACGTCATGTCCGCCGATCTCGTCGCCGACGCGAGCACTTCGCTCGACCGCGACGAGTTTGTCGGGGTGCAGCGCGTCGAGGGTGGTGAGCCGAAGCGTCTCCTCGATCGCGTCGAAGTGGACGCGGTCGCCTTCGATGGTGGTCACGGTCTGGCAGACGCCATCGATCGAGACGCTGGCGCCAATCTCGAGCCCATCTCGCAGGGCATCCGGGAGCGCGACCGCATAGCGCAGGAGGCCCGGCTGTCGCTCGACGTCCATGACCGGGAAGGTGCCGCGTGTAATTCCGGTATACACGCTGGCAGGTTAGCACCGTCGCGCGATGTGGACTGACAGGGCGGGGTTCATTCCGGCGTGGCGGCGGGCGCTCCCGCTTCGGTCCGCACGGGTCGGTAGCCCAGCGCTTCGAGCTGCTCGAGGACCCGGCGTTCGAGCTCGATCTGGGTCGCCTCGCCCGTTCCCGGCAGCGGTCGGTTACGCGCGAGGTCCGCTCGGGCCCGGGCGAGCAGCCGCGCGACCTCGTCGGGGCGGTCGGCTGCGAGGTTGTTCCGCGTCATCGGGTCGGCCGCGAGGTCGTACAGCTCCTCCTTGCCGGGCATTGCACTGTCGAAGATCAGCTGTGAATCGCCCAGGATGATCGACCGACGGGGTTGGGTCAGCGGTTCGGGCCACCACCCAAGGATCGCGCGAACCGCGTCCGCAGGGCGCTCCGGGCCGGCGGTGCGGGCCGTGATCAAGGGCATGAGGCTGCGTCCCTGCGCTGCTTCGAGCCGCGGCGCACCTGCCGCGTCGAGGATGGTCGGGAGGACGTCGAGCAGCTGGGTGGGCTGAGTCAGCCGTTCTGGGACCCTGCCTCCGCCTGGAAGCCGGATGATGAGAGGAATCCGGAGATTCGGCTGAAAGTAGAGCCTCCAGTGGGAGACGCTCCCGTGTTCGCCGAACTCCTCGCCGTGATCCGACGTGATGATGATGAGCGTGTCGTCCAACCGCCCGCGCTCGCGGAGAGCCGTCAGGAACTGGCCGAGCTGCGCGTCGGTGTAGCGGATGCCCTCGTCGTAGCTGTCCACGAGGTGCTGGAGGTCCGCTGCGCTGATCTCGATGGATTCGCGCCAGATGGCGTCGAGCGCCTCGGCGGTGGGGTCGAGTGACCCGGTATAGGGAGTCTCGTGGAACATCCCCGCGTAGGGCGCTGGAGACACATAGGGCGCGTGGATGTCATAGGTATGGACGAAGAGGAAGAAGCGCTGATCCGGGTGGGCGTCGAGCCAGCGCAGCGCCCGCGGAATGATGGAGGCTAGCCCTCCGCCTCGGTCGTCGTAGGTGTCAAAACCGCGATCGAAGCCAAAGATCGCCCGGAGGTAGCCCGCGTCCACGAAGCCTGCGGTCGCGAGACCAGCTTGAGAGAGGCGCTGCGCGAGCGTTTCGATGTCGGGGGCCAGGGTGTCCCAGCTGCCGGTAAAACCGTGCCGCCCGGGGGTGAGAGACGTCATCATCGTCATCTGGGAGGGCGGGGTGTTCGGAGCGGGCGCGAGCGCCCGCTCGAACACGAAGCTTTCGCCGGCGAAGGCGTCGATCTCCGGACTCGTGGGTCGCTCGTATCCATAGACGCCCAGATGGTCGGCGCGCAGGGTGTCGAGCGAGATCAAGATGACGTTGGGGACGGGCGGGATGGGGCGCTCCGGTGCGTCGCAGCCCGCCAACGCCAGGCTCGCGAGGAACGCCCGGCACAGGTGGCGCCAAGTCGAGGGGAGAGCGGGCCAAAGGGGCGCTGTGTGCGGAACCTGTCGCATGACCGCGGTCAGGGTAGCCGGTCGCGTCCCGGACGGGTCGCTTCGCCGCGGCCGCGCGTCGCGACGGCGAGCCCGAACCGCTCGGACATCGGGATCGCCGATCGGAGGGGTGCATAGTACGCGGCCTCGAGCGCGTCGCGGGGCTCGACGAGGACCTCCGCGAAGCCGGCGTCCCATCCCGCTGCGATGAGAGCCTCTCGACGGTATCGGTTGTATTGCGGCTCTCCGACTTGGCTCAGGTAGCGGTCGAGCGTGGCGGGAACCGCTCGGTAGCGCTCGGAGAGCGTCTCGAGAGGGTACTGGAAGTCGAACACCACCTCACTCCCCGGCGCGAGGAGCGCGTGAAGGTCGCATAGCGCCCGGTGCGTGGTCTCGGGCGTGAGGTAATAGGTGACGCCCATCCAACTGATGACGGCCGGTTGGGTCGGCTTGTAGCGGGTGTCACGCAGGGCTGTCGAGACGTCCTCGCTCTCGAAGTCGCAAGGTACGAAGGCCAGATTTGGCGGTGGCGACCATCCGAGCTGGGCGAGGCGGGCGGTCTTCCACCGTTGGGTGTTCGGGTGGTCGACTTCGAAGATGGCGAGCTCGGCCTGTTCGGTGGGCCGGCGGAACGCATAGGAATCGAGCCCTGCGCCCAGCACGACGAGTTGGCGGACGCCGCTTTGATAGGCCTTGGTGAGCCGGTCTTCCAGGTATCGCGCGCGCAGTGGGATCGCGAGGCGGTTCTCGAGGAGCAGCCAGCTGCCACTGTCGGCGTAGCTCTCGATCAGCTCGTCCGCCTGGTCTCCGAGAAGCGGTTCGGCGCAACGGTCCTCGAGTAGGTGAGGCGGTGGGTCGAAGCGAAGGTGGGCTGCGCGGGCAGCGGCGACATGGAGCGCGGTCTGGCTCGGCTTGTCGTCGATCATGGGGGTCGGGTCAAGCCTCGGGGGGCGTTGTGTTGACCGGAGGCAGCAGGTCCGCGAAGGCGCGGCCGTAGACCTCCCAGATGGTGATGAACACGGCGGCCACGATGGGACCGACGACGAAGCCCACCGCGCCAAACAACGAGATCCCACCCAGCGTACTGATCAGGATCATCAGGTCTGACATCCGCGCGTCCCCTCCGACGAGGCGTGGTCGGAGGAGGTTGTCGATCGTACCGACGACGATGGCGCACCAGAGCGCGAGCAGGATGGCAGACGCGGTGTCGCCGCTCGCGGCCAGCCACGCCGCCGCGGGGATCCAGATGATGGGCGCGCCGACACCGGGGATGATCGAGAGCACGACGACCACGGCGCCCCAGAAGGCAGCGCCCTCGATCCCCGCGAGCGCGAGCGCCCCGCCTGTGAGGATGCCCTGGATGCCCCCGATCACGATGGAGCCCTTCAAGGTCGCGCGTGTGACCGACACGAAGCGGTCGACGACCCGTTCTTCGTCCGCTTGTTCGAGAGGGGCGTAGTAGAGGATCTGGTCGAGGACCTCGCGGCCCTGCAGGAGGAAGAAAAATAGGGCGTAGAGGAAGATGAACAGCTGCAGGATGAATCGGACGGTGAGCCGTCCCGCAGCGGCGACGCCGTTGATGAGTAGGGTGCCGGTCGAGCGAACGGCCTCGCCGGCGGCCGCGATCAGCTTCTCTCGCTCGGGGAGGAAGTTTGCGTAGTGGATCTGGTCCGCGAACGGGAGGCGGTCCAGGACGCCGGCGAGCTGATCCGGGTTCTGGACCTGGGCTTCGACCCAGGGCTGCACCGCCTGGGTGACCTGTACGGCCTGCGCCAGGACGAGGCCCAGCATCGTGGTCAGCGGTCCGATCACGAGCAGGAGGGTGGCGATCACGACAAGGGTCGCCGTCAGACCGCGCCGCCCGCCGAGCCGCGCGTCCAGCCAGCGGTCGAGCGGTGAGAGGAGCGCCGCGGCGAGCGCGGCCATCAGCAGGGAGATCAGGAAGTCCCGGATCATCCATCCGAAGAGGACTGAGACCAGCGCGACAGTCAGCAGCAGAAAGGGCCGCTGTAGCGAGTTGGGCGGGCGGGTGGCAGCCGGATCCATCACGGCCCAGTGTACGCAACCTCGGGGCTCGCCGGCGAATGGGTCGCCCCGTCGCGTTGGCGTGGCTCGTGCGGGAGGATTCGTCGTATGATCCGGCCGGGGCGCCGCTCGTTTTTCACCCGTGTTTCGGGATCGATCACGGGGTGGGACGGCGAAGACTCCGACGGCCGCAGCGAGCGCGCCGTTGCAACTCTCGACGCCGTTGGCGTCCAGCACGCGGAGAGCCGCGAAGGAGCGTTCATGGCCGACTATGACATCGTGGTTCGCAACGGGATGATCGTCGATGGGGCACGGAACCCCCGCTACAAGGGCGACATTGGGATCCGTGACGGGATGATCGTAAGGATGGGGCGGATCCCCTCTGGGCAGGCCGACCGTGAGATCGACGCGGAGGGGCTCGTCGTCGCCCCCGGCTTCATCGATCTCCACACGCACTATGACGCGCAGGTCTTCTGGGACCCCTACCTGACGACGTCCGGTTGGAACGGTGTGACGTCTGTCGTCGTCGGGAACTGTGGCTTTGGCTTCGCTCCCTGCAAGAAGGACCTCCAGTACCGCGCCATGGAATCGATGACCAAGGTCGAGGCGATCCCCATGGCCACGATGGAGGCGTCCATCCCTTGGGACTGGGAGACTTACCCTGAGATGCTCGACAGCATCGACCGGATGCCGAAGGCCGTGAACCTGCTGCCCTATGTCGGGGTGAACCCGCTGCTGATCTGGGTGCTCGGTCTCGAGGACGCGAAGGCTGGGCGTCAGCCCACTGAGGCGGAGACGGCGGAGCTCAAGCGCCTCCTCCACGAGGCGATGGACGCGGGCGCATGCGGCTGGTCCTCGCAGACGCTGGGGACCGCGGGAGATCCGACCGTAGAGACCGCGGGAGGCGCGGCGCAGTCCGACTTCGATGGGACGCCGATGCCCTCGGATGTGATGTGGCCCGAGACACAGCTCGCCCTGGCGGAGGTGCTTGGAGAGCGGGGAGAGGGCTTCATCGAGCTCTCGGGTGCGACGCTCCCGCGGGAGCACTGGGAGAAGCTGGCGGAGATCAGCGGCGCCCCCATCATCTACCAGGCCTTGCCGGCCTCGAACCTCATGATCGACATGCATAAGAACCTCTTCGAGTGGTTTACGGCCTGCGGCGAGAAGGGGCTCCGGATCTACGGCCAGGGGATCACGCAAAACCCGCCGCTGCTCTTCACGTTCGACTATTGGGACATCTGGGGGCCGGTCTGGGAAGAGGTCGCGGGGCCGGGCGTGGCCAACGACCAGATCCTTCGAAACCTGGCGAGTGAGGATGTTCGTGCCCGGCTGCGGGCCGAGCCGCTGCGCCATCGCTTCATCGGCGGTGTCGATGAAGCACGTGTCGTCTCCGTCGCGAAGGCGGAGAACGAGGCGTGGATCGGGATGAGTGTTGGCGAGATCGCCGAGCAGCGCGGCGTGCACCCGGTGGACGCCATCTGCGACCTCGTCGTATCGGACGACCTCAAGACGAGCTTTCAGGTGCCCCAGTTCGACATCGGGCTCGAGGGGATCAAGCAGCTGCTCGACAACCCCTGGGTCATCCCGGGGCTCTCTGATGGTGGTGCTCACCTGAAGTATCTCGCGGCTGGAAGCTATGCCACAGAACTCATTTCGCAGTATGTCCGAGAGCACGCGTTCTTGACGCTGGAAGAGGCCCACTGGCGGCTCAGCTCGCTGCCGGCGTTTTGTGCCGGGTTCAAGGACCGAGGGGTCCTTCGGGAGGGAGCCGCCGCGGACATCGTCGTGTACGACTACGAGAAGCTCGACTATGAGTTCCCGAACTTCCGTCACGATCTCCCGGGCGATGAATACCGGGTGGTCTCCGCAGGTACCGGCTACCGCTATGTGATCGTCAACGGCGAGGTCACGATCGAGGACGACAAAGAGACCCACGTTCACTCCGGGAAGCTGTTGCGGGGTGGGCAGTCCCAGTCTGCCTGAGGAGCCTGGATCGGATCACGGGTGCCGGACGCCGGTGCCCTGTCGCTGGAGCCTGTGTCATGGGACCCGTTACGACCGAGCCGCCCGCGGCGAACATCCGCTTCGGTGCTTGGAACGGCGACCGGGACCTCAGCCTGACCTTCCCCGAGCATTGGGAAGTCGAGTTGTGTCCTCCTCGGGGTGGGCCAGACATCGGCGAGGAGGGCGTGCGCGCGGCCTTCGCAGCCCCGGTGGGCGCTCCCCGCTTGCGTGCTCTCGCGGTGGGGCGTCGCCGCCCATGCATCGTGATCGACGACCTGTCGCGCCCGACGCCGGGCGAACGCCTCGTGCCCGTCGTGCTGGATGAACTTCGAGAGGCGGGTATCTCTCCTCGCGATGTCCTCTTGATCGCAGGGGTCGCGAACCATCGCCCGATGACGCGTCAGGATCTCGAACGCAAGGTGGGGCCGGAGGTCCTACGTGAGGTTCGTTTCGTGAATCACTCGTCG
>Ga0315331_10004898_pt1 | contig 10068 bp, 7 predicted proteins | sample M160m34915metaG_FD_203456 | JGI IMG/M metagenome (GOLD analysis project Ga0315331, IMG submission 203456) | Ammonia-oxidizing marine archaeal communities from Monterey Bay, California, United States - M1 60m 34915 | ecosystem: Environmental > Aquatic > Marine > Intertidal zone | place: USA... | reverse complement strand
TCAAAAATACTATAAGGAGTTTGAACAATATCTGGCACAAAGTCATTAAATAATAAATCCAAATCATCTGGTTTATAAATTGAATAACCAATTTTGTTAACTAAATTTTTTTCCTTAAGAGATTTCATTGCAGACCATAAAATAGAGCCTTTAGGTCCATTCAAATCCAATGTATGATGTAAAAGCAATCCATACACACTTCTTAGGTTAAGTCTGGATAAAGAATCCATTAGTTGTTCTTCTGCCCAAGCAAAGACATCATGACATATGATTGGCATTTTAGGAAGTTTAGTAATTACTTTATACCGATTGACACCATATTTACCGAGTCTTGATTCACTTTTTCCATAAGAAATAGCTGTGTCTATAGTATTAATACCTATCTTGTTGGCATAATTCAAAATATTTGAAATTTCAGAAAAGCTAGTTTCATTTAAACTAGTATTTGAAATACCATATGGTAATCCGAACTGAACTGATCCTAAAGCTAATCTATTATTTAGCACCTTTTTAGAAGATTGATTGATGTCCAATTGGAGAAGTGACTATGTTTATTATTTTTTCTTGTTGTTTCTTAGTAAGATTTGGAAACAATGGAAGGCTTATGGCTTCTGAATAATAAGCTTCTGATTCAGGATAATCTTTATAACTAATTTTAAATCTTTTAAAATAGGGTTGTCGATAAACTGGAATATAGTGTACGTTAACTCCAATACCATTTGACCTAAGTCTTTCAAAGACTTGAAGTCGACCAAAAGTACTAGATTTTTGTGGGATTCTTACAACATATAAATGAAATGAAGAATAGCAATTTCCATTTTGGATAGGCCTCCTAACTGGCAGGTCTTCCAAAAGCAAATCATAATAGGACGCAAGACTGTTTCGTTTTGCAACAAATTCATCCAATCTCTTCATTTGATTTAAACCCAAGGCTGCATGGACGTCTGACATTCTGTAATTAAATCCTAATTCAAGCTGCTGATAGTACCAAGACCCCTCTGTAGATCCTTTCATCTCAATAGGATCTCTAGTTATGCCATGACTTCGAAGCCTTTGCATAGTATTAGAATAATCAGGATTATTTGTAACAGCTATGCCACCCTCAACAGAGGTAATTATCTTAACTGGGTGAAAGCTAAAAACAGTAATATCGCTGTACAAACAATTTCCGACTGGCTGATCAAGGTATTTTGCACCTATCGCATGAGAAGCATCCTCAATAATTTTGAAACCATACTCAATAGAAAGTTTGTGAATCTCTATCATTTCACAACTTTGACCAGCCAAATGAACAGGTATTACTACCTTTGGAAGAGTCTTAGTTTTTTTAGCAAGCTCTAATTTATTTTTTAAGGCAGTTACACTCATGTTATATGATATTGGATCAATATCTACGAAATCTATAGTTGCTCCACAATATAAAGCACAATTAGCACTGGCAACAAATGTTATAGGTGAAGTCCATACATAATCTTTTGAAGTTACATTTAATGCTAAACATGCTAGGTGGAGAGCGCTAGTCGCACTATTCACTGCGACAGCAAAGTTAGATCCAGTATATGAGGCTACAGAGGATTCAAACTTTGGAATAACTGGACCCTGAGTTAGATAATCAGACTTAAGAACTTGAGTTACAGCATCAATATCATCTTCATTCACAATTTGTCGTCCATATGGAATAAACATTATTTAATCTATTGTAATTTGCATTAAGAATAATTAATTTATATTTAATTTATCACAAACACTTGCAATTCTATCTGGATAGAGCTGAGAATCATCTACAATGAAGTAACTTAGGGCTTTTCTATCAATTTGCATATCAGTTGTTATAATTTGATTAAATAAATCATCTAAATTTTTAATTTTATCCAGTAATTTAACACTATTTAGCTCAGAAAGCCCATCAAAATAATCAGAATTTTTATACATCATAGATGGAGTTAAAAAACTTTTTTCATCATCATGAGCAAGAGCTAGAACTTTTTTACCCATTATTGAAGCCTCAATTACTATTGAAGATAATGGGCAAATTACAAACTCCGACTTGTCCAATAGAATAGGATAATAATCTAAATCAGGCTGAAAATCTATCCTCCTTGTCCAATCGGCTGGTCTACTTTTCTGTGCCATTTGGGGATCAATTGCAATATTATTTAATTTTTTTTCTCTAAGGAAATCTAACTTATCATAATTTTCGCCCCATGGGTGAGGCCTATATAAAATCTTACAATTATCAGGAAGTAATTTTTTATATTTTTCTATTATGCCATCCAAAACTTCTAAAACATGAATTTCATCAAATTGTGGCCAACAGCCTGCAAAGAGAATATAAGGAAAATCCAATTCTTTTTGATACTTTTCTCTTAATAATAACTCATTCTTCTTGTAACTTTGGTAAACATCATAACGAGGAGTGCCAGTCAAAAAAACTCTAGAATTATCGATTTCATGAAACTTTTCAGCATGACTTTTAGCTTGATCTCCCCAGACTCCTAGAAAATCTGGCTCAATCAGAAATCTTGATTTACTGCATAAATTATCCCAATTATCAATTAGTAGCATCGTCTTGAAATTGAATTTTTTGGATAATGCAATAACTTCATGAGCATTAGGATCTAGACCACCATTTGGCATAAGTACTATGTCAGGCTGAACCCGTTCAATAATTTTTATTAACTCTCTATTATTTATTAATAATAAGTTATTTAACTTCACAAGCTTATTAGTTAACCTAAAAAAATCTATTGTTACTATAAGACAAAACTTAAAAAGCCTCATTGGATGAAAAAAAGGTCGCAACAATTCAAGGACAAAAATTGTATAACGTTGCAAAAACTTACTTGAAAACCATTTTTGAGCTTTATTTTTCAATCTTATAGAAGGATAGTAAATTGTTGTATTTCTCAGCTTAAAATAAAAATAAAAACCCTTATTTAATTTTCTATTGCTATACATTAGAAGAAGAGTGAAAAAAGAGAAAAGCGATTTATTTAAATTTGAACTTTCAAACTCGCCTACAAAATTTGAATCATTTACTAAACTTGTTTTATCTGTAATTTCATCAGATGAGCATGCAATAAAAGTGTTTTCATCTTTTATCTTGTCAAAAGCACCAGTTCCAACATAATTACGAACATATAAAGGACTGGTTATTATGATTAACTTTTTCAATTTAACTCCGTAATTAGTTTGAGAAGAAAATAAAAAAACTTTTGTTAGAAATATTAAAAAAGCCAAACATTAATTATTTTCTTAAGTTTGATAACTTTTATTTAGAAGCTGATCGGGTTTACCCTCATCAATAATCTTGCCTCTGTCAAGCTTGAAAATCCAATCACAATTTTCTATCGTAGAAAGGCGATGTGCGATTATTATAATAGTTTTCTGCAGATGTAATTGTTCAACTGTATGCATTATTTGTTTTTCAGTAGCATTATCAAGAGAACTTGAGGCCTCATCTAAAACTATAATACTTGGGTCTGGATAAAGTGCTCTGGCAATGCCAATTCTTTGTCTTTGGCCACCAGATAATCGAACCCCTCTTTCACCTACATATGTATCAAGTCCATCAGGTAAATTATTTACAAAATCTGTTAAATGGGCTGCATGAATTGCATATTCAATCCTCGATTCATCTATCTCATCTTCAGCTATACCAAAAGCAATATTTTTTCTAAGAGAACTGTCAATTAGATAAATTGATTGAGGAACATATCCAACCTGATCTTGCCAAGACCGTATATCACCATATATATCCTCTTTATCAACATATATGTGCCCCACATTAGGCTTTAGGAGTCCTAGAAGAATATCAACCAATGTGCTCTTTCCAGACCCGCTTGGACCAATAATACCAATAGATTGACCACGTTTAATTTTAAGATTAACATTAGAAAGTGAAGGTTCTAATGAATCTTTATAAGCAAATGTAATATTACTAATCTCTATTTCTTTTGATAATTTAGAAAGATTAAATAATTTATTTCCATTAGAGCGTTTGTTTTCTTGCAATTCACTATCAAATTCATGATGCAAAGTATCAAGCACAGGCAGAGAAAAGCGAAAAGCTTGTATTGCTGCTAGAATTCTAGTTATAGATGGCATCAAACGAAATGATGCTGCAGCAAAAACACCCAAAATTGCTAGGATTGTAGTAATCTCTTTACCCTGGAGGGTCATAATCAAAATCATAGAAGTCATTCCTAAAACAGCAAGAACCTCAAACCACAATCTAGGAATGTCTTCCAAAAATGACTGTTTTCTTTCGGGCAGATTACTTTGCAAATTATGTAATTTGAATTGATTCAAAAAATAATCTTCTCTACCTAGCAAAAGAACATCCTTAACACCAGCTAGGCCCTGCTGCAAATGCTGTATTTTTTTACCATCATGAAACTGGCGTTGCTTAGCCCAATCTTTGATCATTTTTTTAGTAAATGAAAGTATTAATTTTGTAATTATGCCGAGTGCAGTTACAACAATTAAAGCACCATAGGGCTCTAGATAGAATAAAAGAGCAATAATACCCATCAACACTAGAGATTCAGTAAATATAATTACAATAGAATTTAAACATCTTCCAGTAAAAATAGTGACTTCGAGTGAAATATTTTGAATTAGCTGTCCTGAATTTCGGTCTAAATGAAAGGCATATGGTTTAGATAAATATATATTAAATAACCTGTTACTTAAATTCATTCTTAAAGCAGCTAAATAGTTTATTTTGAACCATGAAAAGTACATAAGAAACAGATTTTTAATTAAATATATCAATACTAGGCCAACTGTAAATGTAATAATTAGGGAATCATAATTACTAATCCCTAGAAACTTTATTATCCCAGTCATATAATTATCTGTTTCAAGAATCTCTGAATCAGACATAACCTGGATAACTGGAGCTATGAGGCCAATACCAAGGGTTTCCAGCATCATCCCAAGAAACATTAGAACAACAAAAAATAGCCCTTTGGTTTTTTCCTTTTTAGAGAGGATTAATTGTATTTTTTTAAAAAAAATTAATCTAGAAAAAAAAACTTTGTTTAAAAATTTCATTTTATTAGAAATCTATCGTTTTCAAATTTTTTGATCTTTCAAAATAGATATACTCATATTTGATTTTGTAAATGAAGAAATCCTATATTCAACAAGTTCTGCTCAATACAGTCAACTAATGCATGCCCTGCGGTAATATGTGCCTCCTGAATTCGCCCAGTATCCATACTCGGAACCAAAAAGGCTTGATCACAATGATTAATCGCTTCCCCACCCTTGCAACCAAAAAAACCAAAAACATTAATTCCAATTTGATGGGCTGCCTTGATAGCAAGAATTATATTTTTTGAATTACCTGAAGTTGAAATAACAATTAAACAATCGCCTTTTTTACCAAGAGTTTTGACCATTCTTTTATATAAGTTTTCAAAACCAAAATCATTCCCACACGCGGTAATTGATGAAGTGTCTTGCGCCAATGCAATAGCTGGTATACCCTCACGACTCGTTTCGGGATGAAGGCGAACCAACATTTCAGCAGCAATATGTTGTGCATCAGCAGCAGATCCTCCATTTCCACAAAGCATAATTTTATTACCTTTAACAATCGAAGAAGTTGCGATCTTACTCATGTCTATAATTGAATCAAAACCCATCTTTACACACTGTTTTTTTACAGCAATAGATTCTTCAAAAATTTGCTCTACGCGTTTTAAGTTTATAGATTTCGCCAAAATTTTTCTCTAATTTAAAAAAAATACTTATTATATTTACTAAGAAAAAAATAAAAAAATTATATGGCTATTTTACAGCACTTGTAAGTGCATAAAAAATTTGCGGCTCCAATAAAATTATATTTAACTTAAATATAACATTTTCTCTGCAAATTTATAAAACTCATAATTACACTGATAACTCAACCTTCATATAAAATATCATTACATTGAACTCTTAATAAATTTAATGATTTGAGAACTTACATGAAATACTGCGATATAGATTTTAATAGCAAAACTATCCTAATTACTGGAGGCGCAGGGTTTATTGGAAGTAATTTAGCCTTTTATTTTCAAAATAATTATCCTAACTCTAATATTGTTATTTTTGACTGTTTTCGTAATGAAAAAATATTTTCAAATGGCAATAATGAAAGCCTTGGGCATTATAAAAACCTAATTGGCTTTAATGGAAATATTATTTGTGGAAATATTAATGAATCAAATGATTTATTTCGTTTAAATGATTATAAATTTGACTACATTTTTCATCATGCTGCCATTTCAGATACTCGACTTTATGATCAAGAATTAATAATGAAAACAAATGTTAACTCATTTTATGATGTGCTTAATATTGCAAAAAAAGACAATGCTATATTGACATATGCTAGCTCAGCTGCAACATATGGAAATCTTGAATCGCCACAAACTGTTGGGATTGAAAGCCCAGAAAATCCATATGGATTTAGTAAATATATGATGGATAAAATTGCATCTAATTATTCGATTATTAATCCATCAATGCAGATTGTTGGCCTAAGATTTTTTAATGTTTACGGTCCTAAAGAATTTTATAAAGCAAAAACTTCTTCAATGGTAATTCAGCTAGGTCATCAAATATTAGATGGAAAACCTCCAATTTTATTCAATAACTCAGACAAGATTTTTAGAGACTTTATATATATTGATGATGTGGTTCAGGCAAATATTAAAGCTTGTGTTTCAAACAAGAAGTACAATCATGAAATCTATAATGTTGGAACAGGAAAATCTAGAAGCTTCCAAGACATTTCTGATATTTTGCAAAATAAACTTGGATCTAATCTTGGAAATAAATATATTTCTAACCCTTACGATGGATATCAATCATATACTCAAGCTGATATTTCTAAAACTAGAAAGAATATAGGATTTGATCCTAAATTTTCACTTGAGGAAGGCATTAGTAATTATATTGATGAAATTAAGAAACTTCACGGAAATAAAAGTGAATGACATATTATAAAGATAAAGCTCCTAAAATTTTAGTGGTAGGAGATTTAATGATTGATCATTATCTTTGGGGATCAACTAATCGTATCTCACCAGAAGCCCCTGTTGCAGTAATAGATGTTAAAAAAGAAAGCACTTCTTTAGGTGGCGCGGGAAATGTAGTCAATAATCTTTCTTCACTTAACTCGAATGTAGATGTTATTAGCGTGATTGGTGAATGCGAAGCCTCTAAGGAACTTCGGATTTTATTATCATCTATAAATGTTTCTTCGAAATATCTTATTACACAAAAAAACCGTATCACAAGTAAAAAAAGCAGAGTTATTGCCTCTCATCAACAAGTAGTTCGCTATGATCGTGAAAGCTCTTCAGATATAAGCGCAGAATCTGAACAAAATATTCTAAAAATTTATAGAAAAATAATTAGTAAATATGCTGTTATTCTTCTCTCTGACTATGGAAAAGGTGTTCTAACATTTAGTCTGACTAAAAGTTTGATTTCAGTTGCTAATCAATTTAATAAAAGGATTTTAGTTGATCCAAAAGGTCTAGACTATTCAAAATATAAAAATGCATTTCTGCTTACTCCTAATAAAAAAGAAGCAAGTGAAGCTACAAATATTGATATTGAAGATAATAAGGGCTTAAAAGAAGCCATTACTAGCCTTAAAGATCAGTGTAATTTACAACATTCTTTAATTACACTCAGTGACCAAGGTGTAGCTATTTTTGATAGTGATTTAAGAATACATCCTACTGTTACAAGAGAGGTATTTGATGTTACTGGAGCTGGTGATACTGTTCTTGCTTCCTTGGGTTTTGCATTGGCATGTGATACAGCTATTGATGATGCAATTAAATTTGCTAATCTTGCTTCAGGTGTTGTAATTGGAAAAATTGGATCAGCAACTGCAACTCTTAATGAAATTATTGAATATGAAACAAGCTTAAATAAATTTTCAAGCGATAAACGCATTAAAACTATTGAAGAAATTTCATATATTGTTAATGGATTAAAAAATAAAAATAAGAAAATCGTTTTTACAAATGGGTGTTTTGATATTCTTCATGCCGGTCATACAAAATATTTAGAGAATGCGAAAAATTTAGGTGATATTTTAATTGTAGGGCTTAACTCAGATGCATCTTTGAAAAGGTTAAAAGGAAGAAATAGGCCAATAAACAATCATGATGATCGTTCTTACATCCTAGCATCATTACAAGTTGTGGATTTTGTAGTTATCTTTGATGACGATACACCAATTGAATTAATCAAAATTATAAAGCCAGATATTCTTGTAAAAGGAAGTGATTATAAAGGGAAAGAAATTGTTGGTGAAAATATAGCTAAAGAAATAAGATTAATAAATTTTATTGAAGGCAAAAGCACTACAAAAACTATTAAAAAAATAAAAAACTTTAAAGAATAATAACTTCGATCAATTACCTTGGCAAGTTAAGTTTATCAATTTCATTCAAAACATCTCGCGCCTTTACTTCCTTCATACACTTGTGATGATCAAGTGGGCACTTTCTCTTCATACATGGCTGACATATTAAATTATTCTTGATAATAGTGCTATTTTGACTCATCCATTGAGAGGTGTTTTTTTCATTAGTTGGGCCAAAAATTGATATGGTGGGAATTTCAAATGCTGCTGCTAGATGCATTGGGCCGCTATCACCAGTGATAAATAAATCAAGAGTTGAAATTTTATCTACAAGCTCAGAAATAGAAGTTTTAGCTGCTAAATTTTCATAATTATTTATACCATTTTCAATCAAATATCTTTCAATATCCATTGCAATATCCGTTTCATTGTGGCCACCAAAAATTATAATATCATATTGATTTGATAATTCAGTCGCTACTTTAGCAAATTCCCTTGGGTACCATCTTTTAGAACTTCCATATGTTGCGCCTGGATTTATACCTAGAAATTTCGTTTTATTTTTTTTGTTTTTTTTGGTGGAATGAACGATTAATTTATTTGGATTAGTATTAATTTTTAGACAATAGTTAACAAAGTTATTGTATCTTTCCACTTGATGGCCTTTTTTAAAAAGTTTTTTATTAAATTGATATTTTCTTTTAGATGGAATCAAAAGCTTTAATATGTTTGAACGGACTGAACTTCTAAAAGATAAAAATAAATCAAAATCCTCAAAACTATTTATTAGATGAAATAGCTTTAAGTAGTTCCTCTCAAAAATATAAGTCTTTTTAACACTTGGGTGGTTTTTTAACGTTTCAATTGAAACAAATGAGCCAATTAAAGTGATTTCTGGATTTTGAAAAAAACAAACTAAGTTGTCAATGGCAGGTGTTGCCATTACTGAATCACCAAGCCAGGTCGGAAGTTCAATAATTATCTTCATCCAACTAACTTAAAATGTTTTTTGCTTAAATCTAAATTAAATAACTTTTCAAGAAAAATCATCAATCGATGTTTTTTTTGTTTACTTGTTAATTCATAATTTGGATCAGCAATGAATAGTCCATTAGAGTTTGGGAGCCAATCTTTAACTACTGCAGGATGAGTGCCATTAAATTTTTCTATTATTGACTCGTCAATCTGCGAGTAATCAATCTTAACTGACTTCTTACCCCAATACTTTTGAACTTTTTTGCTTTTTAGATTCATCTGTTCTTCTGATCTTATCCAGCCATAATGATAACAAGTTGCCCCAGTTTTTTTTGCTTTGGGATATCTCCCCTTTTTGTTTGAATTTAATACTACCCAGAAAAGTCCATCTGGAGAATAAGATCTAATTGAGTTTTTAATTATTCTTGCCTCCGACCGATACCAGCCTGGAGAATTCAAAACACTATTTGCATTACCATAGAAATGTTTAAAGTCGCAAACTAAAGCCTCAACATCTGGGTTATCCAAATATAATTTCATTGATTTTTGAATTTTTTCTAAATCATTCTCATGATAAACCTCATCGCCTTCAATATAAAATGCCCAATCACCAGTGCAATTAAATTGAGCGATCATTTTTTGTTGACCATAAACATAACCTTGTTTATTCATTCCTTGATTCCACCTTGATTCGATAATCCGAATTTTTTTAT
>Ga0315331_10004897_pt1 | contig 10068 bp, 7 predicted proteins | sample M160m34915metaG_FD_203456 | JGI IMG/M metagenome (GOLD analysis project Ga0315331, IMG submission 203456) | Ammonia-oxidizing marine archaeal communities from Monterey Bay, California, United States - M1 60m 34915 | ecosystem: Environmental > Aquatic > Marine > Intertidal zone | place: USA... | reverse complement strand
GATCGTATCATTGGGTGCACTGGAGCCGTTATTCTCCGGCCATCCGTTACTTGTGACGGTTATGTTCGCGCCCTCCATTTCGATGACATCGACAGCGTCACTCGCGCCTTTGGCGATCCAGCCGGCGTGCGTAAGCACGACGCCACTCCTCATCGATGCTCCGATCGACTGCATCACAGCGAGGTGGGCATCCTCTGAGAGATCAACGAACCTCGGCAGCGCCGTGGCAGTCAGAATTCCAAGGATCGTGATTACGGCTACTAGCTCCACTAACGAGAAGCCCTCGTTTCGCAAAGCCCAGGTCGGAATGGCCGATTCGCATCTCTCCAAACCGGCCCACTGCCTGCTCATCAGCGCCGTCACCGTGTCACTCTGATCGGTTCCGATGACAGAAGGGAAAACGAGCTGCGCTCTCCGTGAAACCCAAGCTATGCATTCTGGCAACTCAGCCTTGGCGAATTGCGTTGGCAACTTCCTAGGCAGGCGGAACCGAAAACATTGCCGTCGTTCGAAGTTTGGTTCATTTGGCCTCCGAGGGGACAGGGCGCATTGGAATCATATCAGGCTCGTATGCGCTTCCCCGCCCCTTAGGGATCGCCGAGATCGCCCGAAGAGAGTTGCCCGTCGCGAAGGAAGTGCACTTCGGGCGGGGCGAGGCCCGAGTAAGGCCTCACGAACCGTCCGCAGCGCCCGGGCGTAACACGCACCGGAGCAGCAACCCCCATTGACGAAAGCCGGCAGCTGGGAATTCCAATTCGCGTGAATCCCCCTTCTCGTGATGCGCATTTGCCGTGGGGATGATCCGCGCGGTCTCGGGTGGGGTCTCGGGGCGGACTGCTGCGTTTGTCTTAAGCGAATGGCCTGCCGAGCACTCGTTCAGCGCAACAGTCGCAGTTCGACGCTTCCATCCACGTCCTTGCCGGGCTCGATACCGAGGACGTGCATGATCGTGGGATGGAGATCGATCGCACGCACACGATCGACTTCCCGACCCGCAGCGAAGGCGCTGCCCCGCGTATAGAGGATACCTTCGACTCCGGGTGTACCCGGCTCATACCCGTGGGTCGCCTGCACGCCGAGTTTTGCGGGCAGAAAATCGGGGCCAATGAACTGCATCCAGCGAATGATCCAGGGCCAAGCGTCGGGGTCCTCTATGAAGTAGGGGGGCGAGGCGGACACGATGAGCTGACCCACGCGGGGGCCCGATCCCAAGTGCCAGTCACGAGGCTGCGCATTTCGCCGAACAACCTTGAATTGAGAGTAACCGGCCAGCAATCGCTGCGCCTCGGACAGCGTTTCCTCCGTCGGATCGTCGAAGTATAGAAAAGAAGACGTGCCGCTTGAGACCGCCTCCGCGTCGATGTCGTGGCGTCGAAGGATGCGACGCATGTTCACGAGATATGCGACGGGCACCATTCCGTGATCTGTCGTGATGAGAAGCTGGACGCTTCCAGCGTCGGGAAGGCCCTTGATCGCATCGAGAATCAAACGGACGGCCGAGTCCGCCCGGGTGACGGCCCGCCGCGTCTCCTCGGATTCCATTCCCTGAAAGTGGCCGGCGGTGTCGGGCCCCTTGAAGTAGGCAAGAATGAGCCGAGGACGTTCATCGATCGGACGCGCGAGTTGCTCAACGACTTGTGCAGCTCGTCCCATATCATCGGGGTAATCTCGGAAATGATCTTCATTCTCGGGGGTCACGCTTGCGAGTGGCCCGTGTTCTGTCGAATAGCGCCCGTACCAGCCGAACGCCGCGGAGGCGACTCCCTGGCGCTCAGCAGCTTGATGTAGGTGCTCGCAGCCGGTCAACCAATCCGCGTCCCCGGCGTGGTCGTATCGCCCTCGCTCGGGATCGAGAAAAACGTTGGACATGATGCCGTGATGCTCTGGCCAGCATCCAGTCGAAATCGTCGTTCCCCCGATCAAGGACAGGGTCGGGAAGGTCGGGTCCATCGCGTGAGACCATGCCCCTTCCTTCTTGAGCTGATCGAAAGTCGGCGTAGAAAAGGCATCGATGTATTGGGGTGCAAAACCGTCGAAGAGGAGCACCACGAAGGTCCGGTCCTCGGGAGACGCTGAACTCGCCCACATCAGACTGACAATCGCCCCGCAGACAAGCGTGTTCACACGAAAGCGCATCACCGAGTCAACTCCCATTGAAGTCGTGCAGCTTAGCCGATGCTTCCTGAGTCGGACTGGCCTCGAGCCACATCGAAATCTCTATCGATCTCACCATATGAATGCACGGTCAGCCCTCGTCGAGCCCTGATGACTTCATTCGATGGGGCCCCATTCCGAGCTGTTCCTCAGATCAGATCTCTGTGGGACAAGGAGCTTGGGATCTTTTCCCTGGCCGGAGCCTGCGCGCCGCGCGCTCGCAACCGAATCCGTGAACCTCGGTCCCCCCCGGCCTTCTCCACAAAAGAAGATATTCAGGATACACTCCGAGAATCGATGGAATGCGCTGCTGATGTTAGGCAGAAACCATTCTGACCAACGGATTTTAAAAATGATACTGGAGAAAAGATGTCGGAAGAGATAGAGGAGTTGCGAGACGAGGTCAGTCGATTGCGCGCCCAAATCGCAGAGATCTCCGACGCAGAGGTAGAAAGTTTCCACTTTTCACCCGCCGCTCAGCATGATTGGAGCGAGGTTGACAGCATCCCCCCCCGCGGCAACAGCGCGGCTACCGTGCAGGCGCTGATTGAGAACGCTCACTCTCTCGACTTCGACCAGCGTCTGAACACCTCATCCTACGTAAACGTCTCATTCGAGCCCGAAGAACGAGCGGTGGCTCTGCTCGGGCTTGGCGTCAATCTCGCAGACCAGACCGTCTACCCTCAGTCATACAAACTCCACGACCGCGTCGTCAATATGCTCGCTCGCCTCTGGCATTGTCCGGAACCCACGGATTTTGCGGAGACGCAAACCTTCCCAGGGGCCGGCACCGTCGGTTCGACCGAAGCCTGCCTTCTGGCGGGGCTCGCACTGAAATTCCGGTGGCGTGAATGGCGGGCCGAACGAGACGGCCTCTCCCATTCGGAAGTCCTCGGAATCAAGCCGAATATCGTGATCTCGACCTGCTATCAGGCTGCGTGGGAGAAGCTCTTCAAGTACATGGATATCGAGCCCCGGTTGGTCGAACCTTCGATGGATTCCTTCAAGGTCGACCCCGAACAGATCCGCGAAGCGATCGACGAAAACACCGTCGCGGTCGTGTGCATTATGGGCAACCACTACGGAGGCCAATACGACCCTGTCTGGGATGTCGACCGAGTCGTCTCCGAAATCAACACTCAAAGGGATTTTCAGGTGGGCATCCATGTCGATGCCGCTTCCGGCGGGTTCATCGCGCCCTTTCAGAAAGATCTGCCGGCGTGGGACTTCCGTCTCGACAATGTCCTCTCGATCTCGAGCAGCGGTCACAAATACGGCGAATCGTCGTGTGGCACCGGATGGTTGGTTTGGCGTAAGAAGGAAGGTTTGAGCGAGCACGTAGCAATTTCCGTGACCTACCTGGGTGGTCAGGCCGAGTCCTACACGCTCAACTTCTCACGCCCCGCTACGGGCGTCTACGTCCAGTACTACAAGTTGCTTCGGTTTGGGCTCCACGGCTACCAACAGGCCTGTAACAACCTGATGGCCAATGCCCAATTCCTGAGAGAGGGGCTTGAGAAGATGACCTATAAGGGTCAGCCCCGATTCACCATCTTGGACGATGGAGCACAGCACTGCTTGCCGGTCGTCACGGCAATGCTCAACCCGGAGTGTGATTTCTCCTATGACGACATCGATCTACAGCACGTACTCTCGCAGCATCACTGGTACGTCAGCGGCTACCGAATGGGCTTCGAACACCCGTCCACCGAAATGACGGAACCTCTCTTCTACGACAAGGACGCTGACCAGACCATGTTTCGTGTCGTGGTCAAAAACAACCTCACGCGAGATATGGCACGGGATCTCCTAGGAGCATTTGATGCCGCCTTCGAATTTCTGGACAGTGTCGACTTCACATCGCTCCACTCGCTCAACACGGCGAAGCTGCGCCACAAGGATCAACAGGTCATCTCGCGCCACTGCTAAGACCGCCATCTTCGATGGCGGTCGTGGCGACCTTGTCTCCCGTGAGGGGCCATAAGGAGTCACGTTTGCGGCGTCGTCGCAGCCCGGACTCAGGGAACAAATCGTACAGGCCAGGAGTGACCGCCCGGCCAGCAGGATCGGCCCTCTACTGCGCTCTAGGCTTGCCTCGATCCCATCGCGAGCGCAGTCGAGCCCCCTCGCCCCGCGGCTGGAGGTCCTCGAAGATTCGCTCGTAGCCCGTTTGCTGAATGAACCATTCGCCCTCGATCTTGACGTATTCGTCGACGTAGATCCCAGTGCCATGCATCACGGTCCCATTGGGCGCCCAATCGCTCGGTATCGCCGTCAGGACGAAATCCTCGAGGTACCACTTTCCGCTGGCCGTCGTTTCGCTCGTGATCTCGATTTCCGGCGTATGCGCATGATGCATCGACTGAATGTCGGTGTTGCCGAGGCCCTTGGGATCCGAGAGAAACTCGATGATCGCCTCCCTCCCTACATAGGCGTGCTTGCCATCGCTGTAGACACTGCGCGCGTCCGGGGCGAGCACGCTCCGCATCAGATCCCAGTCCTTTGTGTCGACGGCCCGCTGATAGCGCGCCTTCATTTTCTTGATCGCTTCGATGTCGGCGAGTTCGCGGACGGTGTCCATCTGATTCATCTCCTTATCGAGGGGGGAGGCAGGGTCGAGAAATTGGCGCGCAGGGGACTCCTCGAGCCGGCCGCGATCGAAGCGTCAAAATCGGGCCGAGCTCCCATCGATGGACGGGGGCGGAATGGGGAGGGCCAACGAGAACGGACAGGCCTCGGGTGCGGCCTGCTGCGGGCGTGCGCCGAGGTGGGGTGCTTCGACCCGAACATCGCGTCGGGCCCCGCCCTGGAGCGGGCACCGGCCCTGATGCGAATGTCATCGTTGAAAGCTCTCCGGTGGGTCCTGGTCACGGCGGGCCAGCCTAGCTCTGCGAAATTGGAATGGTCAACGGTCTTGGCTTTAAGTGAACCCGCGCCCGAAGACTCCATCGGCGGGGAGGGTCATGACCGGCGAAGGCCCTCCATCCCATTGCGAGGGCCCCCTCTTCCCCATCGACTTCGTTGGGGTCGTCGAGGTCGTCCCCATGGCAGGCCGATCCGCCGCCGAAGCGCGGATCCCGAGTGGGTGGTTCGACCTCGGCTTCCGCCCGCCTCTCGGCAGGGTGCGCTGACGTGTCCGCCTTCGCTTCCATGGAGATCGAGAAGGCACGCGGCCAGATGGACCGAGTCCTAGACTTCGTCGGGTACGTCGTACAGAGCCTGGTAGCGCTGAAAGACGGGCCGATCGCGGGCGATGCGCTCCGATGTCGGATCCGGATAGCGATGACTGTCGCGACTCGCTCCGGCTTTGGACTTCAGGTATTCGCCGACCCCGCGCACGAAGGCGTCATTCGAGGACATGCCAAGCCCCGCGTAGACGCACTCCAGGGCGCCAAGTGGATCGTCTACGAGCTGCCGGTAGGAGACATCGGTAATCGCTTCCTCGCCGATCGCGCCCTGCTCGCGCAACTCGATGACCCTCTCGAGTTGGCCAGCAACGCCCTGAGCCATCATCAGCCCCTCGAAGGCAGACGAATCGAAGGGCTGGTCGCTGCGCGCACTGGCCAACGTGCCCAGCAGGTTCGTCACGGAGGCCATCGTCTTCATCGGATCGCGGTGCGTCTGGATGAGCCTTGCGTCGGGGTACACACTCAGAAGTTCCGGAATCCGGGCCAGGTGATTCGGGGCCTTGAGGAGCCAGTGCTCCCGTGGGTTCTTCCACTGGAGGATCTTGAGGATCGTCTGGTGGTATGCGTAGGCGGGCGCCCAGCTGTGCTCCGCCAGCCACTGCGCGTAACTGGGTGATTGGTAGAAGGCGGCAATCTGGCCGGAGATGAAGCTATTGACCATGATCTCCCCGCATTCCATGGGTACGCGGGCACCGACGTCGTGCATGGCCTCATGTTCGGGGACGACCCGGTTGATGTGTTGAAGCCAATGCTCCGCCTGCTCGATACGCGGATCAACCTCATAGGTCGCGGCCTCGGGGGGGGGACAGGGGAAAACGGCCTCCCAGCCCAGAAGAACCCGGAAGCGTGGATCTCGCGCAAGCATCTCGTAGAGAATCGTCGTGCCGGATCGCGCGATCCCGATGATGAACACGGGGCGATCGATGACCACGTCGTGGATCTCGGGATGTCGGGTGAGCACGTCTGTGATGCGCAGCCGATTTTCCAGCCAGCGTAAGATCTCCGCGCGGGCGGCGATTCGCCCCATCAGGTGGAGCTCCGCCTCGGTCTCGAGCCCGCGAAGCAGCACCTCGAAGGGCTCTCGCCAGTCGTCATCGCCGAAATCCGCCAGGCTCGTATTCCGGCGCGACCAGTCGAGCAGCGACTCCGCGTCCAGCGGCACGACCGCTGCCGGGGCGACCGCGCGAGCCTCGGCATTGACCCGCGCCACCCAGTCCGGACGCGGCGGCGCTTGCCAGCCGCCCATCACCCCCTCGCCCACGTCTGTTCCTTTCGCCGGACTCCGTGGAGGCAAACAGATCTCTTACCGGATCGGATCAAGGCCGGCCCGCGACGGCCGCATCCATGGACTGCTGGGCCTTCTCGTGGAAGCGCGACATATCCTTTTCGTAAATCTTCATGTCGAAAGAAGCCTGATGACGGAACTCGAGGAGCTTCACGCCTTCGGGTCCCGCGCGGTAGGCATAGGGTTGCTCCTTGGGGAGGAAGAACCCGTCGCCGGGGCCCAACTCTCGCTTGCCCATGATGATTGTTCCCGAGACGATGTAGTAGAGGCAGTCCGAGGAATGGCTGTGACGCGGGAGTAGGAATCCCGGACCGAAATCGATGCTCACCAGGCTGAACCCCCCCTGGCCCTGCTGTTGAAAGGGGACCGTCAGATGCGCTGCGGCCATCGAGCGCTCGGCGAACTCCTTGGGCGAGTGGGCGTCATTCGCGCCGGCTTCGGTATACGTCGGCGCATCCATCATCCCTGTCTCCTCCAGGGTCGGAGCGGAATCGGCAGTGAAGATGACCATCTTGCCCGGCTCGGCGGGCTGCGACTTTTCTCTCGTGGGCATGGAAACTCCTCTTGGGATCGGACGTGCGCAATGGCCCAGAGTGTACACTCACCGTGGATCAGACACCCCGAGTCCCCGTGCTCACCCCCTCCGAGAGCCCCCCATCCTGTCGCATCGGCCCCTCGCTCGCTGCTGCCGCCGGGCGGAACGCAAGCTCACTGCGCGAAACCTCCAGACCTGCTCCGCGAACCATGACTCGGCCCAGGCCCCCGGCATGCCCTATGAGTCCGAGCGGCCTTTGGGCGCCTGCAATCGAAGGTCGTTCTCTCACCCCTTTACAAGGATCAGGACCCCGGTTCAGCCGACTCATCGAGCTGGCTCATTCAAACGACGGGTCTCACCTTTGAGGGTCGTCTCTGAGCGAAACCAAAAGCGTTTCCGAGCGCTAGTGCTGCGACGTGCATTGGAAACAGGGCGCAACCTCACCCGGCGCGCAGGGAGAGCGCTCACAAACGCCAAGGGGGCCTTTGGGGAGCTGACATTGAACGCCCGCCTCAGCACAAACCGATAAAGGGCTCGAGGAGAATAGTCTCGCGTCGCAAGCAAGGAGGCTCAAACCCGCAAACAGGCTGCTCAGGAGTAGGCGGGTGGGGATGCACGCGAATATACGCTGCATGCCGGTCAGATGGCGACCCCGACTCCCCGCGAAAACAGGACTCGACCCTGGATCTGGTCGGCTACAGCCTTCGGCATAGGGGAGTGGCCGATGGCGATAGCGTTCTTGCCCCCGTCCACTTCAGGTTCGCAATCGGCCGCTTCCCCCTTCCAAATACACGGCGACCGTTGATCGCTCGGCATGAAAAGTTCCCTTCGAATGGAGTCTGCGGGATAGTCGTGGTTGCCTTCAACCACGACGGTCTTTTCACTTCCCACAATTACCGAATCGCCCCAAATCGATTTCAGCCTGATTCTTCCGTGGAGGTCGAAGTCCGATTGACAAGGCCGGGAGGAGAAGCGAAAGGCTGAGAGTGAGTGAGGGGCGGCACGAGGCACGAGCGAATACCGCTTGGGCTTCCTTTGCAACCCGTCGCCAATGGTCCGAAGCCACGCACGGAGCAGTTCAAAGATTTTCGCTTGGAAGATCCCGATCCGAGAGGTCTTGATCCGGAAGGTCTTGATCCGGAAGGTCTCGATCGGACAGGTCTGGGTCTGGAAGATCTCGATCCGGAAGCGCTCGATCGGACAGGTCTGGGTCCGGCAGATCTCGATCGGACAGGGTTTGGTCCGGAAGGGCTTGGTCCGGAAGGGCTCGATCCGGAAGGGCTCGATCGGTCAGGTCTGGGTCCGAAAGGCCTGGGTCCGGAAGATCGGCGGCGGGGGACTCCCCATCAGCCGATCCATACGCCCCAGTTCCCTCGGCGAGTCCTTCGCCCAAAGCGGATTGCGCAAGGACTGGCCGCCCCCCACTGAAAATCACCATCAGCCAACCCAGAAATACGACGCGGCAGATCTTCCAAGGGCGCATCCGGCAATCTTTTGGCATTCCACATCCTCCATCCGTCACGGAAATGATCGTTGACTGAGCCCAGACGCCCACCGAGTATGGCGCTCGGGAGCCGCCCAGGCCAACGCGATTGAGAGGGCGCCTCGTTCGCTCAAGGCTGTCTCAGCCGTCACCCGCCCGTTCCAAGAGCCACGCATAGCCCCGAACGAGTTCGTCTCGCCCGCCCTTCTCAGACACCTCACCGTGTGCAACCACGATACGCTCGAAGGGCCACTCCAGAATGCGCTTGAGCGATTGACGAAAGCCGACACGATCACGGACCAAGATCCGCTCGAGAAGCGTGGGAGAGAGCCGTCCGTAAGTTCCACCCAAACGAAATACGAGACGGGTCAGCGGTGGGCTACCCGCGCCCACGTTAAAGGCAAGGTCGGTCACGATCAGTGTTGCGCTGGGGCGGTGAAAGAAGACCGTCTCGCTCGCAAACGGAAATCCAACGACGAGTACTTGGTCGACCACGCCCTGCCAATCTGGTTCGGGATCCTCACCGAGGAGCCCCGTGATCTCCAGATCCTCGCGCTTGGTATCAAGCCCGGGGGCCACGAAGGTAGAGGCCTCCGGAGAAATGAGCTGCCACTCGCCGACAAAGAGATGATGGAGCCGGTTGGGCGCGATGATGCAGGCGATTGTCCCAAGCGCCCTCACCTCCCGGACAAGTTCAGGGGTTGCCTCAATCGGCGAATGCAGCAGCAATTTCGATCCAGGGAGGCGCACGATCGTCATTCGCGCCCCGACCTCGAGCCCGACGAATCGCAGGGGAGAGTCGGCAATCCAGAGATCGGCATGAAGCTGTTGCAGGATGGCCATGCATCTTCCACCGGGCGGGAACGCAGCGGCCGGCAGCCATTTGCCGTCGGGGCTGAGAGACCTTTTCTCTATTTTACGCGCACCCGACGAGAAAGCCTGACGGTCCCGGGTCGCCGCCTCGGGCAGGGCTTTCGATCAGCGCCGAGAGCCCGAGCGGAGAGGTCTTTCAAGCTGCCTTTTCACCACCACTGCTCGGTCCGTTTCTGACAACTCCCCCCGCCTCGGCGCAGCAGGCCCTTCCTGCGTAGCTCCGGCCCGCATCAGGCAACCTGTGACGTGGGAGTCCCGCCTCGGTACGAGCGAAACGAACCTGCCCCCCCCGCCGGGACCGCGCTTTCCCCTGCCGAGAAGGCCATGCCCTACGGACTCGCCTAGGCGGGATCCGTCGGCGCGCCTCTCCTTACCCGCCCCGTGTCCGCTCCGATCGCTTCCGACTCAGCGATCGAAATCAGCGCTCAGCGGCCGATGCAGCGGAACCGTTTCGCGGTTTCGACCGCCTAGCCGAGGGGCTTCCGCGCGACAAAGGACAAGGAGCCGGCGCGTTCGACTCGACGCCGATCCAGATCGATCGACGGCCTTC
>Ga0315331_10004896_pt1 | contig 10069 bp, 9 predicted proteins | sample M160m34915metaG_FD_203456 | JGI IMG/M metagenome (GOLD analysis project Ga0315331, IMG submission 203456) | Ammonia-oxidizing marine archaeal communities from Monterey Bay, California, United States - M1 60m 34915 | ecosystem: Environmental > Aquatic > Marine > Intertidal zone | place: USA... | reverse complement strand
AAAACCAAATCCTCCTACACTTTCTCTACCTGTATAGTATTCACTGTCTCTAAAACCAGTATCAGCATGATATTCTCCGCTTCCACTACTCGCTGCACCTCCTCCTCCTATTCCTATAGCACCTTGACCAAAATGTTTATATTGTTCGCCAGGTTTTAATTGAGCAGGTCCTTTAGATAATCCGCTTAAATCTCTATATGATGGATTAGCAAATGGATTGTTTCCTGCAATTACAGATTCAGCATGTCTTCTACGATAAGATTCATTTGACTCTTCTCTTTTATGTGTTATTAAATCTAATACATCTTGAGCTCTATCTTTATCTCTATTACCCCAAAATGGATTCCATTCAGCATTTTTGTATTTTTTATTATATTCTAATTGTAATTTATTAGCGCTATAATGTTTATACTGCTCCATCCAAGGTTTAAATTTAAACTCTTTCTCAGTACTAGATCCTTCAACTCCATCATCGTCATCTGACTCAGAACCAGCAATAGAGGATTCGTGATGCATAGCTTGATTAATATCATCACTTACATTTGTAGCAGCTTCCTCTAATGGCTCAGACATAAGCGTTAATGAGGAGGTATCAAGTGGATCAGTTACGGGATTAATCATCTAGTGTTTTTATTTGCATGATAAATAGCATGAGACATAACTTTATCTGTATAAGTATTTCCTGCTATTAGTTTATTTCTTCTTTCACTTGTAGGTATATTATCTAACCCTAGCATAATTCTATATATTCTACTAATAAGTTGTTTACCTTTAAATGAAATTTTATATATATTGTATTTTTGTGTGGTTCTATTTCTATGTCTCCACACTTCAATCCAATTTTCTTGTATTAATTTATTCCACCTCCGATTATTCCAACTAAAAGTATAAACTCCTAATTTAAAATCGTTAATAGTAAATAAATTTATACAATCTAAATAAATAATTAACTCTAATTCGGCATCAGTTAAGCCGTTGTTTTTACAAGCCCATTTGCGTATTATACGGTAATGTTGCAGCAATTTCAGATCTTTTAAATCTGATGCTTCTAGCTTTTTCATAAAACAACGACCACATTTTCTTGTCTGATGACGTTATATGGTTCTTTCTCTATTTCTATTCTATGAGCAGCGGCTTTATCAAAGTAAATTATATCATTTTCTTTAACAGCTACTACAGAATCACCTACTTTTATAACTTTAGCTAATTGAAACCTAACATCTTCTCTTTGTTTTTCAGTTAGTATTAATCCACCTTTAGTTTTTTGATTAGATTCTTCTATTTTTTTTATAATTAAGTTATTTCCTATCGCCCTCATGCATTCTAATATTATTTATTATACAATCAGTTGATAAGATAGTTGTTGCTACAGAAGCCGCGTTTAACAATGCGCTTTTTGTGACTAATAGTGGATCTATAATTCCACTTTCAATCATGTTTACCATATTTCCTGTAACCACATTAATACCAAACCCGTCTTTCGCGGGTATTGTAATTCCTTCAATACCAGCATTATCTAATATTGTTTTATAAGGCGCTAATACTGCTCTCATTAATACCTTTTCACCCATGTTATCTTCATCATTATTAAATGCAGCGTTAAGCAAAGCAATACCTCCACCGGGAACTATACCTTCTTTTATTGCGGCTTTTGTAGCACAAATTGCATCTTCCACTCTATCACTCTTCTCTTTTAATTCAATTTCAGAGTTAGCACCTACTTTGACAACGGCTACTTTAGCAGCTAACAACGCTAGTCTTTTTTCATATGCTAGTTTATATCCAGGAATTTTTTCTTTTGCTTGTTTTTGTTGAATTTCTTCAATCAAATCTTTTACTACTTCTGGAGTTTCTTTAACTTGTATTATAGTATTTTCTTTATTACTAGTAATTTTCTTAGCTCTTCCTAAATGTTGAGGGTGGATTAAATCCATATCATCACCTAAATCTTCATTAATAACTGTAGCTCCAGTCATTAAAGCTAAATCATTTAGTTTTTCTTTCTTTGTAAACCCATAAGTTGGAGCATCTACAATACATACTTTTATGTTACCTTTCATTTTATTCATTGCTAATGCAGCTAACACTTGAGGTTCTACATCTGCTATAACAAATAAAGATTCATTAGTTTTTATAACATGTTCTAAAATACCTTGTATTTTACGTATGTTTTCAATTTTAGATTCAACTATTAGAACTAAAGGGTTTTTTAATTCAGCAATTCCTTTATTTTTATCAGTAGCAAAATGTAAACTTTTTAAAGGTTTATCATATTGCATACCATCAATTATTTCAACTGAAGAGTTTAAATCTTTAGATTCTTCCATTATTACGATACCTGTTTTATCTACACTTTTAAATGCTCCACCAATTAGTTTGCCTAATTCTGAATCATTATTTGAAGATATAGTAGCGACTTGATCAATCATGTCACCTGTAACATCTATCTTAATTTTATCTAAATAATTTATAACTTTTTTAACTCCTGAATTAATACCTGCTTTTAAATCTCTAGTATTAATATTTTCTTTTACAGCTTCTGTAAGTATTGCTTGAGCTAATACTGTAGCTGTAGTTGTACCATCACCTGCTTCTTCAACAGTTTTTCTGGCAGCTTCTTTTAATAACGTTGCTCCCATGTTTTCAACAGCATCATATAAGATAACTGAATTTGCAACTGTTACACCATCTTTGGTTATAATGGGTTTTCCTTGATCATCTTCCAGGATAACACACTTGCCGCTAGCTCCGAGTGTGGAGCTAACAGCTTTAGTGAGTTTATTTATCCCTTTAAATATTTGATCTTTTGCATCTTGACCGAAGTTAAGATGTTTCACAAGTTTATTGGACATAATTTAATTGTATTTAATTTATTTAAAGGTTTTCACGACTTTTGGCCCTTTTAAAAAATCTACTTTTTTAGCATAATGCTCTACTGATCCATCAATAGCAGCTTCAGCGCCTTCTAAAGTTTCTCTTCGGGTTACGTCGATCCAAGCATCTTCCTTCTCAGGATTTTGGTACTCGGTTTGATAGAATCCATTAACTAATTGAACTATCCTCCAGTTTGATTTATCTGAAAGATGTTTCCATAGGTTAATAGTTTCTTCGGTTAATTGTGGTTGACTATTCCACGTCTTAGTCTGATAATAAAACGTCATTGGTTTTGGTTTTAAAGGTTAGAAAAAATTTTCTAGCTATAAGCTATACTAGCCCATACTATGTTTACTCCAACAGTTTGTTGGTCTTTAAGTGAAGCAGCTGTTTTACCTTGTAATACAGAATTGTTCACTGGTGTTTTTGTGTATTCAGAACTTTGAGAATCTGGATAAACTTGAGCAGTCCATACATAGTCTTCTCCTTTGTACCAAATTTGGTTCCAAGGTTGAGACGCTGCGTCTGCAATCATTTGCCAAAATCCTGATTCATAAGAAGCTTGTTGAGATACTGCAAAGTTTTCATCCGTTGCTGATGCTGTAGTTAAAGTAGCTACTTTACCACTAGCATAAGTAATTGCTACTGTTGATCCAGCTCCAGATCCACCACCTTTTCCAGTTGCTTCAACTAAAACTACATCGTCAACAGGTACTGGTCTGTTTACACCACCGATTAAAATGTTTACTAATTTCATTTTTGTTATTTTAAAATTTGCGGTTTACGCGTTCGTTTCAGATATAAAAGATAGGTAAACCAAAAAATATCTTTTATACCGTATATTAATTATTACTTGTTTTGTAATTTTTTTACTCTACTCCTATCACGTCTTCTATGTTTGTGACTGGTACTGGGAAAACTCTTTGAATATTAGAGTTAACAACTCCGTTAATATCATTTCCCCATCCACTAGCGACTGCATCAAATTCTATAAAAGGTACATAACCAGAACTTCCTGAAGCAAAGTTAGCGTATAATTTTTGTGTCAAATCTGACATACCTGCAGAATCACTATAATCATTACCATATTGTACTACTACTACTTTTAACAAACCGGTGCCAAAATCAGTTAGAGCAGTTGAGTTTAAACTAATTGAAGTATCAGCGTTAGAAGATGTTAAATTTGTACTACTACTATAAGCTGTGCTAAAAACCACGCTTGAATAAAAATCACTAACTGCTAAATCAGTATCTGCATCTCCTTGTGCAGTAGATTTAACAACTATAAAAGTAGGAAAACAAATTGTTGGTGAACATGTTGTGCTGGTTGTTCTTCTAAAATTAAATGTTAAATTAGATATAGTATACCCGCTAGAATAACTAGATGTATCAAACGCGCAGAAAAACCTATTTATTCTATAATTAGTTCCTCCTTTACCACTATCACGAAAATATTGTGCTACTAGTGTGTTAGCACTTACTGGCTGATTGGTCGCAACACTACCATTATCTCTAGCATCGTTAAAACTAGACTCAAAAGCAGAGTAAGCATATCCGTATTTTCCTGCATCTATTTTTGGCATAACTTATATTTTAATCAATTTTCACCCATGTATTATCTGGACAGAAATATATGTGGTTAGAATCAATTGCATATCCTAATACTCTAGCGTAATAGTTACTTGTAGTAGGAACAGTAGTTGTAAAATCACCATTACTCGAAGCTAAATAAAGAGGTGCACCAACTGTAAAACCATGCATTGATTTATAAAGTATACCATTTAATAGCATACCATTTGAAGTTGCACTTGTTCCTATAGCTACTGCTAGTAATTTAGTTGTATTATCTGAAGTGTGATTAACTGTTCCCCATTGTGTTCCCATTGAAGAATATGCGTAATAAACATCACCAGCTGTTAAACTACCACTACCAAATTTTATTATAGTTCCTGAAGTTTGTCCACCGCTTAAAGAAGCATCAAGCTCAATATTACCATCACTATCTAAAGTAATATCATTACCAGCCATAGCAATATCAGCTGTCATATTTAAACCAGCACAACTCGAAGAAGCACTCGTTGAAAACCCACCAGTTATAGTAATTCCGGTATTTGAAGTAGCTAATTTAGTACTTCCACCGTAATATAATGTAACATCAGTTGGACCAACATCCATTAAATTTGTTGTACCAGCGTAATCATTAATATCTAATTCAAGAATGTTGAAATCGAATTTTACAGCAGATTTTATAACACTATTACCATCATGATATATTTGTAAATCCCCCGCTGTATCACCAAAAGTTACTTTTGAACTATCTGGGAAGTTAGTTTCTAAATAACCTATTTTAGAATTAACACTAGTTCCTGTATCTGGACATACAAATTCTAACCAATCTACTTTTGAACAGGTTGCACCATCGTCACTACTAAATACTACTGAACCTTCAATATACGCATCATTTGCAGAATAAGTATCACCACCTCCATTTACTTTAAAAGCGTAGTCTGTACCATTTTCTTTATAAGCATTTAAAACAAATTGATTTCCTGCACCACTTCCTACTGATTTAACAACTAATCCTGTATCTTCATTAGCATTACCACCAGCGACCGTATGCTCAATTATCATTGTTGGATCGTTAGATGCAACAGCTTGTGTAACTTTCATTACACCTTGTGGATCTGCGGTTGTTGAGTAAACATCTAATCTAGATGAAGTAATTGAAGAAGTTCCAATTCCTAATCTAGTATTAACACCATCATAGTATAAACTTGCACTACTACTTAATACGCTTGTATCTGACCAAAAAGCTACTCTACCGCTACTACCTGTTCCTGTTACCGTACCACTTCCTGTTCCAGCTCCGATATAACTTCTTAAATTTGCTCCTGTAACATATTTAACCTCACCAGAATCTGACATAAGGAATTTATCAGTATCAGACCCAATTTCATCAATAGTACTTATAGTTTGTTTTCCAGTTACACTAAATCCAGAACTTGCAGTAGCCGCTTTAACTGCTCCATTACAATATAAAGTAACAGCACCACCATCTGTACCAGTAATCATATTAGCATCATTGGCTGAATTATTTAATTGAAAATCGGTTGCTCTTATAATTAAACTACCTGTTCCCGCATCTCTAATATAACTATGCGAAGCATCGTGCCATATTTTTAAGTCTCTTCCTGTACCAAAAGTTAATACTGAGTTATCAGGAAAATTTGTAATTAAATCATCAGTTTCACTAGTTGCACCATCTAAAAAGAAATATGTAGTTGTACCACCAGATCCGTCATCAGACTTAAACCGCATAATACCATTATCAAGATGTTGAGTAAAAATAAATTCTCCAGTATAATTTTCTAAGTAAGTATCGGATGCGTCATGAAAGATTTCTAGATCTCCTCCAGATCCAATCATTAATTTGGCATTGTCTGGGAGTTGGGCTTCAGTTAGAAAATTTATAGCCATAGCTAAATTTTATTAGATTAATTCTTAATTACTTCCCGCGTGAGATAATGACACAAAGTATTTGTCATCTGCAACAGTGCCTTTAAATTTAATTTGTATAAGAGCAGCTGTTGATCTTGCTACTTGTGGATAAACCGTACTATATGCTGGTGTGCTTGCGCTTGGATCATTATCAGCAATTTGCATTACTTCTACTTGTACTTGTCTAGAGTTTGTTGCTGCTCCAAATAATGTAGCTGTAGTTATTTCATATTCTGTATAACCACCTGATGTATCTTTTGTAATACCTGATACAACTTCTAAATTACCTGACCAAGCACCTGTTGAACCACTAGTCATACTTACTGTTACAGTATCTGTAGCACCTGCTACCGTACTAATACCTGTTCCACCTGCTACAGTACCAGTGTTGCCACTTGCTATAGTTTGAGGAGTACCAGAATCACCAGCCAACGTCCATGAACCATAACTATCAGAAGTTGGTAAGGTGTAAGTTTCAAGAGCTTGTCCTGTAACGTGACCTGTACTATCTACACTTACATTAGCTGAAAGAGCTGTAAATGTACTTCCGCTTGTTAATGTAGAACTTGGTGTTGTATTTGTTTGAGACTGCGTATCGTGAGCAATTTCTAAAGTATCTGTCGCTGATGCTGTAGTTGTAATTTTTGTTTTACCTTCAAACGTAGCAGTATTACCACTTGCTATTGTTTGAGGAGTACCTCCATCGCCAGCTAAACTCCAAGAACTATAGTTATCAGCAGTTGTTGCTATTGTTACTTCAGCTGCAGAATTTGGTGTTAATGTAATATTAGTACCAGCTGTAAGTTGTACAGTTGAATTATCAGTTCCAGAAGTAGAAGTAAGATTTAAATCTACATTATCTCCATCATCTGTTACATTAAGATCATATGTTTCATCAGTGTTAGTTGTATATGCTGGAACAGACCATTTATTATTTTTATCTAAAAATCTATCTGTGTTGTCTGCTGTACCATCTACTGCAGATAAATCTATTGTACCTACTGTAACTGCTCCAGTTGCATTACTATTTACAGTACTTGAAGAAACATATGTTCCATTAGCATTTGTAAATGTAGTAACACCTTCGTTAGATTCTACTATTGACCAATCAGAACAATCAGATGCGTTTGCACTAGCAGCGGTAAGACCAATTATTGAATCACCAACTGTTAATGGTCTCGTAGGAGAACAAGTACCTGTTCCACCATCACCGTAGAAATCACCACCTGCTGTTGCTACAACATAGTAATCTCCAACTTCTACTTCAACTCTTGTTGCAGATGGATCAAATGCACTACCTGTTAATTGGTATATATATGTTGAACCACCAATAATTTGACCTGTATCAGCTCTAAATGTTCCTTTAAAGTTTAAACCACCTGAAACTAATGCATCAACATAACCTTTTGTTGTTAATGTTGCATCAGGGTCACTTGCTACTGTAGTAGCGGTTTGTGCTTTACCTGAACTAATATCTAACGCAGCAGCTCCTGAACCTGAAATAGCTAAAGAAGTTGTTATTGTTACAGCTGAAGGTAAACCTATTGTAATATCACCACCATCTCCAGTTCCCGGAGTTGTAATTTCAATTTCATTAGTAGTACCTGAGAATTTAGCAGTGCTATCACTACCACCTCCAGCACCAACTAATGTTAATGTGCTTTCGTTTGAAGATACAGCACCTACACTTAATGAATAAGTATGGTTTGTGTTGGTAGGTGTTACCCAAGTACCATCACCACGTAAAAACGTAGAACCTGAACCACCTGTTGGAACATAACCTATATTAGTTCCACCATCGTAAGCCATAGAGGTTAAAGTTAATTCTCTTGTTGCTATACTTTCTGTTAATGGAGCACCTGTTGATGTTCCTGTAGCTAATGTTACACCTGTTACACCTGTATCTGTATCTGTAGGGGTAACCCATGTTCCGTCTCCACGTAAGAATGTTGTTGCGCCACCACCAGTTGGTACGTGACCTACATTTGTTGTACCCGCATAAGCCATAGATTGTACCTCAACAGCTCCGGTAGTTGGATCAACTACTATTGGAGTTCCTGAAGAAGTTCCTGGAGATTTTTCATCTACTGATGTTACTGCACCAGTTGTATCTGTCCAAGGAACGTTAACTACTAATTGACAAGATGAGTTCTTTTGTACAGCATAAGTTCTACTAGCTGTAGTTGTAACTGTATTAGCAGCTACACTTTGTGTTGTATTATCTACTACTTTACCTAATCCTAACGTAGAATCAGTCATACAACCATATGTAGTATCGGTTGCATTGATTGTTACAGCACCGGTTGCACCACTAATACTTACGTTTGTACCAGCTACGATGCTTGTTACACCTGTGTTTGTTAATAAGAATTCGCCAGCTCCAGTTATTGGATTAGAACCAGAGTTCATTGCTACACTAATTCCTGTTCCTACAGCTACACCTACGCTTGTTACAGTTCCAGAAGCTGAACTTGTTCCTAGTGCTACCCAAGAACCACCTTCACCAAACTTAACCGCATTTGTACCTGAATCATAATATAGCTGACCATCTACAGGTGTTCCTGCAGCTGTATCATTTACTTGATTTTCTAAAACAAAATGAAATGCTTCATTCTGGTTTAAATCTAAGTCATTTAAAAAATTTATTGCCATTTTGTGTTTAATTTAGATAAGCAGTTCCAGCAAAGGTAGCTGAAAAAGTTATTGTTAGTTGTGTTGTTGTTATATATTCTACCTCGCCATATAAGACGATGTTGTTAATGTTTATCACTGTAACTGAGGGATATGGTCCCCAAGTTCCTCCGTGATTTATTGTCCAGACTAATGCAGAAGCATTTGGAAAAACACCTGTTCCTGCTCCAGGAGCATCTATCCATGCGGTCGATGTTGCTGTTGAGCTTAATACTTGCCCAGCAGTTCCGACGCTACCTGTACTATCTGTATATGTTCCAGTAACTGATAAATTCCCTGCTATAGTTAATATTGTTCCTCCAGGATTTGCATCCTGTGACATTATAGAATCAGTTAATTGAGTTGTCGTTATTCCTGTACTTGGATCTGTTACATCAATAAATATAGGAACATCTAAACTTGTTCCTCCAAATGATGTAATTATATATGATGCTAAATCTTTTACTAAAAAGTTCTTAGTGGGATTTCTTAACGTAGCATCTTTCTCAGTTCCCAATAATATATCATTGGCCTCAGGAAATACCGTGGGATAAGTGTATATTATTGCCATTAATTAAATTTTTTTAAAAACTAGATGTTGTAGATATATCTAGTATTTGGTATCTTATTTTTACTTGCATTGCACTACCGCCACCACCTCCAACAGCTCCCGCTGTAGTTAATAATAATGCTGTATTTGTAGCAAGTATTCCTGCTACTGGGATTGCGCTATATACTGTATCGGCTACTGCTTGACCTATTGCTAAAGGAATTGTGCCAAATGTAACTGAGTTTAATGAAACTAGCATGTCATTAGCAAAAGTAAATGCTGGTGCAGTGTAATCTAAGAATGCTGATATTGATAATACTTTTATTGCTTTGTTTGTACCCGGCGCTGCAATTAAGGTTTTGTCTGTAGTTTGTAAAGCTGTTAATTCTGCATTGGTAAGAGTTACAGTCGTTTCTAAATATACATGAGTAGCTAAAATATTTATATTATCAAAACAAAACATGACAGTTAAAATTT
>Ga0315331_10004893_pt1 | contig 10071 bp, 9 predicted proteins | sample M160m34915metaG_FD_203456 | JGI IMG/M metagenome (GOLD analysis project Ga0315331, IMG submission 203456) | Ammonia-oxidizing marine archaeal communities from Monterey Bay, California, United States - M1 60m 34915 | ecosystem: Environmental > Aquatic > Marine > Intertidal zone | place: USA... | reverse complement strand
TACTTGTCACTTCGGCGGTTTTGTCACCCATAGCGATGGTTGGAATAATGATCAGGAAAGGAAGCAAGAGGTTCATTGCCGGTCCGGCTGCATAGATCAGAATACGGATGAATGGCGCCTTATCGTTCAGGCTACGGCCCACATCTCTTGGATCTACCTCCTGCTCAGGATCTTGGCCAAGCATGCGCACGTATCCACCGAGAGGAATCCAGGCAAGACGATATTCGGTGTCACCGCGTTCGAATTTGAAGAGAGCCTTACCGAACCCAATGGAAAACACCTCGCATTTAACACCGAACATCTTTGCCACGGCGAAATGACCAAATTCATGCACCGTAATCAGCACACCAATGAGGATCAAAAAAGCAAAAACTGCGGTCATGCGCCAAGCACCTTCAGATAGAGCCAAACAAATGGACCGCAGAAGAGTAGACCATCAATTCGGTCCAGCATACCCCCGTGTCCAGGGATCAATTGGCCCGAGTCCTTAACGCCGAATGCACGCTTCATTAACGACTCCGTAAGATCGCCTACGATGGCAAAGCACGCGCCCAAACCGCCCAAAATGACACAATGGATCGGGGTGATAAAGGAAAGGCTCTCAACATAATGAGCCATCAAGAAGGTCCCGCCGATGGCCCCCATTATTCCGCCGATGGCCCCTTCGATTGTCTTTTTCGGAGAGACTGCTGGGTATAGCTTATGCCGACCCAGCAAGCGCCCTGCAAAGTACCCCCCAGTATCCGATGCAAAGGTGATGACCATGGTGAGTAGAACCAGCCATTCACCATGAGACCCTTGCTCTCTCAGCAAGAGGATGAGGGGAAAGGTGAGCCCTACGTAGGCAAGGCCGAACACATCGAGAGACAAACGATTGAGTGCCGTTTCAATTGGTTTTGGTTTGCTCAATCGAGCAAGGGCGATTGCCAAGAAGCCTATGGTGAGTGCTGACCCGTGTCCGTACCAAGGTAGAACCACTGTGATCAGAGGCCAGCAGACCACCAGACCACAAATAACCGCAAAAAATAGGCGTTCACCCACGGTGGAGTTGGGGCGAGCCATGCGGATATATTCATTGGCCGAAAGCAGGCCGGCGACCCCCACCACGATACCGAAACCCCAGGACGGTGTTTTCAAGAGAACAGCCAGTATGCCCACGGCTAGGACAACACCTGAAATAATTCGACTCAACATATCTCTAGACGTAGCCCCCGTGACTTTCTATGGACATTTCAATCGGTGCCGCCACAAGACAGACTCGTTTGACTGAATCGGTACGTGTCTTCAATCCGGGATTACGAGGCTCTGCTTGGATGGCGATCTCCATATACCGTGCAGCCGCCCGCCAGTCTCCTCCCAATCTCGCATTGATGCTCTCCAACACAGCCATCTTTGCCTCATCGGTCTTGCACAAGTCGATTTCACTTCGGAACGAGGCATCCAATTTCTCAGGTTCATATCTCACGGTTTGGCCTGACTTCAAACAGAGATCATAGAGGCGTCGCCGAATGGGATGAGTCAAGATGCCATGAGCCTCACTCAACCGTTTGTATACGCTGGTAATGCGCTCAACACAGGCTGGGTAATTCTTCATGCGAACCCGGTGCCGGTCAGGGTGTGCAATTTGTGCCAGGTTCTTAAACGCCGCTCGAATCTCCGTTTCTTCTGCCCTCTTATCCAGTTGGAGCAGTGCGTAATAAGTGCCTCGCTCCAGCGCCCCCCATAATTCATCGAGCGCTGTACTCACCGGCTTCGGTAGGTCGGGGATTTCGGAGATGGGTTGTCGTCTGAGGAGTGCCGGACCCAGTCTTTCTGCCAGTAGCTTCTTGGGGGCACCTGTTGGCAGACACATGTCGATCTCCCATTTCTGCTGACGGCGGGTTGCTAAGGCTCTGTCCGCGAAGGCGTCGGCGAGTACGATGATGACAATCGACCACCCATAGGGGGCGTGCCGAACCCGTCGCGTGGTTCGGCGGATTTGGTCATCATTGGTGTTACCATTGAGTACGATCAGTCGGGTATCTTTACCCAACATGGACAAAATTTCGTCCGTCGATGCGGCCGATTCTACGACGACGTCGTGTACGGCCAGAGCGGCGTAGAGCCCTGCTCCGATATGACCGCCCTCCTGCACTAGGCCTCGTCGCCTTGCAGATATTTGGCTGACGGACACTTTGCCTAAGCTCTGTCCCTGGCTTGTCACAATCCACTCCGCCGGCGCATGTCCTCAATCTCTTCGTCGCTGTACCCGGCCGATGTGTGAACGCGCGTGGCTTGTTCCAATCCCGTTTCCAAATCTAGAGCGCGCACGACAACGATTCCGTCGGTGTCGATCTCAAAAGCGACTTCAATCTTTACTTCGCCGCGTGGGGCGGCGCGTAAGCCATAGAGCTCCACTTCGCCAAGCTGGGTGTTACGACCCACAGAATTATGTTCACCTTGAAAGATCCTGATACGAACCGATGTTTGTCCATTTTGACTTGTGGTGAATACTTGTTTTCGCTCACAGGGGATTTGGGCGTTTCGCTCAATGAGGACTTCATAGTAGTCATCCACCGAAGCCAGACCCAGGGATTGTGGCGCCACATCCAGTAGTAACGGTTGAACTTTGGTATGATCTTCAACGAAAAAGTCTTCGGCCAGGGCCGCGCCCTGAATGGCTGCACCGATTGCGATCACCTCATCAGGGTTGAGGTCGACGAGTGGTGCTCGTCCGAAATATTGCCCAACCATCTCTCGCACTATCGGGATGCGACTACTTCCACCCACCAGTACGATCTGCTCTAAATCTTGTGCCTGCAGACGAGCGCCCCGCAAGGCTTCGTCACATACCACAAAGGTGCGTTGAACGATGTCCTGACATCGCTCCATAAACCCCTGTCGATCGAGTCGAAATCTCAGGTCGAGAGACTGGCCATCGGGACCAATTGTTAATTCCTGTACGTTGACGATGGCTCTGTCAGTTTCGGTCAATTCCAGCTTGGTTTTTTCCGCGACGTGATTGAGACGAGCGCACGCAATGGGGTCAACATCGATGGTATACCCGTGCTGCTGTTCAAAGGCGACGGCCATGCATCGAACCAGTCGTTCATCAAAGTCGTCGCCACCGAGATAGCCATCCCCAGCCGTGGATAGAACCTCGAACACATTTTCACGAATATCGAGGATGGTAATATCGAAGGTGCCACCACCAAAGTCGTATATGCCAACCCGCGCATTGACGTCGTGTCCATAGCCATAGGCGAGGGCTGCCGCCGTCGGTTCGTTGATTACGCGCAAGATGTGTAGGCCGGCCAATTCACCAGCGAGCTTTGTCATTTGGCGCTGAGTGTCGTTAAAGTTGGCCGGCACTGTTATCACGGCTTGCTGAACGGTCCGGCCGATATAGGCTTCAGCGATGTCCTTCATACGTCGGAGTACCATGCCGCTGACTTCTGGCAAGCCAAATCGCTCTCCACGGATTTCGATGAAGGGCTGCTGATCTTCACCTCGAATCACTTGATACGGCAGCGTACGGACAGCTCGTTGTACTTCTGGACTATCGAATGACCGCCCGATAAGCCGTTTTGCAGAGAACACCGTATTGACCGGATCTATCATAATCTCCTGCTTGGCCTGGTTACCCACGACCACAGAGCCGCCCTTCAAGAAAGCAATCACCGAGGCCTGCAATGGGCTTCCTGATTCATCGGGAACGACATGGACTTCGCCGTCGATGACCACGGCCACGCAGGAGTTGGTCGTACCCAGGTCGATACCAATCACGGGTTCAGTTGCGTTACTCACTCGACCTCCCTTTGACTCGTGTCTTGATCAGATGGTCCGTCATACTACCGATCTACGCTTGAAACCCAAAGATGATTCGAGCCTTTTCCCTCTCTTGGAGCCAAGGGCTCTTGCAGCGTTGCACCAATCCCGCTTTCCATTGCTCATCATGGGGAGAGCCTTGAAACCATTGGATGAAAGCGGTAGTTGACGCCTGGGCCGCGCGCCCCTAGAATTCCGGGCTTGTGGGCGACGTGGTTACGCTGTGATGTGTAGCGATCGCGGACACAGTAGAAATGAGTAAAAGAGACATCGAATGTTCGAGACCATAAGTAAGGGTTTTCGGTCCGTAAAGAACCGGTTCCAAGGAAAGCGCGAGCTGACAGAAGAAAGCATTGATGAAGCGCTGCGTGAGATCCGGGTCTCGCTGCTTGAAGCAGATGTTGACTTTAAGGTCGTTCGGCAATTTGTCGGCGAGGTCAAAAGCAAAGCCTTGGGCCAAGTTGTTCAAGTTGTTGCCAAGAAGAGTGGTACCAGCGTCACGGCTGGTGATCACTTCATCAAGATTTGCCAGGACGAGCTTGAAGGCTTAATGGGTCCGGTCGATACGTCTCTGACCTTTTCATCAGGTGTGACAAAGATCATGATGATCGGTCTTCAAGGCTCCGGTAAGACGACCACAACCGGCAAGCTTGCGCGTCGATTGGTGGAGCAGGGCAAGAAGCCGATGCTGGTGGCGGCTGACATATACAGACCGGCTGCGGTCGAGCAATTGAAGGTGCTTGGTCAGCGACTCGACGTGCCTGTCTATTTTGAAGAAGGTAGTTTGCCGCCTGACATTTGCGAACGAGCGGTTGGGCAGGCGCGCAAGAATAACTGTGATGTCGTCATTTTTGATACCGCCGGTCGGTTGGCGATCGATGAGTCTCTCATGGCCGAGCTCAACGATATAAAGAGTCGAACTAAGCCAGACAATACACTGTTGGTCGTCGACTCGATGATCGGTCAAGACGCGGTACGAACCGCGAGCCAATTCGATCAAACCATCGGTATCAACGGGTTTATCATGACCAAGCTTGATGGTGATGCCCGTGGTGGTGCGGCATTGTCGATCAAGGCCGTCACCGGCAAACCAATCAAATTCTTGGGTATGGGAGAAGACCTAGATTCCCTGGAGGAGTTTAGACCGGAAGGGTTGGCGAGTCGCATCATGGGCTTCGGCGACATCGTTGGCCTGATGCAGGACTTCGAAAAAGTCGTCGATGAAGAGAAGGCTGAAGAAGACGCCAAGAAATTGCTCTCGGGTAATTTTGATATGTGGGACTTTCTAGAGCAGATTCGAGTCATCAAGCAAATGGGGTCACTCAGTGATGTCTTTGAGAAGATGCCTTTTCTCGGTGGTGGTATGCCCGAAGGTGCTCAGATTGATGACTCTGCCCTAGTCCGCATCGAATCCATCATTCAATCCATGACCAAGACGGAACGTAAAGAGCCTGAGCTGGTTGAGACTGAGAAGGGGCGTGCGCAACGCATTGCCAAGGGATCGGGACGCGAACCGCAGGAAGTTGTCGAATTGATCGGCCGATTCAAGGGAATGCGACAGATCATGGGTGCCATCGGGTCACCTGGTGGTGGAAACCTATTGATGAAGCTGCCAGGTTTTAAGCAATTTGCTCAGATGCAAAAGCTTAAGGGCATGGATATGAATGACGTCATGGGCCAATTTGGCGTTGACGGTGGTGGGATGCCTGGGATGCCTGGAATGCCTGGGATGCCTGGGATGCCTGGGATGGCCGGGATGGCCGGGATGGGCGGACCACAAATGGCTTCTATGCCCGGCTTACCACGCGGCTATTCACCACCCGGAACCCCCGGTGGCGGACCGAAGACATCTTCGTCTTCCAAGCGTAAGGCGGCTCGAAAAAAGAACAAGTCCGCTCGTGCTAGTCGTAGAAAGCAACGTAAGAAATGACCGGTGCGGTCAATTGTACGACTCATCGCCAACGCATTGCGCTCGCATCTTGCACTCAATGCGATGCAGCGTTGTGTATGGAATGCATTCATCGGGGCGAAGATGGTCTCGCGAGGTGCCTTGTGTGCCCCTCACCCGAAGGCGTTGAGCAAGAAGACGTTCCTGGGGCCTCATCTACTCCAAGTAGACCTCATGGCCCAGCCCATGTAGCCAGACCGTATACAGAGGTTAGATGGATTCCTTGGGAAAACCCTGCCATTCGTAATGGGTTTGCCTCATTTCTCTCAACTGTCATTGATGGAATTACGCAGCCAACTCGGTATGTGCAGTCTATTGACTACAGTCGCATAGACTTCAAGACACCCCTTATATTTGCCATCATCACCGGGACAATTGGAAAAATATCTGATGCATTCCGGCTCTTTTCTGACCCAGAAAAAATAAATCAGATATCCGAGAGGCTACGAACGCTGGAGCAGAAAGGTGGCGAGGTAGGTACATCTGCATCTCAGACCATCGCTTCGTTACAGGACGTAGATCCCTTATCGGTCATCGTGCCTATGCTGCCGATTTTGCCCATCCTGGTTGGCATCGCACTCTTCGTAAAGTGTTTCATCGCCCATAGCATGCTGAAATTACTCAATGGAGCGAATCACGGTTTTTCGGCTACGTTTCGCGTATTCGCCTACACTGAAGTCACCGCCCTGTTCTTGTTATTTCCTATGGTCGGACCGTATGCTTATCGCTTCATGTCCATATTTATGCTCCTCACGGGTTTGAGGGTCGCTCAAGGTATTCAGTTGAGTACCGCCATGTTTGCGCTGATACCCACCATCCTTTTACAGTCTCTGTACGGTTGAAGCCCGGGCGAGCGCCTTATCGCTCTTTCAATCGAAACGGACGCATCGGAAACCCACATTACCTCGGCCTGAACGATTGTTCATCAAGTGCCTAAACCCGCGATAGGTCAGGGTACTAAATGAGGCAGACTCACTAAATGAACCCCCACGAATCGGTACTAGATTCATCATGCCAGGGCCCTCAGGACCTGTTGGATTACGGGCGTCAGCACGACGGTAGTAAAGGGGATCATACCAGCCATCCACAAACTCATGGACGTTGCCAATCATGTCGCTGAGACCTGTATCTGTTTGATCGTTATCGAAGGTACCGACGGCCACAGATTGGTCCCCACACCCCACCAAGTTGGCGCGACAGTTTCCTGAGTCAGCTCCCCAAGGGTAAGGTCGACTACTTTCGGGGGTCGTACCACGGGCGGCACGCTCCCATTGGGCTTCCGTTGGCAAACGCCCACGTGCCCATGCGCAGTACATTGCTGCCTGAATTTGACTCACCCAGACGACGGGATGCTGAGCGAATTCGGCGGCGTCGAATGCGTCACGGTTGCTCGGCGGTGAACATCGTTCCTGATCGACGCACGCAGCGTATTGCTCGTTGGTCACCTCATGGATTTCGATCCGAAACGCATCAAGCTCGATTTCACGCAGTGGCACCTCATCACAATTCTCGTCAGCCCTCGGGTTTTGAAGACATTCTTCCGGGTTTGCATCTTGGCTACCGAGCAAGGATGGGCCCGCAGCGATGAGTCGGGTCTCACTGCGAAGATCTACCCCGTCACAGCCATCGTCGATAAAGCCATTACAATCATCATCGAGCCCGTTACATACTTCCTCTGCGCCCGGGTGTATCGCCCCATTATCCGGCTCACAGTCCCCAGCAGTCCGGCTAAAGCCGTCCCCATCTCGGTCAATATCGTCGTCGCAAGCATCACCGACGCCGTCGTTGTCTCTGTCGGCTTGGTCTTGATTTACGTCCATCAAGCAGTTGTCGCACAAGTCTCCAATACCATCGCCATCACCATCTCCCTGAACCGCATTTGCGACGTCTGGACAATTGTCTTCTTCATCGACGGTACCGTCGTTATCTCGATCACCACCCATCTGACACACGGCATCCATTCCGTCGCAATCCTGGTCGATTCCGTCGCCGCATTGGTCACGAAAACCTGGTCGCCTCCGTGCGTTTGTATCATCACAATCACCTTCGGAGGGAGAGAGACCATCGCCGTCGTTATCCACGTCATCGCAGGCTAAGTCCTCGCCGTCACAATCCTGATCGATCCCATCATCGCAGGTTTCTAATCGAGAGGGACCTCGACGTGGATCGAGATCATCACAGTCGCCCATTTCCGGGGTATATCCATCTCTGTCCTGGTCGGCGAGCGCGCACACAAGGTCAGCGCCATCACAATCTTGGTCGATCCCGTCGTCGCAGACTTCTTGTCCATTTGGGCCAATTTCTGCGTTTGAATCGTCACAATCGCCATCGACGGGTGGATAGCCGTCCTCGTCTAGGTCCAAATAGGGATTTGGCTCGCTATCGGACTGTGATGAGCCGCTATCTCGGGTACCTTCATTGGCTGGTTCGGTTTCTTCCGAGATACAGGCTGATAAAAAGACCAGGATGGATATTGTGCTGAGGAGCCTACTTGTCCTGCCCACGGATAATTTTCTTGAGTTCATTAATCTTTTCTTTGGCCGTATCAGTGAATTCATCTTGGTAAAGCTTAACAAACCTACTGGGGTTCTGAACAATTTCATGTTCGTAATACCGAATGCCTGCGTAGAAACCGCTGCCAAAGAGGCCGAGGACAAATACCAAAAAACCGAGAAGTCGAAACATAGCAGCCACGTTAACCGGTGCCCGGGCTCTATTCAAGATGGCTATTGGCGTGGTCCGAATTACGGTGCGGAATTGAACGTTATTTGGATTTAAGGACAGAAATTCGCGAGAATGCTTCCCATGAGATCGTTTATTTTCGCCATGCTTTTTCTTATGCCCGCCGTAAGCCACGGGGATTCGATGCCGATTCGAGGCGCGACAGGTGGTGGCTATGGACAATTTCAATGGGGAACGAGCTTGGCGACCGTTCGTCGCCTTACGCCCAAGTTATCCCGAGTAAAATCGGTAAAACAGTGCCTAGAAGAAGAGAAATATTTGAAGGGCTTGGCCCGGGCACGAAACATTCGCAAGCGCCAGAAGAACCGTTGGCCGTCGGGGGTGCCCACCCGGGTTGCCATTACCCGTTACCATCATTGGGTGTCGGTTAATGGTTTGCAGGGCCGGGTTGAATACGCGTTTTTTCAAGACCAATTATTTGAGGTGATCCTTCGCCTAATCTACCAGCGAAAGCAGAAGAAGAAGAAGAGCCAGATCATCCGTCGCTTAGTCCGCAAGTACGGTTCGCCCAAACCAACTCAAGACGGTGAGGTACCGCCATTGACGGCCGGTCACCTCGTATTCGAGAAAATGGATGGAATGGTCACCATTGACCATCTTATACCGCGAAAGAAAAAGGGGTTTCTACGACTGGTCTATCGAGACCGTGTGATTCATGGTGCGGCCCTCGCTTATCTCCAAAAGCTACAGGCATTTTGGGCTCGTCTGGCACCTAAGGCAAACCGAAGATTACCCCGTAAGAAACCAAAGAGACCCACGCATTCTATCGACCAGCATATCTAGACTTACCGTTTTCGCTTGCGTGTGAAGTCAACTGTGCTGCCCTTTTTCCGGGCACGGGCTCGTTGCCGGCGCTTGGCTCGATTGGTAGCTGATTCCTTGATGGTAAACCGGGTTTGAGCCAATGCACGATTACCAATGGCGATCATTAATCTATATTGGTGCTCTTCCGGGAATTCAGATACTTCAAAATCGAAGGCGCTGGCGAGAATACGGGTTACTCTTTGATTTGGTGATACAGGTACGGTGGCTACCAGGCGGCCTTTATCGGTCAGGTCGTAGAGGAGCGCTGTAAACTCGGTCGCTTGGATAGGCTTCGAGAAAAACGCCATGAAGCGGACGGTCATTTGATTTGATTTGGGGTAGACGAGTCTTTTCTTGTTGGCGCGCTTCATATAGCGGATGAACGCTTTGTCGCTCTTGAAAGAGCTAGGGAAGGCTTTCGTCGATATGATAATCTTCCTCTGGAAGACATCTGCAGGTTTCCTCGCGACGCCTGTAGATGCCAAAAGGAGAAGAAGCATCCCCATGACCAGTCCAAGAAAATGTCCACTTGTGGGGATTCGCAATGCGCGAGTCGTTTGTGCCGTATGATTCATTGATGGAATGCCTTTCATCCTCGAAGTCTTGTGGCATCATGCGATTGAGATCAACACTATGGCACAGTCCTCGACTTTATCCGATGCTAGATGCAGATAAGCCATTGACCGATGACCACAAACTTGACCGAATGTCGTTCAGCATGAAGCCTATTGATGAGTGCTCGACCATAAGGGACGCCCACCCGGGCGTAT
>Ga0315331_10004890_pt1 | contig 10076 bp, 6 predicted proteins | sample M160m34915metaG_FD_203456 | JGI IMG/M metagenome (GOLD analysis project Ga0315331, IMG submission 203456) | Ammonia-oxidizing marine archaeal communities from Monterey Bay, California, United States - M1 60m 34915 | ecosystem: Environmental > Aquatic > Marine > Intertidal zone | place: USA... | reverse complement strand
CACCCCTGGCAAAGGGAGCCTGACCCTCACCACCGTAGTAGAGATCCTGAAACCCATCATTATCAAAATCGGCAAAGGTTGCGCCCCACGACCAAAAGTTATCCGCCATCTCATCAGACGCAATATCCACATAGGTGCCATCACCATTGTTGCGCCAGAGATGATGCCTGTTACCAAGACCGAGATTTGTCGAAAAAATATCAAAGTCGCCATCGTTATCAATGTCGCCAAATGCGCTGGACATCCAAAAGCCACCTTTATCAAGTTGCGTCATGGGTGCAACATCCGTGAAGGTGTTGTCGCCATTATTCCGGTACACATGCCATGGGGTGGGTAACAAATTGACCTCGTTGCAGACCGCAACAAACAAATCAATGTATTCGTCATCATCAAAGTGGCTAAAGCTGGCGGCACAGGATCCCAGGGCACCGGTGTTCACCGGCGAATTCACAATGTAAGAATCGGATATATCGGTGAACGTAAGGTCGCCGTTATTTAAATACAGCTTATCCGAATGCTGCACTGCTGTGCCTGGGCCACTAAAAAAATCGAGATGGCCTTCGGCGGTAATAAATAAATCGACGTACCCATCGTTGTTAATATCCCCAAATGCTGCAGACAACGCCGTATCGCCGCCCGGCACACCAGCCGCGGCAGCAATGTCCACGAACCTCACAACACCATTAATGTCTGGCCCCTGATTGTGGAGTAACACGGTATCTGATTGCACAGGCCCTATAAAGTACCCCTGACCGGACAAGAAAATATCAGGCCAACCGTCGTTATCGATATCGCCAACAGCCACGCCGGAACTGCCGTCCAGTACCACAGCATTTGCCTCTATCGTGACGTCAGTAAAGGTGCCATCGCCATCATTACTGAACAATGCGTTCGAGGCATTGCCATCATTGGTGAGCAGCATATCCAGATCACCATCACGATCGTAATCCAACCAAGCGATCCCGCCATAGCCATCTCCAAAAGAACGCGTAAAAGATGAATCCGTGGCCGAGGCAAACACTTCCGTAAACGTGGTTCCCTGCTCCGGGGGCTCACTGGTTGACGAGTCATCATTAGAAGGCTGACTGGATGAAGAATCACTGCCGATGTTGCAGCCGGCCAGTAAGAAAGGCGCTAAAATTAGCACTGGAAGTGCATGACGATGCATATCAAAACCCTATCTATCTATGTAATTAATTGCACTGGGCAAAATATCATAATATTTTATATTACAGCTGTTTAGGTCATTAAGGACGTGCTTTTTGAGCTGCGACCATTCGCTGGCAAGAATCACATCTGGGCTGGACAGGATGCCCTGCTAGACCGAAGATAAGGTTCGATTCGAAAGAAACGGTAATGTTCGGGGGTTATTCATGCTAGGCAGACAGCTTAGAGTAGGTGCACTAAAGTGCGGAATGATATTCGGCGCGTGTGCAGTTCTGGCTGGATGTGGCGGCGATTCAAGCAGTGGCAGTGCGGAGAGGTCTACATCGGTTGCCCGCGAATGGAACGAGGTCTTACTGCAAGGGGTTCGCAATGACTTTGCTCGTCCTACTGTGCACGCGCGCAACTTATTTCACACCTCCTCGGCCATGTATGACGCATGGGCAGTTTATGATTCAACAGCCAGCACCTATTTGCTGGGCAAAACCTTAGGCGATGGCTTCAGCTGCGAACTCGATGAGTTGGCGGAGCCTCGTGCTTTGTTGTTATCGACACAAGAGGCGCGAGAAGAAGCCATCAGTTATGCCGCATACGGGCTAATTTTATACCGCTTCCGTTTATCTCCCGGCGTACTGGACACCGAGGATCTGGCAAACGAACTGATGGCGGAGCTGGGTTACGATGCCAGCAATAAATCCACCGATTACAGTGATGGCTCACCTGCCGCTCTGGGCAATCACATTGCTGAATGTTATATCGATTTTGGTTTACAAGATGGCTCCAATGAAGCTGGCTTCTTTGGCAATAACTATTACACAGAGAGTAATCCGCCGCTGAGGCCTGACCTTCCCGGCAATCCAGATATCGTTGATAGGGACCTTTGGCAGCGGATTCAACTGAACCAATTCATCGATCAATCGGGCAACCCGATCGGGTCAAATATTCCATTCCTGAGTCCCGAATGGGGTCAGGTTGAGTCCTTTGCCTTAGAGGGCGCGCCTAAAGCCACGTATCAACGAGATGGCTTTGACTATCAGGTGTATTACCCAGAGATTGCCGTGGCGCCACCAAGCTACACTAGCGATGCGTATAAACAAGGCTTTTCAATGGTCTCCATCTGGTCTTCGCATCTTGATCCCAGCGATGGCGTTATGGTGGATATTTCACCGGCAACTCTTGGTAGCGCTAATAACATTGACGCAAACTACTATCCGGATCCTGAAGATTTTGATGGTTACAGCGCGTTTTATGACAGGCTGGCCGGCGGCGATCCCAGTACCGGGTATGCTGAAAACCCGTTCACGGGCGAACCTTACGAGCCCCAAATGGTGCCACGTGGCGACTACGGTCGGGTGCTTGCCGAATTCTGGGCAGACGGCCCGGACTCAGAAACACCGCCCGGTCACTGGTTCACAATTAATAATGAAGTCAGCGATCACCCGGAATTTAAAAAGCGCTTCGAAGGCATTGGCAACGAATTAGGTCCGCTGGAATGGGATATTAAGACCTACTTTGCTTTGGGTGGTGCGATGCACGATTCGGCCATTGCTGCTTGGGGTATCAAAGGCTGGTATGACTACATAAGACCGGTATCAGCTATCCGTGCGATGGCTGACTTAGGGCAGAGCAGCGACCCCAGCCTTACCGCCTCATATCACCCCGAGGGCATTCCGCTCGAACCAGGTTTCATTGAAGTGATCACGGTAGATGACCCTGCTTCTCTGACAGGGGGAGATAAGCGGCATGTCGATACAATTAAGGTGCTGGCTTGGAAAGGGCCGCAGTTTATTATCAACCCTGATACCGATGAAGCTGGTGTCGGATGGATACGTGCTGCACGTTGGTGGCCCTACCAAAGGCCAACCTTCGTGACTCCGCCATTTGCGGGCTACATTTCGGGTCATTCAACCTACTCGCGAGCTGCTGCGGAGTTACTAACAGCCCTAACGGGCAGTGCGTATTTCCCCGGCGGCAAAAGTGATTTTGTTGCCAAACAAAATGAGTTCTTGGTGTTTGAAGAAGGCCCCAGCCAAGACGTGACTCTTGAATGGGCGACCTATCGGGATGCATCAGACCAATGCAGCTTATCGCGGATCTGGGGCGGTATTCACCCGGGAGTGGATGATATTCCGGGCCGTCTAATCGGTCGGGAAATCGGGCCACGCGCGTTCGAGTTAGCAAAAAAATACTACAATGGTGAAATGTAAGCGGACGGCACCGAAATACTGCCACCAATCGCAAAGGGCTCGCACCGCTGTTTCAACGGGCTAGGCTTTGCCCAGCAGCTAAAATGCTGATACCACTCGCCATTGTTTTCTTTATTGCATGCTTCTTCCGTATCAAATTTTACGCGTGGCTTTATGGCTGTAACACGAATACCCACAAGGTTGCTTGTGCTCACGACATGAGCCGCAGCGCTCTTAGAGCACTTCCCCGAAGTACCAGAAGAGTCGCTCTGTAGTTGCAGTTGCCATGGTTTGCGCCGATTATCGGCATAGCGTTTTTAGAAGCATCTTTCGGAGAATGAACGATGGCAGCAGCAGAGCAAGAAAAACCCGCGCTTAAGCGCAGTGTTGGACTCGTATCACTGACGCTGATTGCTGCGGGCGGAATACTAGGCTCTGGATGGCTATTTTCGCCTTTGCTGACCGCACAACTCGCGGGACCGGCCTCTATCGTCGCATGGGTTATCGGCGCGCTAGCCATGCTGTTGCTGGCCTTTAGCTTTGCAGAAGTGGCCAGTGTCCTGCCCGTTGCCGGCGGCATTGCCCGCATCCCCCGTTATACCCATGGCGATATCACCGCGGTGGTTATCGGCTGGACCGCATGGATAGGCTATTGCACTCAGGCGCCTATAGAAGTGGCCGTGGTTATCCGCTATGCATCAGAGAGCTGGCCAGCACTCGTAACTGATACAGCTTCGGGAACACTCAGCAATGTGGGCTATGCAATGGCGGCGGCAATGCTGATTATATTTGTGCTTATTAATGCCGTTAGTGCGGCTGCTTTTGCTCGGGTTAACTCGACAATCACATGGCTGAAATTTGCGTTACCTCTGATTATTGCCACTACATTTATTGCCAGTCGTTTTGATACAGATAACTTTTCAGCCGCAGGGGGCTTTGCGCCATTTGGCTGGCAAGGTATTTTCTCAGCGGTATCTACCGGTGGCATTATTTTCGCACTTATTGGATTCCGACATGCGATCGATATGGCGGGCGAAACGCGTAACCCATCTCGCAATGTGCCGCTCGCACTTATTTTTGGTTTGCTAATTCCGCTCTGCATATATCTCGTATTGCAGGTGGCCTTTGTTGGGGCGTTACCCGCTGCTGAACTTAGCAATGGTTGGGCCAGTATTGAGGCATCTCATGGCTTGGGGCCACTGGCAGCGGTTTCCATGACCCTGGGGGTTAGCTGGCTTACCGCGGCGGTTTATGGTGGTGCGCTGATCGGCCCAACAGGAGGAGCGCTTGTTGCGACCGGCTCAAATGCGCGTCTTGCCTACGCGCTGGCACGTAATCGCTTTCTGCCCAAGGTTTTCGCGCATATAACAAAGCGCGGTATTCCCGTCTACGCACTGTTGTTAAACTTTGTCCTTGGTTTTACAATGCTGCTGGCTTTAACATTCGATAATATCGTGGCAATTAATTCGGCGGCGATTGTTCTCTCGTTTTCTATTGGCCCAATGGCTGTCATCGCCCTTCGCAAGCAGATGCCAAATGTCGCCCAGCGTTTTAATATCCCGTTCCCTCGGCTTGTTGCAACTCTGGGCTTTATTGTTGCCGCACTCATTGTTTACTGGAGCGGCTGGACCAGTATCGTAGTTTTAGTGGCCATTATAGCCATTGCGATTATTGCTCTATTAGTTAAACGTTTGGTCATCGAGAAAAAGCCACTCTCAAGCTTTGATGCTCGCGAGGCGCTATGGCTATTGCCCTTTGTTGGCTCGCTTACAGTGGTCTCATGGCTGGGAAACTTCGGAGGCTCAGGTACAATACCCTTCGGCTGGGACATTGCACTGCTCGCATTACTAATGCTTATCAATTTTAAAATTGCTAACTGGTGCGCCCTCGATAATGACAAGGCTCGCACCTATCGGGAGGCGCATAAACCGCCTCCCGGCACAGAATTTGATGAACCGCCTTAAGATCAGTAAGCAATACTGATTAGGAGCACAAGCCAGTAATGAAGCTATTGACAGCTTCCTTGATTTCATCACTATGATGTTGCAACCATTATGCAAATAATTCAGCGCTGGGCCCGGCCAATACTGGGAGTAACACTGTTTGCTCTGGCGTTATTCGTGCTTGATCGACAACTGCATCAGTTTTCGCTGGCAGATATCATTGCGCACACGCGTTCAATCCCGATCAGTACAATTCTTCTCGCAGTGGTTTTTACCGCTGGGAGTTATCTCTCGATGACCGCCTATGACCTTATTGCTCTCCGCCATTTAGGCAGTTCGCTGAGATACAGTCGCATTGCCGTGACGTCTTTTATTGCCTATGTCTTTAGCCTGGACCTTGGGCTTTCGATTGTCGGCTCTAGCGCCATTCGCTATCGCATGTTGTCTAGTTTTGGCATCAGTACCAGTGATGTAGCGCGTGTAATCGCCTTTACCGCTGTTGGTTTTTGGGTTGGCGTTTTTGGCTTAGGCGGCCCGGTGATGGTTCTTTACAGCGTGGATATTTCCACGCTGACATCGCTGCCGTTAAACTCCACGAGACCGATCGGTTTTCTGTTTATTGCGATATTTCTCATCTATCTGCTGTGGAGCTCGGTACGCACAAAGCCCGTTTTTGTGCGGGGCTTCAAATTAACGTTATTGCCGCCTAAATGCACCCTCGCTCAGCTCACCACAGCGGTCTTTGACTGGGGGCTCGGGGCTGCCGTGCTGTATCTGTTGCTGCCTGAATCGGCACAGTTAAGCTACGGATATTTACTGGGTGTATTTATTGCAGCCGAAGTACTGGGGGCACTCAGCACGGTTCCTGCAGGGCTGGGTGTGTTCGAAGGCATTTGCGTGGTCCTGCTGGCCCCCATCTTTCCAGCGCCGGTCGTACTGGGTGCTTTGCTGGCTTATCGTTTCATTTATACGCTGTTACCGGTGTTTTTAGCAGTGGCATTGCTGGGCGGTTTTGAGGCGGCCAATCGCCGCAGTGAACTGCGCCGATTGCAGGAAAACGCTCGTATGAGCTTCAATGCGCTGACACCCAAAGTGTTTGCACTCGTAAGCTTCGTTGCGGGCTTGCTGATGATGATTAGTAGCGTTTTACCCCCGTTCGCCGCTAAGCTCCATTTGACTGATATAAAGTTCATCATTGATCTATCGCACGGAAGCGAAATGGTGGCTGGCATCTCGCTGGCGTTGATAGCTCGCGGTCTGGCCTCACGCACACGTGCCTGTTTTCATGCAACACTCGTATTGCTTCTGGTGGGCTTGCTGAGCGCTACGGCTTTCAGCTCACACTACGTATTGGGGTCATTGCTTGGGTTATTAATGATCGCGTTATGGCTTTGTCGAGGTGAATTTTCAAATCCCTCTGCACTTCGGCTGCCGGCGCTACCGCGCAACTGGTTAATAGCTCTGACACTCACCTTGGCAAGCATGGTGATGCTGGTGAGCTGGTTCTATAATGTTGAACCACAACCCGCTGACATCGCCGGTTTATTTAATCTCGCGGATTACGCTGGCCGAGCTCAGCGATCCCTGGTTATTGGCGGTTCGGCTTTGGTTCTTTTTATGCTGTGGCGCATCTCACGTCCGGCTTTGCCTGCCGCAAGCCCCGTAAGCGAAGCAGAGATGCAGGCTGCGGCGGCAATCGTGGCCACGAGCGCGGAAGCAGATTCAAGTCTGGCGCTGATGGGCGACAAGCAATTCCTGTTCAATGATGATGCCAGTGCCCTCATCATGTATGGCGTTTCCGGCAACAGTCTGATCTCAATGGGCGATCCGGTGGGGCCACCAAACCAGCATGAAGCACTGATCTGGAACTACCGTGAGCTGTGCGATCGACACAAAGCATTGCCCGTGTTTTATGAGGTGGGCGCAAGCAATCTACCCACTTACCTGGACTTGGGCTTGTCTCTGCATAAGCTCGGCGAGTACGGGAAAGTGCCGCTGGCGGAGTTCACGCTGGATGGTAAGGCTAAGGCGGGCTTGCGGTACAGCATAAACCGTTGCGAAAGAAATGGCTGCAGCTTCGAAATTATTCCTGCAGCTGAAACATCGCCGATTATGGATACCATTGAAGCGATCTCGAACTCGTGGCTGAATGGAAAAAACGCGAGTGAAAAAGCGTTTTCACTCGGCGCGTACAAACGCGACTACGTTGCGAGCATGCCCATCGCTGTAGTTCGCTGCGAAGACCGTATCGTTGCCTTTGCCAATATGTGGTGTGGGGCCAATCTGTATGAGGTGGCACCGGATCTGATGCGTTACAGTGACGACGCGCCCAAGGGTGTCATGGAATACCTGTTTGTGAACATTATGCTATGGGGTAAGCAAAACGGCTATCAGTGGTTTGGTTTGGGCATGGCGCCGCTGTCCGGTATGCCCGATCATCAACTCGCGTCAAAATGGGTTCGCGCGGGTGCCTTCATTTATAGCCACGGCGAACATTTTTATAACTTCAATGGGCTGCGTGCCTACAAAGATAAGTTTGACCCTGTATGGGAGCCCCGCTACCTTGCTTCGCCTGGAGGACTGGCGTTGCCCCGGGTGCTCACTCAGGTGTCAACTCTAGTCTCGGGCGGGCTGCGCCGAATAGTCATGTAAGCGGAAACATCGATGCCCGTGGTTAGGGCCACAAGTGATCGCGCATAAAGCCCTAAAAGCCACTAAGCGGCTTAACGCTAGGCCTCTCCGCCGGCTGCCCGCCTGCGTTTCCCATAAGCCCGGGCCCATGGGTTGGCGGTTATTCCGTGACCAACAATGCTCAGCATAATGGTGCACACGACCGTCATGGCAAGGGGCCCGCTGTCGGGCAACTCACTGTTCACCACCATGACGGCAAAGACAATACTTGCCAGCCCCCGTGGCCCAAACCAACCAATAAAAAGCTTTCCTTCGGTATCGATACCACTGCCGGTGAGACACAGAAACACGGGAAGCATACGAATTACTGTGAGACTCAGAAATGAGTACAGCAGAATATTCCAGCTGAAGTTACCCAGCGCCTGACCCACGACCGCCGAGCCGAAAGCAACCCATGTGATTAGAGCAAGCGTATCGCCGGCACCCTCTGACGCGAGCAGGTACTCCTCTTTGACTTCACTGGAAAGATGCTTGTCCATAAAGGCCATCAAAAGACCGCCGCTGAAGGCCGCGATGAAGCCACTGCCTCCGAGGTACTGGGCAACCGCAAAGCAGCTCAATGCAAGCGCTAAAATCGGTATCTGTGTCCAGGTTTTAGTGAGCCATTGTCTGTGTCTGGCAAATGTTAAAAGTCTGACTGCACTAAACGTCAGCACCAGCCCGACAGCGAGACCAATGCCAATTTGCTCAACGACCAGTTCCGCTGCCAGCGACAGCGGGCCGATATCCCCTGCCGTATCCAATGCCAATGCCAGAAAAAGGAGCAAAACCGGCACACAGATCCCGTCATTAAGGCCGCTTTCGACATTCAGGCTCTGGCGGATGTCACCCGGAACCGATTTGTTAGTGATAACCGCCTTACCTAAAGCTGCATCGGTAGGCGCCAGCATAGTTGCCAAAACAGCAATCGCGAATAAGGAGGGATGCTCAACGAGCAGGGTTCCAAATGCAAAACCCAACGCAATAGTCAGTGGCAACCCAATCAGCAGCAGCCTTGCCGGCACTCCAGTGGTGTTTTTCAGCACCCGAACATCTGCCCCAGCCGCATCAGTGAACAGCACCATGGCGAGCGTCAGTTCAGCTAAATTACGAATGAGTTCACGGTCTGTATCCCATTCAAGCAAGGCAAACCCCGCCGGACCGATCAACAGCCCGAAACAGGTAAATACAATGGGCCCGCTGATCCTGGTGCGCTCAACCGCACCGGCCACCGAACTGTAGACCAGAATAAATAGCGCAAGCACTGCAAGAGTTTCATACATACTGAGTGAGCAGCCCCCTATTGGCCGGTTTCTCGGGTGGCGCTGTCAAAGCTCTCTACTTCGCCCATGGCAGCCTACTTCAGTGGTGGGTTCCAGAACAACCGATAAAGAAGAGCCAGCGAAGCAAGTGGAAAAACAATGACAAGACATGCCGCCCAAATCAACTTTTCCCGCTTTGGCAGAACGGTTGTTTTGATAAGGAGAGTGGCCACAATAACTATGAGTGTTAGCGTATAAACGATAAGCACCGCGGTCGAAAGTTGCCCGACGCCTAAGACAGCAGCCCACCAACCCATATGGTCGGCTACAAATGGAAAAATAACCGCCACTGCAATTATCAAGCTGGATACTTTATTCATAACTGTTTACGCCACACCGAAACCACCTATCAAACTGTAACACCCACATAAAAAACTCCAAGCACCAAACGATTAGATGCAGCTCATTTGTTTGTATGAATCAGCACATGCCTTAAGCCAAACTTAAGGGATCCACTTTCTGTAGGATCATCTAGTCCCAAAAGATCGTAACAGCCAAAACCGCCCCATTGAGAGGCCTGGTAACATGCCCTTTGCCGGTAATGTCTTGCCCCAACAAACGATCACCGGATTTAAAAACTCTGATTTGTCCGGTGCTCGTGCACACTTCGATCGCTCCGGCTAAAACAATGAACAACTGTCTACGTGGGGACAAGTGTGGCACATTCTTCCAATCCTTTGGGAACCTCATCCAAGCAAAGCGCTGTGTATTAATTAGTTATAAAATATCCAAGGCCGGCGCTGGTGGCACAAACGGTATTGATGCCATATCGAATTTTATATCTTAAAATT
>Ga0315331_10004885_pt1 | contig 10081 bp, 8 predicted proteins | sample M160m34915metaG_FD_203456 | JGI IMG/M metagenome (GOLD analysis project Ga0315331, IMG submission 203456) | Ammonia-oxidizing marine archaeal communities from Monterey Bay, California, United States - M1 60m 34915 | ecosystem: Environmental > Aquatic > Marine > Intertidal zone | place: USA... | reverse complement strand
TTCCAAATGAGTTATCAAGTGTTACAGAACTTGGTACACTAACAACTCTTACAGTTGACGACATAAAAATTAATGGAACACAAATAGGACATACATCAGACGAAGATGCAATGTCAATCGCATCAAACGGTGTCGTAACATTTACACAAATACCAGTTTTACCAAATGATGCAATAACACAAGCAAAAATAGCAGATGATGCTGTTGGAGCAGATCAACTTGCCGCAAACTCAGTAGTTTCTGCAAGTATTGTAAATGGAAGTATCGTATCAGCAGATATTGCTGCAAATACTATTGCTACTAGCAACATCGCAGATAACGCTGTAGATGGAAGTAAAATTGCTTCGAATTCTATTTTAACAAGACATATAGACGACAATCAAATAACTGGAGATCAAATTGCAGACGATATAGTACTTAGTGGTACTGGGGCACTTCGATTACCAGACGGAACAACCGCTCAGAGACCTGGTTCTGCAGCTGCAGGTATGTTCAGATATAATACGACTTTGGGTAAATTCGAGGGCTATACTGATGCATGGGGAGAAATTGGAGGAGGCAGTGGAAGCAATGGCTTTTTAACTGATATATTTAATGGATCAACGACTCCTGCTACAGATGGTAGCCGAGTTGCATTTACCATGTCACAAAGTGTTTCTGATGAAAAATTTGTAATGGTATTCGTAGATGGTGTATATCAAGCCCATGATGCATACAGCGTAAGTGGTACAACACTCACAATGGCAGATGCACCAGTTGCAGGACGCACACTTACGGTACACACAATATCTGGATCAGTGCAAGGAGATGGACTCAATGTCGATAACTTTAGCGGAGACGGCTCTGATACAACATTTACACTTAGTATAACTCCCACGCATGAAAATAATACACAAGTTTATATAGACGGTGTATATCAGTTTAAAAATACATATGCTGTATCGGGAACAACTCTAACCTTCTCTAGCGCTCCACCAAATGGTTCTGCTATTGAGGTGATGACACATAGTCAAACAAATATAAATACATTCCCAGCAACAGGAATATCAGGATTAACAGAAGTGACTGCGGTAGGAGCAGATCACTTTATGATATTCGATGCTACAGATAGTGCACTCAAAAAAGCACTAGTATCAGATGTATTAGATAATGTAGTATTAACAGACGAACAAGCACAAGATATAGTAGGTGCTATGTTTAGTTCAAATACAGAAACTGGAATAACAGCTACATACCAAGATGCAGATGGTACCATTGATTTAGAAATTGGAACAGGTTCTATAGTAACTGCAATGATTGCAAATAATGCGATTTTAACACAGCATATTGATGATAACCAAGTAACAGCAGACCAAATAGCAGACGCTACAGTTACTACTACACAAATAGCAGCAAATACTATTGCAACAGGAAACATTGCTGATAACGCTATAGATTCAACAAAAATAGCTTCCAATAGTATACTTACTAGGCATATAGATGATGACCAAGTTACAGGCGATCAATTAGCTGATGCACTTTCGGTTGTAACTTCTGTAACTACTCCATTAGTAGTAGCTTCTACTTCAGCTAGAATAACACAAGTAGCATTAACATCTTCTAGTAATGCAGTAGCATGGGATGCCGCCGCCGCAGCAAACGCTTATCATGTTACAACAGAAAACACAACATTCTCTGCACCAAGTAATGCAGTTGAAGGAGCAATCATACAAGTAGAACTAGCACAGGGCGGAACAGCAAGAACAATAGCGTGGAATACAGTCTTTGAATTTGCAGCAAGTACAGCACCAACTGTAACTGCAACAGCAAACAAAACAGATATTTTCACATTTAGATATAACGGTAGCGTATGGCAAGAGATCGGACGTGTACAAAACTTAGCGCAGACATAATATGTTTTTAACGGAAGCAGCAAATCGAGGAAGTATATCTACTGGATTCGAAGTCGGTAATTCAGCCGCTTTTGATTATTCACGAACTGAATACTTTCACTGGACTCCAAGTTCTAATGGAAATAGAAGAACCTGGACATATAGTGCTTGGGTAAAAAGAGGAAGAATAACTAGTAATAGATATCTTTGGAATCATGGTACTGGAGACTATAACCAGTATGATAGAACATTATTAAAATTTAATAGTGATGATACACTTTATTTCGGTGGTGGTAGTGCATATTTAATAAAAACAAATAGAAAGTTTAGAGACTGTGCAGCTTGGTATCATATTGTACTTGCTTGCGATACTACACAAGGAACAGCAAGTAATAGATTAAAGTTATATATAAATGGAGTACAAGAAACGGATTTACATACAAATACAGCACCAGATCAAAACTTTGATTTTGCTGTAAACAGAGCTCAGAAACAAACTTACTTTTACAACTCTACAGATAATTCTGATCCATACGACGGAAATGCGGCAGAAGTAATAATGGTAGATGGACAACAGCTTGCTCCAACAGAGTTTGGGGAGTTTGACGATAATGGAGTATGGGTTCCAATAGATCCAAGCGGTATAACATTTGGTACAAACGGAATCTACATGGATTTTAGAGCGGGTGGAACAGATATAGGATTTGACTATAGTGGGAACAGCAATAATTTGACAGGTGTTCAAATGGGAAGTCAAGATCAAAGTGAAGACACACCAACAAATAATTTTTGCACTTTAGACTTTAATACAGGTTATTTACAAGGAACAAATAATACAGGATTTACAGGTGGCAATCTATTAAGACAAGGTAGCGGTAGTTCAGGTAATAATGGTAGTGCTGCTGTTGGTACAGTTGGAATTAACCCTTTTGAAAGTGGTATTTGGTACTTTGAAGTAGAAGTGTCGTCTACTAATAATGGAAGTAGTTCAGATGTAGGTTATGGTTGGGTAAGACAATCTCTTATAAACTCAAACAACCATGCAAATAATTATGTTTATGCAGACAATACTATAAGATATGTTACTCAAACAGCTCACGCTGCTGGAGATATTCAATCTGTATTATTAACTTGCGACTCTAGTACTCCAACAATTAAATTTTATAGAAATAACGGTTTAATACATACAGCTACACATGGATCAAACTGGACAGCACAAGATGAATTCTATCTCCCATATATTTGGGTTAAAGGATCAAGTAACGAAGGTATTTTAAATTTTGGAAATGACATACAAGAAGGAGCAGTAGCTTCTCCAAATACTGATGCCGCAGGTTTCGGCAGTTTTGAATTTGACACCAAATCAGGTTATGCACTTTGTAGTAAAAATATAGCGGAGCAAGGATAATGGCTTATACAGATATAGATGACGCTTCAGAACACTTTCAAGTAGCCACTTATAACAGTAATAGTGGCTATGCAGTTAGTGTAGTTAATGATGGAAACAGTGACCTAAAACCAGATCTTCTTTGGGTAAAAAGCAGAGAAACTGCAAGTGGTTATGACTATAATCACAACCTTATAGATTCTTCAAGAGGTAGATCAAAGACTTTATATATTGATACTACTGCTGCTGAAATGACAGCTTCACAATCAAATTATGATTTAGCTTCTTTTGATACAGATGGTTTTACAAATGGAGCCCCCGAATATACAAACTCACTAGGCGGACATACTGTGGGAAAAGTAGCGTGGCAATGGAAAGCAAATGCAGGTACGACAGCTTCAAATTCAGATGGAAACATTACTTCTACTGTTCAAGCGAATACCGAAGCAGGGTTTAGCATTGTTACATGGACTGGTAATGAAAGTTCTAGTGCTACTGTAGGACATGGATTAAATCAAAAACCAGAAACAATTTTCTTTAAAAGAAGAAATAATGGTACTTATAATTGGACAGCCCAATTATTACAATTAGGATTAGTCGGAAGTAATACTTATGTAGGATATCCAAACTTATCTAATTCTTGGGAGCAAACAACAATAGCTGAACCAACTTCTACTGTTATTAAGCCTGGATCAGGCGCACCACAGAATTCAGGAGATATGTTAGCCTATTGCTGGCACGGTGTTAAAGGTTACAGTAAATTTGGATCATATTATGGTAATAGTAGTGTAGATGGGCCAGTTGTTTACACTGGATTTAAACCTGCTCTTGTTATAATAAAAGGAAATGTAGCTAACCATTGGATAATGTATGATAATAAAAGACCAGGGTATAATGGAGTTGCATACGAATTGTATTGTAATTTAAATCATCCTGAATATACAGGGGCTTCTTACTTTGATATAGATTTATTAAGTAATGGATTTAAGTTAAAATTATCAGATGGTTCAATTAATAGTAGTGGAAACAGATATGCTTATATGGCATGGGCAGAAAACCCATTCATATCATCAGCAGGAACGCCGACAACGGCAAGATAAAGGAGAAATAAAATGTGGGCTAGATTAGAAAGCAACACAATAGTAGAGATACTAACAAGGCCAAAAGCCTTAAACATAGGAGGTACACAGTATCCTTCAAATATATTTAGTATGTGGAGTAATTCAGAACTTGCTACGATTGGCATTGTTCCTGTAGAACAAGACAATACTAATTTGAAAGATAAAGAGTACTACATTAACACAAATCAATCTTTTGTATATGACACTGAAACTGGTGTAGCAACTGCAAGTTATGGTACAGCAACAGCAAAAGCTATTGCAGATACTTTATACACTGCACAAGATGAAACAGATGGTCTTGGTACAGAGGGCGAAGTAAAAAGTCGAGGATTAAAATATAACCATAAACAAATTATTAATGCTCAAGCAGCAAGTATATTGCAGTCAACAGATTGGATGATAGTAAGAGCAACAGAAGGTGGTACAGCCGTACCGAGTTCTATTACTACAAAAAGAGCTGCTGTAAGAACAAAAGCAAACGCAATGTGCACTCAAATTGATGCGGCATCAGATGTAGACGCTTTAGCAGCACTTTATAAATATAATAATGAGAATCCACCAGTGAGACCTCTGGGCGAATTACCAACAGTATAATATGGCATTAACAACAGTTACAGGAAATATAGTTTCGGTTAATGCCATACAAGGCACACTTATCGCTGACAACGCAATTACTGCGGTACATATTGCGACAAATGCTGTGTCTGGAACTTTAATAGCAGATAATGCTGTAACTGCCGTGCATATTGCACAAAATACAATCACTGTAACACAACTTGCAGATGACTGTGTAGAATCTGATAAAATAGCTGATGGCATAATTACGACCAATCACTTAAATAAAGCAATGATATCTTCACAGACAGAAGTTACTGCAGCGACAGGAGACTTTGTCCTGCTTGGCGACACATCTGACTCAAACAATTTAAAGAAAACACCTTTAAGTTCAATAGCAGCTTTAAGTGCTGTTGGTACTGGTGACATAACAACAGCTAAAATAGCAGATGATGCGGTTACAGGTGCAAAAATAGAAAATGCTGTAACCATTGCTACTTCAGTTACGAGCCCATTAGTTGACGGACAAAATTTTAAAGTTAACGGTGGTCAAGGCTCAGATGGACAAGTATTAACTTCAACAGGCTCAGGAGTAGCTTGGGAAGATGCAGCAGGTGGAGTAGATGGTGTTGTTTCAAATGCAGACGCTACTGCAATTACGATTGATAGTGCTGAAAAAGTTGGAATTGGTGCAAGTCAACCTTGGAGCACATTACATGTTTCTAATACTGGTTGGTCAAGTGGCGCACCTTATGGAACTATAGCAACTATAGAGGGTAATAATGTAAATGATAATAACTGGGGGCACTTAGTTGTTACAGATACTACAACAAGTAATGGTAATGGGGGTTCTATACGATTTGCTTCAGGATCTACGAGTTCTTTAAATCCCTTTGCAGGCATACAAGGAGTTGCAGAAGGCACATCATATGGTGGTGTAGGAATATACACAAGAGCTAGTGGTGGTACTGCAACGCAACGAATGCTTATTAATAGTAGTGGACATACACTACCTGGTGCAAACAACACATACGATTTAGGAGCTACAGCTACTCGTTGGAGAAATATATACACAAACGATTTACAACTGTCCAATGAAGGCGGAGACTCTAATGAAGTAGATGGAACTACGGGGTCTTGGACAATACAGGAAGGCTCAGATAATTTATTTATTATTAATAGAAACACAGGAAAGAAATATAAGTTTTTATTGGAGGAAGTGTAATGGCACTATGGGGCGGTGGTAGAAATGGACAAACGGTGGGGTATGGTCAAACTTCTCAGTCATCCAGTGATGGTACGGTTATAAATAGTAGTGGACAAATTTATGTTGATTTTAAAATACCAGTTTTTTCAAATGCATCCAGTGTAATGCCAATGCAAACATTAACAGATGCTCAGACTGGTCAAGATGCGAATGATACTTTATACAATACAAGTAGATTAAATATGTCAGCCCAAGTTTTAGTTGCTCTGTATGGTACTTACTACGAAGGAAAAACAGCTAGAATGTTTAATATTCAGAGTCAGTATACAGGAGAAGCAAGCCCCGCTAATAGAGTAAAAATTACAACAGTCTGGTCTGTACATACAAGAGTACATTCAGGATGGAATACAGGAGATACATATCCTGCAATTACTTCTCAAGATACCGCAACAGGAGAATTTAGACTAAATGTTGGTGGCGGAGGAGAACCTGATTATTGGAATAGTAATCATTTTGAAATATTTATAATTAATGGTGGTGGTGGAGTACCGTACATTGGAAACTTAACTTACGATTCTAGGTACGGACAAGATGATGATTGGAAATAGGAGAATATTATGGCACTAATAGGGGGAATGAGAGGACCGATTATTGCAGCTTTTAGTTCTGCAGAAAATACAAATAATGTTGCAAAACAAATGGATTTTGTCGTTCCTATGATAACTAATATCGATACATTACAATCATCTAAACCTACAAGTGGAACTTATTATACACAAGATCCTGTGTATTTACATGCAGCTAACCACCCAAATTCAACTTCTGGGTGTGCTATAAAATTAGGCATACACGCAACAGGTGCATATTATTACGGACAAGTTTATAGAGAATACATATATTTTAGAAATCCAAATGCTGGTTCAAGTGGCTATATTATGCAGTTAAGTGAACAAGTCGGAGATAACTATAGTAGTTTTGATTCTTCAAATGATTTTACACTAACTGTTGTTAATAATTCACAAGCAAAATTAAGAGTAAGACAAGACAAAGATTACTTTACTGCAAACGAAGTTAAAGTATATTATTTAGGTGGTGGTACTGATGTAGTCTTTACAGGTAGAAATGCAGCAGCTCCTTCTGGGCTCGGCTCTCGAAGCGCGGACTATGATAGTAGATATTATCAAAGTTTTTGGATAACTTAATATGGCATTAATAGGCGGAAATGGCGGAATACTTTTAGCAGTTGCTAACTCCAATACATATGCTAGTAATGGTGGACATAATGGTTCTGCTGGTGGAGCAATGCAGTTTGATTTTTATCTACCTGTAGATGTGCAAGATACTATAACTACACCAAGTAGCACGATGGACCCAAGAAGCAGTTTTGATACTAGATTTACAACTCACTATATAGCTACTCATAATTGGGGCACTTATTATTGGGGAAACAACTGGAAAGAGTGGCTTATCCAAAGAAGATACGATAATGGTAGTAGTGGGATGCATGCAACTGCTACAAAGATACGAGAAGTAATTCACAGAGGACACCCAAGTTTTAATGGTGGTGGTTCAGGAGATGGAACTTGGCCAACTCTTACTATTCAAGATGCAGATACTTTACAAATTAGATGCAGAATTGGTGGAGATTACTTTAACAGTAACAATATAGAAATTTATTATTTAGGAGGTTCTGCAGAAACTCCTATGATTGGACAGGGCGCAGCTCATCCAGATTACAATTATCACATAGATACAACATGGACTGACGGTTAATAGGAGAAAATATGACAGCAAAAACAGTACAGGAAACAACAATTAACGGCAAAGTCGTTAATATAATTTATATAAAAGAATCTGAAGTAGCAGGAGGTACTTTGGGAGGAAAATACACTTGTGGAAGACTTGTAGGGAATGATAGTTCAAACCCAGGAGTATGGGAAGAGGCTAAAGAAGGTCGTATTGGTGCAGGGCCAAATTATGATGATGAAGTATACTCTGGACTTTCAGATTATGCAGTTAAACTAGCAGCAGACAAAGAAGGATTAACAATTACAGGAAACTTTGTTCCTGTACAGCCTGAATAGGAATAGATATGGCAAGAACAACAATACCAGCAGAACTTGTAGCAATAAACGCAATTCAAGGCACACTTATAGCCGATAATGCGATTACTGCTGTTCACATAGCAACAAATGCTGTGTCGGGTACTCTTGTCGCTGATAATGCGATAACATCAACTCATATCGCACAGAACAATGTAACAGCTACACAAATCGCACAAAACACAATTACTGTTACACAAATGGCGGATTCAGCAATAGAAACAGCAAAAATTAATAATGATGCAGTAACACAGGCAAAGATAGCAGACGATGCTGTCGGCCCAGACCAACTAGCAGCAAACGCAGTTGTATCAGCAAGCATCGCAAACGGAACAATCGTTGAAGCAGATATGGCTGATAACGCAGTCACATTAGCAAAAATGGCAGGTCTTGCTCGTGGAAGTATAATATACGGAGATAGTGCAGGAGATCCTGCAGCTTTATCTATTGGTTCAAATGGTACTGTGCTCAAATCAGACGGTACAGATGTATCATGGGGAACAGTAAGTGCGGGAGCAACATTTAAAACTTTTGGTACTAGTTCAATCATGATTGGTGACGATGCAACAGGTACGATTAATGCAGCTAATTATAATACTGGATTAGGTATAGATGTTTTTGCAGCCTTGACTGAGGGCGATGCAAATACAGCAGTTGGTACTTTTGCCTTAACTGCTAATACTACAGGATCAAATAATACGGCTTTGGGGTACGGCACTTTGTATGCTACAACTACAGGCGGAGATAATGTTGCAGTAGGATATGGAACTATGTTGGCTAATACTACAGGTGCAAATAATACGGGTATTGGTTGGAATGCGTTGAATGCAAATACAGAAGCATCTAACAACACAGCAGTTGGTTATAGAGCATTAGATGCTGCTACTACAGGTGGTGCAAATACTGCGGTAGGTAAAGATGCACTTGGAGATTTAACAACAGGAAGTGAAAATACTGGTGTTGGTTGGACTGCTGGGGGTGATATTACTACTGCAAGATTCTGTACTGCTGTAGGTAGACAAGCACTTAGAATGAATACCACAACGGACTATTTAACTGCAGTTGGTTACTCAGCATTACGAAGTTGTACTGGAGATGACTGTACAGCTATTGGTTCTTTTGCAGGATATTCAAATACAGATGGACATGGAAATATAAGTGTTGGTAATTATTCTGGGTACAGTTGTACTACAGGAGATAATAATATTGCAATTGGAAAAGAAGCACTACATGCCAATACAGGAACAGAAAATACTGCTATGGGGTTATTATCTGGGCGTTATCAAACTGGTTCGAACTACAATACTTTCTATGGTTCAAGAGCGGGTTATCAAACTACGTCAAGTTCAAATGTTTGTATTGGTGCTTATGGTGCAAGTGAATTAACGAGCGGAAGTGGAACTGTAATTATTGGATATAATGCACAGCCCTATACAGCTACAACAGCAAATGAAATAATTTTAGGATTTGCTTGTAAAGGGGTAGGGGCAGGACGAATTACTATCGGAGTTAGCTCAGGTTCAGATAGAATTTATAATAACCCCTCTAGTAACGCATCTTGGACTAGAGTATCAGATGAAAGATATAAAGATGAAATACAAGACAATACAGATTGTGGATTAAAATTTATTAATGACTTGAGACCTGTAACTTTTAAATTTAAAGCATTGGCAGATATTGATGAATCTCTACCAGATTATGATGCAGAAGCGACTGAGAGAAAACACGAAGAAAAGCATTATGGTTTGATTGCACAAGAAGTTAAACAAGCAATGGATGATAATAATATTACAGACTTTGCAGGATGGGATAATTGCAGTGGAATAGAGGCTATATCA
>Ga0315331_10004884_pt1 | contig 10082 bp, 9 predicted proteins | sample M160m34915metaG_FD_203456 | JGI IMG/M metagenome (GOLD analysis project Ga0315331, IMG submission 203456) | Ammonia-oxidizing marine archaeal communities from Monterey Bay, California, United States - M1 60m 34915 | ecosystem: Environmental > Aquatic > Marine > Intertidal zone | place: USA... | reverse complement strand
GCATATGCGGAATCATCAAATAACTATGATTACCTTAATCCAGTAACTAATATTTCTTCTGAAAATGTTTTAAATGGAACCAAGGCTTTGGTTCTTAATGGAGCAAATGCATCAAAAATTATTGTTTCTGCTCATTCAGAATCAGGCTTTACGCTTGCTATAGTTGATTCTCACCAAGATGGTGTTTCTATTACCTCTTTTCCTACTGTTGATGGTCAAAGTTGTGCAGAAGTATCATTTGAAAATGTTACTCTTGATGCAGACTCTATAATTGCACATGGTAACGAAGCAAAAGATCTGCTTTTAAATGCAATAAACTTAGCTACTTTATGTGTAAGCGCTGAGGCTGTAGGTTGCATGACATCTTGTTATTTAAAGACTGTTGAATACACAAAAGGTAGGGAACAATTTGACCAACCAATATCAAATTTTCAAGTCTTGCAACATAGAATGGTTGATATGTTTATAGAGAGTGAGTTGTGTAAATCTTTATTATTTAAAGCTATGCTCGAAGTAGATTCTTGTTCTGAAGATATGCATAAACATGTTTCAGCGTTAAAGGCACAAATAGGCAAATCTGGTAAATTTTCAGCACAACAGGCTGTTCAACTTCATGGTGGTATGGGTGTTAGTGATGAGCTTATGATTGGTCATTATCTCAAAAAAATGCTTACAATAGATGCTTTGTTTGGTAATAGTGATCACCATATAAAAAACTTTAATAACTAAGGTTTTTTAATGAATGTAAATAATTTACTAAATTAAGTACTTTTTTAATTCATTGTTATAGAATCTAATTTTAATTATTAATTCTATTTAATATGACAGATAAAAGAGACTCAAACTTTACCTCAACAGCACGACAAGACAGGATTTTGCCTGAAGATTCGTTTGGTGATTGGAAGTGGAGGGAGGCCTTGGCAGAACTTATGGTTCCAATTATCGGTGATTTATATAGAAATGGAATCAATGTTCTCATATATGGTAAATCTCTTGTAAATGAGTCTCCTGTTGGATTAATGAGAGCTCACAGATTTGCAAGACAATCCGATAATAATGAGCTCAGTGAATTTGAAACTTTTCCAATAATTCAACATTTATCAAGTCTTCAATTAAATGATTGTGAGATTGATATTGGTGAACTTGCTGTAAGATGCCCATTTTTTGAAAAGATTAAAGATGATCCTAGCGGTCTTGATAATTATATAAATCAAGAACTAAAAGATGTTATAGGCTTTGATTCAAAAAGACCATCAACACCAAAACCTATTGTTTTATATGGATTTGGTAGAGTTGGAAGGTTGATTGCACGAATGTTAGTTGAAACAACTGGCCCAGGTAACTACTTCAGACTTGCTGCTATTGTTATTAGAAAGGCCTCTGATGATGATATATACAAAAGAGCAAGTCTTCTTCAAAGAGATTCTGTTCATGGAAGCTTTAATGGCACTATAAGGGTTGACGAGGCTAATGAATCTTTAGTTATTAATGGCAATCCTGTTAAAGTCATTTATGCAAATAATCCAGATGAAGTAAATTATAATGATTTTGATATTCAAGAACCTATAGTTATTGATAATACGGGTGTTTGGAGAGACAAAGATGGTCTTTCAGTCCACTTAAAGTCTGGTGGGTCTAAAGTTATATTAACTGCCCCCGCAAAAGGTGAAATAAAAAATATAGTAAATGGTGTTAATAATCATATATTAAATGAGAATGATGACATTATTTCTGCCGCATCTTGTACAACTAATGCTATTGTTCCTGTTCTTGATATTCTTAATAAAAAATTTGGTATTAATGGTGGTCATATTGAAACTGTCCATAGTTATACAAATGATCAGAACTTAATTGACAATTTCCATAAAGGTGATAGGAGAGGCAGAAGCGCAGCTCTTAATATGGTAATTACATCTACTGGTGCTGTTAAGGCTGTATCAAAAGCTTTACCTGAACTTGATGGTAAGCTAACTGGCAACGCTATTCGAGTGCCTACTCCTAATGTAAGTTTAGCTATATTATCGTTAGCAATTGGTGAGGATACAAACAAAGAGGATCTTAATAATTACCTAAGATCAATGGCATTTCATTCTGATTACAGAGAAATAATTGGTTTTGTTAATTCATCTGAGGTTGTTTCAACAGACTTTTATTCATCTCCATTTGCTAGCATCATTGATTCGCAGGCAACAATTGCAAGCGGTAAAAGAATAACTCTTTATTGTTGGTATGATAATGAGTATGGTTATTCAATGCAGGTTACTAATCTAGCAAAAAAAATTGCTGGCGTTAATTTAACAAGATTGCCTAAATCAATTGAAAAAAATATCTAGAATATAGTTCGCAATAGTCTTATAATCAGCACGTTTTAAAAGACTTTAACTAATTTATAAATTAAGTGATCTCAATAAAAAAAGGATTAGACCTCCCAATTTCAGGCAAACCTCTTGCCGATCTTTCTGATACTCCTGCTGTGCGCAAGGTTGCTATTCTTGGTAATGATTACATTGGTATGAAACCAACTTTATTAGCTAGGGAGGGTGATAAGGTAAAAGTAGGTCAAAAAATTATTGAAGACAAGAAAAACCCAGGCATTTTTTTTACATCACCATGCGGTGGTGTAATAACTGATATTAACAGAGGAGAGAAAAGGAAGTTTTTATCACTTGAAATTGAAATTGATTCAAATGAAGAGTTTGAAGAGTTTGATACAAGTCAAAATCCAAAAGATTTACTAATAAACTCAGGTTTATTTAATTCTTTTAGAACAAGACCTTTTAATAGGACACCAAAAATAAATGATGTTCCTGATTGTATTTTTATAAATGCTTGTGATACAAATCCATTATCAATTAGTCCTCATCATATTATTTCTTTAAACAAAGATGAATTTGATGTTGGAGTTAAGTTTATTTCATCATTATTTAGCTCGCCAACTCATCTCACACACCAGGATAATATTCTTGATTACAGTTACGAGAATGTTGAAAGTCATGTGTTCTCAGGCCCTCATCCCGCCGGACTAGTTAGTACACACATAAGCGCAATATACCCTGTAGATATAAATAGATGTGTTTGGACAATTGGTTATCAAGAGGTTATTTCTATAGGTTATTTATTAAAAAATAATACTTTAAGAACTCATAAGAATATATCAATTTCAGGTGAATCTGTTTTTAAACCATCATTATTATCTGCTAGGATAGGCGCAAATCTCGAAGAGCTAACAGCAGGAAAGATAGAAGATAACTCAAGAATTATTTCTGGTTCGGTGTTGTTTGGACATGATGCAATAAATGCTATGTCTTATTTGGGTTTTTACGACAATCAAGTTTCAGTAATTTCAAATATACCTAATGATATTTTTATGAACTGGATAATGCCTGGTAAGACTTTACATTCAAAACTTAATGTATTTATTTCATCTTTTCTTAAACCTAAAAAATTCACTTTTAATACCTCTATAAATGGTGGTGATAGGGCAATAGTTCCTGTTGGTTCATATGAAGAGATTATTCCTCTGGATATTCTAGTAACCCAACTTTTAAAGGCACTAGTAGTATCTGATATTGAGGTTGCAACAGAGCTAGGCATGCTTGAATTAACTGCTGAAGACTTAGCTTTAGCAACATATGTTTGCCCCAGTAAATATGACTACTGCTCTATATTGATGGATAATTTAAATAAAGTTTACGAAGAGTTATGAAGTTTCTCAGGGATTCAATTGAAAATATAAAACCAAATTTTGTTGGTGAGGGTAAGTATGCAAAATGGTTTCCCCTTTTTGATGCAATTGAAAATTTTGTTTTTAATACACGCAAACTTACAAAAAACCCTGTTCACGTTAGAGATTCTGTAGACATACAAAAAATAATGGTAACTGTTTGGTTAGCAGCTTTTCCAGCTATGTTTTTTGGTATGTATAATTTAGGCGATTATTCTTTAACTTATCTAAATTTAATAGGACAAGAAAACACAGGGGATTGGCACCATTACATAGTTAGCATGGTTGGTTATGATCACACTAGTTTTATTGCAAAGATGTGGTTTGGGGCTGCGTATTTTCTTCCGATATATATAACTGTATTTGTTGTTGGTATTGCCTGGGAGGCTTTATTTGCAATTGTAAGAAAACATGAAATTAATGAAGGTGCTTTTGTATCAACAATTCTATTTTCATTAAGCTGCCCACCTGACTTACCACTGTGGCAAGCTGCAATGGGTATTACTTTTGGTTTGGTTATCGGGAAAGAAATATTTGGTGGCACTGGTAAAAACTTTTTAAATCCTGCTTTAACTGGAAGAGCTTTTCTTTATTTTGCTTATCCTGCTCAAATTTCAGGGGATAAAGTTTGGATTGCGGGTTTAGCTGATAATAATATTATTCCAGAGGGTTATAGCGGGGCTACAGCTCTAGGAGTTGCAGCAACAGATGGTATGGAAGGTATTTATAATAGTTTTACTTGGATGGATGCCTTTTTAGGATTCGTTCCAGGTTCTGTGGGTGAAACCTCAGTTATTGCTATAGGTATCGGTTTGGTTATTTTACTTATTACTAAAGTTGCTTCTTACCGAATTATTTTGGGAACATTGCTAGGTATGTGGGCAATGTCTACAATTTTAAACATAGTTGGATCTGACACAAATGAGATGTTTTATGTACCTTGGTATTGGCATTTAGTTATTGGTAGTTTTGCTTTTGGTTTAGTATTTATGGCTACTGAGCCAGTATCAGGATCTGGAACAAATACTGGTAGATGGATTTATGGAGTGGTAATAGGAATTACAGTTGTATTAATAAGAGTAATCAATCCAGCTTTCCCTGAAGGTATGATGTTAGCCATATTATTTGCTAACTTACTAGCTCCAGTAATTGATCATTTAGTTGTTATGAGTAATATTAAGAGAAGAAAGGCACGTCTATCATGAATGAGTCAGTTTTAAAAACCCTTACCGTTGCTTTTGTTGTATGTTTGGTATGTTCGTTAGTTGTTTCATCAACTGCTGTATCACTTAGGGATATGCAAAACAAAAACAAGCTCAATGACGAAAGAATGAAAATACTTCAATCAGCAAATATGTATGACCCATCTGTTTCTATTGAATCACAATTCAATCAATTAGAAATTAAATTTGTTGATTTTAATTCAGGAAAAATGTTAGATAGCTATAAAGATTTTGATATTCAAAATTATGATCAAATTGCTGCAACTAGGGATTCTAATTTATCTACTAAAATTCCTTCATCTGAAGATATAGCTATTATAAAAAATAGAGAAAATGTTGGTAAATTTTATATATCTAGAAATGATGACTTGTCTATAGATAAAATAATTCTACCTATAAGAGGTTATGGTCTTTGGGGTACTCTTTTTGGCTATATATCTATAGAAAATGATTTCAATACTGTTGCTGGATTGGAGTTCTATTCACATAAAGAAACGCCTGGTCTTGGTGCTGAGGTTGATAATCCAAAATGGAAATCAATATGGCCTGGAAAAAGAATTTATAAAAATGAGGTTGTTGAGTTAACTGTTTTAAAAGGCCCAGTTCCTTCTGATGCTTCAGATATAGATTATAAAGTTGATGGATTATCTGGAGCGACATTAACAAGTCGCGGAGTAACTAATATGATTTCATATTGGTTTGGTGAATCAGGTTATTCTAAATTATTAGCTGAGTTGAACTATGAGTCTTAAACAATATAAAGAAGTAGTTTTTAAACCACTGTTTGATGAAAATCCTATTACTCTTCAAATTTTGGGTATTTGCTCAGCGCTAGCAGTGACCAATAATCTTTCAGTTACATTGGTTATGTGTGTTGCTCTAACTAGTGTTGTTTGTTTTTCAAATTTATTTATATCACTCATTAGAAATTATATTCCTGGAAGCATAAGAATTATTGTGCAAATGACAATAATTGCTTCATTAGTTATCGTTGTTGATGAGTTATTAAAAGCATTTGATTATGAAACAAGTAAAAAGTTATCTGTTTTTGTTGGTTTGATAATTACAAACTGTATTGTCATGGGAAGGGCTGAGGCCTTTGCTATGAAGGAAAAACCCTTGTTAAGCTTCTTTGATGGTCTTGGTAATGGAATAGGTTACAGTATTATTTTGATTGGCGTTGCTGTAATTAGAGAGTTGTTTGGCTCAGGCACTTTGATGGGGTATGAGATTCTACCTCTAGTATCTAATGGAGGGTGGTATTTACCAAACAATTTACTTCTTTTACCTCCTAGTTCCTTCATCATCATTGGTTTGTTTATATGGGCAATAAGAGCATGGAAGCCAGCGCAAGTTGAGGTTGATGATTTTGTATTATCAAAGCATTCAACATCACCAGATTTAACTAAGAGAGAGCTAAATGTTTGAACATTATTTAAATATTTTTATAACTACTGTCTTTATTGAAAATATAGCCTTATCCGTTTTTTTGGGTATGTGTACATTTATAGCTATATCTAAAAAAATTGATGCAGCTTTTGGGTTAGGGATTGCAGTTATTGTTGTCTGCTTAATAACAGTCCCATTAAACAATCTTATTTATAACTTTATTTTAAGAGAAGATGCTTTAACTTGGGCTGGTATTGAAGGTACTAATTTAGAATTTGTTGAGCTTATTAGTTATATTGGCGTTATCGCTGCTTCTGTGCAAATCTTAGAAATGTTTCTTGATAAATATGTACCTGCATTGTATACAGCGTTGGGACAATTTTTGCCTTTAATTACTGTTAATTGCGCTATTTTAGGTGCTTCATTATTTATGATCGAAAAAGATTTAATGTTTGGTGAAAGTGTTGTTTATGGATTTGGTGCTGGTTTTGGATGGGCTTTAGCAATCGTTATCCTTGCAGGTATAAGAGAGAAGTTAAAATATTCTGACATACCTGATGGTCTTAAAGGTTTAGGTGCGACTTTTATTATTGTTGGTTTAATGAGTTTTGGTTTTATGTCATTTGGAGGCATTTCTTTATAAATATGAGTTTAGATTTAATTTTTGGTGTAATTTCTTTTTCAGGTATTGTCTTGCTTTTAGTTCTAGTAATTATTGGAGCAAGATCAAAACTTGTTTCAACTGGTGATGTTTCAATTGAGATTAATGGCGACTCATCCAACCCTTTAGTTGTTCCGGCTGGTTCAAAGCTACTTCAAACCTTAGCAGAAAATAAAATTTTTCTTTCATCTGCATGCGGTGGTGGTGGTACTTGTAGCCAATGCAAGTGTCAAGTAATTGAGGGTGGGGGTTCTATACTTGCTGCAGAAGAATCTCATTTTAATTCTAGAGAAAAAAAAGAAGGATGGAGATTGTCTTGTCAGGTTGCTGTTAAAAATGATTTAAAAATAAATGTCCCTGAAGAAATTTTTGGTGTTAAAGAGTGGGAATGTGAAGTTATCTCAAATGACAACGTTGCTACATTCATTAAAGAGCTTGTGCTTAAGCTACCCGAAGGTGAAAATGTTGATTTTAGAGCAGGTGGATATGTGCAGCTTGAAGCACCAAAATATGAAATTGACTATAAAGATTTTGATATTCAAGACGAATACCATTCAGATTGGGATAAATTTAAAATTTGGGATAATAAATCTATTAATAATGAGCCTGTAATTAGAGCTTATTCTATGGCTAACTACCCTGAAGAAAAGGGTATTATAAAATTCAATATCAGAATTGCATCACCACCTCCAGGTTTGGATGTCCCTCCTGGAATTATGTCTTCATGGACATTTAATTTGAAGCCTGGAGATAAAGTTAAGGTATTTGGACCATTTGGTGAGTTTTTTGCTAAAGAAACTGCAAATGAGATGGTTTTTGTTGGTGGAGGAGCTGGGATGGCACCAATGAGGTCTCATATATTTGATCAATTGTTAAGAATTAATACTGATAGAAAAATTACATTTTGGTATGGCGCAAGAAGTCTTAAGGAAATGTTTTATGTTGATGAATTTAATGATTTAGCTGATAAATATGATAATTTTGAATGGCATGTTGCATTATCTGATCCGCAACCTGAGGATGATTGGAGTGGTGATACTGGATTTATTCATAATGTTCTCTATAAGAATTACTTAAGTTCTCATGAGGCTCCTGAAGATTGTGAATATTATATGTGTGGTCCCCCTATGATGAATAAAGCTGTAATTGATATGCTATTAAATCTTGGAGTAGAACCAGAAAATATAGCTTTAGATGACTTTGGTGGCTAAAAAATAAATTGATAAGCCGTAAGTTTTTATCAAAAATAATTGCCTTGATTGTAGGGTTGCTATGTTTATATATAGCTTATACTCATAACCTTTCCAAAACATTTACTTTTAAAGGATATGCCTATGGCACATCTTGGTCCATAACAACATTAAATTATTTGAATGATGTTCATAAGTCAAACATAAAAGAAATTATCAATAAAATTGATTATGTGGCTTCTAACTATAAAGGTGATTCAGAGATTGCAATAATTAATAAAAACAAATCAAATGTAGAATTAAAGATATCTGATGATTTACATAACATCCTATCTTTAGCAAAAAAAGTAGAGGAACTCTCAAATAATGCATATGACATAAAACTCGGAAAGTTATCAAGCAATCTTGGCTTTTCACCTAATTTTAATAAAAAATTAGATGCAAGTATTGATCCAGAATCCTCATATAAACTCATAGACAAAAATACCTTAATAAAACAAGGTAATTTTTGGTTTGATCTATCATCAATAGCTAAAGGATATGCCGTTGATATGATAGTTAATTATCTGGAGGAGAATAATTTTAAAGATTTTATAGTTGAAATTGGAGGAGAGTTAACATTAAGTGGATCAAATTATGACAAAAGCTGGACTATAGCAATACAAGATCCCCTTGCTTTAGATAATAAACCAGCATATCTCATTTCACCTAAAAACATAAATAAGCTTTCTGTAGCTACTTCTGGAGAATACCGAAATTTTAAGTTTGCCGGCATTGATAGGGTATCGCACACAATTAATCCAATGAGCGGTAAATCAATAATTAATGATGCTTTATCTGTTACTGTATTAAGCACTGTATCATCAGCTCATGCTGATGCATTCGCAACAGCTTTAAATGTTCTAAGCATAAATGAAAGCCTTGATTTAGCAAATAATCAAAATATAGCAATGATGTTAATTGTTGAAGGAGTTAATGGTGATAATGAGTTCATCTTTTCAAATAAATGGTATGATCTAACTCGATGAATACACTGTTTATTACTTTTATAATAATGGCCTTGTCGTTTGTTGGTTTAGCTATTGGGCTAATCTTAAGAAATCAACCTATTAAAGGATCTTGCGGGGGCATGGCGAACCTTGAATCAGGCTCGCCATGTCAGATCTGTGGGAGAACAGATCCAAGTAATTGTGATAAATAATTAAAACTGGTTCATAGTATTGTCTTCACCAGAAGCCTTTAAGGCTGCCTCACCAGCAAAGTATTCTTTGTGATCATCACCCATATCTGAACCTGCCATATTTTGGTGTTTTACACATGCTATACCTTGCCTAATTTCCTTTCTTTGTACGCCCTTAACATAGCCAAGCATAGCTTGTTCACCAAAATAGTCTTTGGCTAAATTATCAGTTGATAGTGCGGCTGTGTGGTATGTAGGTAATGTGATTAAATGATGGAAAATACCAGCTTCTTTTGCTGCATCCTTTTGGAACGTTCTAATCTTATTGTCTGCATGATCTGAAAGTTCAGTTGAGTCATATTTTTCATTCATAAGGTCTGATCTATCATATTCAGAAACATCTTTACCATCACTTTTCCATTGATCGTAAACTTGTTGTCTAAAATTTAATGTCCAGTTAAATGATGGGCTGTTGTTATATACTAATTTTGCATTAGGTATAACTTTTTTAATTTCATCCATCATTCCACCGATTTGACCGATATGAGGTTTTTCAGTCTCAATCCATATTAAATCAGCACCATTCTGGAGACTTGTTATGCTATCTAAAATGCACCTAGCTTCACCTGTACCTTCTTTGAATTTATATAAATTACTGGGAAGGCGTTTAGGTCTTACAAGCTTACCATTTTGGTTTATTAGAACGTCACCATGA
>Ga0315331_10004883_pt1 | contig 10083 bp, 6 predicted proteins | sample M160m34915metaG_FD_203456 | JGI IMG/M metagenome (GOLD analysis project Ga0315331, IMG submission 203456) | Ammonia-oxidizing marine archaeal communities from Monterey Bay, California, United States - M1 60m 34915 | ecosystem: Environmental > Aquatic > Marine > Intertidal zone | place: USA... | reverse complement strand
TGCAGCCACTGCAGATGGTGTCTTTGAGGGCGGTGTCGTGCAGTCAGAATCCCCGGCGACGCGTGTTGTCGCGATGATTGAAACGCGTTTGCTGCAGCTCGGGTATCACAGCATTCGTCTCCTGGGCGATCTCAGTGGTGTGCAGATGTCTGACGAAATCGAGGTGCATGTTGAAGGCGAGCGCAATGGCATGCCATTCAAGGGCCGCGTCATCATCCGTAACGGCTCTGTGCATGACGTGAACTTGAACTCGGTCGCACAGACATTCCCGTAAGAAGCAGGCATTCCCGCAGGGCGTTGTTGCGACGATCTCGCCTGGGGCGGTTCGCAAGTCCGGGGAGGTTGAGCGTGGCGATGCTTGCGCAGCTTGCCGCCGACGGTTACTTGCCGGTCAGCCGCTGTGCGACACGTGGTGCTAGTTTCTCAAGTGCTGGCCATGGTGCGTCGGAGTCTAGCGCATCACACAAGTCGTTGTGTCCCAGCTTGCGAAGCATGCGTTGGACAAAGTAACGCTCACGTGCCCAGCGACTCTTGCTGGGCAAACCAAACCTCTTTTGGTCACTACGGCCGGCTGCTGTTCCGGCTCGTACGATGGCAGCGAGGAATTGGGGGGCGTGTTGGCTTTCGCCATGTCTTGCCAAGCTGCATGCCGCCGCTACTCGTAGAGCCGCGTCGCTATGACGATCTTGCATGCATTGAAGCAGTGCCGTGTCGCCCTCGTCTTCCGGCAGGTCGCCTAGTGCAAGCGCTGCTTCGACGGCGAGAGGCGCTCGTTCATTGATGAGTTGTTGGCACAGTTTAGTGGCGGCTGTGCCCCCTATTCGACCCAGTGCTGCAAGCGTCGCTTGGCCTCCAATTGCTGCAGGATCATTTTCGAATGAACTGATCAAGTAGCGTTCGGCGGCGGCGCCTGCCTTGTAGATCGGCGGTAGGCGATCTGGCCACATGTGTGGTGGCGAGTTGTGTAGATCTAGACACCGTTGCTCAAGCGTGGCGCTGGGCGCTTCTGCAGGCAATGTGCTGTGGGTTGCGTTCGTGCTATTCGGGTCCTGGTGGGGAATCGAGCACGCCGCTAGTAGCAGCAATCCTGTGCCAGCCAAGCTGGATGCTATTCGGTTGCATCGCATGTTCACTATCGTGCCAGGGATCCGAGCTACGACAACAGCCAGCGTTCGAACTCTTCAGGGATTGGTGCTTCGTAGCATTGTTCTAAGTCGTCGTTGGGGTGCCGGAGATAGATCTTATGCGCGTGAAGCAGGTGCCGATTTGGTGCTTCGGCCGTGTCTTCGAAGACGCTTTCGCCGGCCTTCATCCGGGCTACGAATGCCAAATAATGGCTGTCGGGATGGCCGTATAATTTGTCGCCGACTACCGGATGACCTGCCTGTTCGAGGTGCACACGGATTTGGTGCGTTCGGCCGGTCTCTGGTAGGCAGCGGACTAGCGTCTTGTTCGGTCCGTATCGAACGGGCTCAAGCGTTGTGGATGCCGCTTTGGGATTCTCTGCGTCGTCTGCAGCGCTGCGCCGGAGCGTCACTTCGCGGCCAAATTTGTGTCCGATGGGTTGCTCGCAACGCAACGCGTGTTCGAGTCTGCCGTGCACGACAGCTAGGTATACCTTGCGCACTGAATTTGGGTCGCCGTTAGCTGAGAACTGAGCTTGTACCGCTGCTTGCGCAACTTTGTTGGTTGCAACAATGCAGATGCCGCTGGTCTCGCGATCTAATCGATGCACAAGTTGTAGTTGTTCGCCATGCTCTTCACGTAGTTGGTGGATGAGCGTGTTGCGAATGAACGGCCCGTCAGCATGCATCGGCAGGTGCGAGGGTTTGTCGACCGCTAGCAGTGCAGTGTCCTGATGCACGACACGGAAGTCGAGGCTGACTTGTGGCTCGCGGTGCATCTTCTCGTAGCGCAGTTTCATGCCTCCACGAAGCACCTCATCACCAGATGCACTTATGCCGTCGAGTGCGATTCTGTCATCGGCGAGTTCGGTGCGCCATCCATCGCGGTTGAGGTAGCGAAAGCGCTGTGCTAGGAAATCCAGCAGTCTCAGTCCTTTCGCATCATTAGGGATGCGGGACTGAAGCGTGATCGCTTGTGGCTCTGGATCGGACTTCGTCATGGGCGCGAAGACCAGTGTGCCCGTTGTCGTCCTGCGAGTCGACGTTTGTAGCGTTTGATCAGATCTTCCTAGCTGTGCAATAGCCAGTTAGGGAGGCCGTGTCGATTCACAGCAGAGCGCGTCGCGCGTGGAGCGGTGCGACTATGCTGGCTCTGGCTCGGGCTTGGTGCGACGGCGTCGGTGCAGAATAGAAGCGCCAATGCCTGCTAATCCGGAGCCGACCAGCAGCAGGGTGCCAGGTTCGGGGACTGGTTCGCCACCAGACCCATTGCCTGTTCCCTCTTGGCCTGGCGTAGGACCTGCGGTGAGCTTTGGTGCATTGTCGCTGTCAGCCTGATTATTCGTCGGGTCTGCTTGAGGACCACCCGCAGTGTTGCCTAGGCCGGTTGGATCTGGGTCAGAGCTGTTGCCAGTGGGGTTGAAGACTCTGGTGTCGGGATCATTGATCGGTGCGTCTGGGCCAATGTGATCCGTGACTATCGTGACCGACTTCTCGGAGCACGCCGGCAACGCCAGGCTGGCAATCAGTAGGTTGATGAGCAGTGTCTTGCGCATGATTACTTTGACCTCCGCCAGTTGGCCCCGGCGGCTGTTACCAAATGAGCAAGCGCTGTGCCGTTTTGCGGTCTTGAAGAACATCTTCTTGCTTGCATTCGATTTGTGTCATCGTGCTTATCGATCCGTCCTTGCCATTGACTGAACAGAGGGCGCAGCTCGTCTCTAAATGGGACAAGGCAATGCATCTGAACGCTTGGTGGCATCGGTGAATCACTGCCAGGCACGCCTACTAGTCGCGTGACGATGTTTTGTTTCGTTTTCAGCTGCACAGTTTCACCAATGTTGAGGCCCTACTTGCTCGTTGTGAGTGGTGGATGCCTATTGATCGATCTTCTCGCCAGTAGATTTGGCGAAAATCGGACGGTGTGTCGTGGATCCGACGGCGGTCTTCCGTCAGCGGAGGCGGCCGTATGACCGGGCTTTGTGGTCCGTGCTGGTGACGAACACCTGCCCATTCGTTGCGAAGACGCGACTCCCGCTGTCGCCGGGTAACAAATACAGGTGCTTCCCCGTCATGGAGTCGAGCACTTGCATACCTCCGGATTTCCTTGGAATGATCATTCGGGCGCCAGTGATGGTGGCTTCGCCACTCCAGTTTTGGCTCTGGCAGGCGAATCCGGCGATGTCTTTGCCCGTGTCTGCCTGGATGCGGTGGATCTCATTCTGCGCAACGACCACGACCGTGTCGTTGTCGAGGGCGATGTTGCCTAGAACTGCTTTCCTCAGGTCGCGAGACCATTTGACGACGCCAGTTTGGATGTCGAGAGCGACTAGCAAGCCTTGATCGTCACCGACAACGATCACTTTGTCGTTGTGTGCTGCGTGTGGGCTTTGAAGTGTCTTTGTGTTGTGTTGCCAAACCGTTTGCATGTCCGGGATCGTGTAGCAGGTGACCAAGCCACCTTCGCCAATAGCGATCGCATTGTGACGAGTTGCGAGCAGCTTGCCATACGCTGATTGGCCCATGTCACTGCTCTGCACGCTGCGCTCGTCGAGGTCAATCGTGTGCAGGCGGCTATTGTTGGTTGCGAGTACTAACGACCGGCCAATTATTACTGGGTGCACTTCGGTCGGCAGGTTGTCGATGCTCCATGCCAGTTTGCCATCATTGATATTGATTGCGCGTAACTTGCCATCGAGTGATGCGACGATCACCCGGTTCTGATCGAGCAGCGGTGTTGTTAGCCAGCCCGATAGGTCATCGCTCTTGAAGGTCCATGCCGTGTCACTGAGTTGTGCGGTTAACTTGTGAATTTGACCGCTTCTGTCGACAAAAACTCGGTGTTGATCAGGGGTGAAGGCGGGGCCTGTTTCAAGGGCGCTATGGTGTTGCCACGTTGCCTCTGGGAGCAAGCTCAACTGTGCATTCCACTCCGCTTCACGGTCCCCAGCATATTCTCTTACAGCTGGGGCAAATCCTTCGATGGCTACCGTGATCGAGGTCTTGTCGGCAGGCACGCGAGACAGCAGTAGTGGTGTTGTTCCTACAGTTTTGCCGTTGACGAGAACCTCGGCGTTTGGAGGTTGGCTGCTAACCGTTAGCGGTAGTCGAACAAGTGCGTCGAATGGGACTTCGGGTGACGAGGCTCGTAGCTCTCGTAGGATTTTGTGTGCCGTATCAAAGTTGCCAGCGCTAGTTGCTTTGTCTAGCTCAGCTAGCAAGCGGGTGATTGTTGCGTTGTGTGCTGCCCGATTGCTGAAGTGTGTTCGCAGCTTCACGTCATCATTTGGCTGGGCTTCAAGTTCACGGTAGAGCTTCATCGCACCGGCGAAGTCGTGGCGAGCTTCTCGTTCGACTGCCGCTTTGAACATCGGGTCTAGGCGTCGCTGGGTGTCGTTGCGTTCGAGTGCTTTCGTGTAAGCCTGGCTAAGTAGCCGGCACGCCTCGATGTCTGGACGGGCAGATTCTAGTGCTGTTGCGATATTGGTCTTGGTCGCATTTGTCAGGAACTCGGGCAGGTTTGATTGCGCCGACAACTCGCTCAGTTGATCGAAGCAGCGCATCAGCGATGGAGAGCAGGCTTGTTGTAGGGTTGCGAGGTTGCTGGTGACTTCCGTGCGGTCGAAGAGTCGGTCCGGTTTGGCAGGCATGTGGTTGCGCAGCATTTTGCTTGCTCGCACTAGCTCGCTGACTAGTGCATCCATGCGAGTTGTGACCACTTGCGTGACTTCCGCTTGGGAACCACGTTCGCAATGCATCGATCTGTAGATGCTTAGTGCGTCAATCAATTCGCCTTCGCCAATTGCGGCTGCTGCTCTGGTGAAAGACTCTGTAAGGCGTCCTCGTCGAACCTTAGCCAGGCGGTTCTTCTCAGCTGCGTCAGCATTCGTAACTAGGCGCGCTAATTCATCGATGGCATCACATTGACCAAGTTGTTCACGCCATGTAGTGATCTTCGCGCGAGCGTTGGTGCGATCGCCCTGGGCAAGCAGTTGCTTCACCTCACTGGTCGCCGTAGCGATGGACGTTTCGAGCGCGCCTTGTTGCCACCAAATCAATCCCATGCCGCCAATCATTACGGTGACGGCAAACATGCTTGCGAGGCGAATTAGTTTGCCGACACGCGTACGTTGAAGGGTGGACAGTATTTTCTGGACGTCTTTGCGAGAGCGGTCGAGCCTCTGGATTGTTTTGTAGGCATCGACAGCTTGTTGACGGTTGCCTTCTGACAGGTGGATGGTCGCGAGTTGCATCAGGGTTGCGGCTGCCCCCTCGATGTCATTTGCCGCCTGCATTGCGCGTGCTTGACGCATGAGGAATTGTGGCTTGGCGGCGCTGTTCCAATGGGCTTCGTCGAGAATCTCGCGTGCCGCGGGGATCATGTTGCCATCGATTAGCGCGTCGACTAGATCGAGCGTGCACTTCTCGAGTTCTGCGGACTCGGGTGGCGAGTGCGCGACTAGGGTCTTGCGCAGGAAGCTGAGGGTGTCCGGATCGTAGGGGGCTAGCTTGCGGGCGGTGCGCGCTAGGTTGAGTGCTTCGTCGGCTAAGACAGAACGCTTAGCTGCTTCAAGCAAGAGTGAGCTGGCGAAGCGGCGTTCGCCAACCAGTTCGAGAACTTCGGCCATGCCACGGATGACATCAATGCTGCGCGAACCGTCGCGGTCGCGCAGGGTTTGGAGCAACACAATGGCACGCTTTTGCTCGCCTTCATCCGCCAGTTCGTGAGCGATAGCAATTAGGCTGCGGTCATCAACGATACTGATCGTACCGCTATTGACGAGGTCGCGTGCGGCCCTTGAGTAGGCGAACAAGCCGATTGTTGTTTGGTCAGCAAGTTGCCGGTAGGTGCTCTTGGCATCGAGGCTTTCTAGAACTGCGATGTGGCCGTCATCGAGTTGCTCTGGATTGACGGGCTTCGCAACTTGTTGAGGAACTTCGTCAAGGCTGCTTAACGCATCCAGGATGCTTTGCCACTCGTCGGATCGACGTGCTACCTCAAGGAGTAGGGAATTGACTTCGTATTCTGGGTAGAGCTCAAACTGTGCGCGCAACACCTCATTGTTTAGAGATCCTTTGAAGAACTCAAAGGTGCCGTGGCGCCACGTGAATAGCGAAAACAGATCTTCTGCAACTTGCATGTCGACGATGTCATCGAGAGCTTCTTGCGTGATCAGTTGGTCGCGAACGAGCAATTGTCCAAGCGGAATCTTTGCTTGGCGTTGTTCGACGAGTGCTGAGCGTAAATTCTCCGGGCGTAGGAGGCCTGCCTGGAGCAGCCGTTGGCCCAGGCGGCGCTGCATGAGGCGATTGGGGACAAGGATGCGGACAGAGCCGCCGTGGCAGAATATCTGGCGTTCTTCAAGGGGGTTGCGAACACGCAGGACACCTTCCATCTTGGACATTGCCAGCGTCTGGAAAATGTCGGCAAGACAGATTTGATCCAGGTCACCATGCATGGTCACGGTTTGGTTACCGTCATCAAGCGAAGTGTCCTCAACAGTCGCGTTATCTTCTGCCCCTGCTAGCAAGAAGTCGACTTCGGCTTCGTTTAGTCTGTCCTGCTTATCCGTCATGCCCATTCACGCTTTGCTACCAGTTGGAGCCAGCCGCTACTTATGCAGGTGTCCCATCCGGCTAGCTTTGACGGGACTTATCGGAATCTTTTGCGGGCTGGCTCAACCTCTCTTAGGGCAAGCCCTAACTCAGGACATCGGGGCTGTCACGGCTCGCAACAGCGTTTATCAGAAGCGCTTTAGAGAACTTCTGTTGACTGCCTCAAGCCGGGATTTGCAGGCGGGCTGGCAGCTTGCGCGCGACCTTGGCCGACCCGTTGCACCGGTGCTTTGGCAGATGTTGTCAGCAGAGCGTTCAAACGTAGATCGCAGGCTTGTGTTGTTAATTGCGGCAGTGCTAGCCGATGGCCCCAGTAATGAGGGGCGCTTGTTCGAGTTGCTCGATCAGCGCAAAGCGATGCTGCAGGAGCGAATTATTACTGCGATGCTGATTGCCCTGGGGCCTCATCGCATGCGTCCGAGGGAAGATTTTTGGTCGCGTTGCATCGGTCCCAATGTCGAGCCGGAACCAATCCTGGAACTCGCTGTTCGCATTGCGTGCGCGCGTTATCCCGGAGCTGCTAAAGGGGCTCCGATCACCCGGAGCAATGACCCAGGGATTGTTGCGGCCGCAGCGTTCTCAGGGTTGCGTATGTCGCCGCAAACGCGAAAGAAGCTCTGGCGCAGCGATGATCGGCACGCCGAGTTGTTCTTCCGTGGGGCCTTACTAGGGGAGGGGTGGCGTTATGCCCTCAACGGAGACCTTCCGACTTTGCTAGGTCAGGCCAGTGTCCTAATGGAAACTGGAGACGAGCGTTTGGATGCGGCGCGTGCAGCTGCAATCTTGTTGCGCGCGCGGGCTGGTGTCTTGGATGCGAAGACCGGTCGTCCTGATTGGCGATTGTTGCAGATTGTTGCCAGTCAGCCAGCCAGCCTCCCTGCGTTGCAAGCTTGGTTGTCGCCGCGCCCATTGGCGCGAGAGGAGGACTTGCCGCGGTTGGCTGTGGCGCACGCGCTATATCAGCCAGTTCATGAGACGGTTAAAGCAATGCGTGAGTGGAGTGCGGATCCGACCGTGCGTAAGCACATTGCAGTGGCGTTGGCAGTTCGATTGTCGAAGGGTGATGTTGTGCGTGCAGGTGTCGAGCCTTCACCCTCTGTGTCGGCACAGGCTCAAGTTCTCAAGTTAGTATTGCCGGATGTGCCTGAGTTCCGTTTTGCGGTATGGGCGTGCGGTGGAGAGTTCGTTTTGGGCGCCAAGTGTGATGATCCGCACCTTGAGCAGTTGGCCGGCTTGATTGCTGATGGCCGCGTTAGCCGCAAGGTTGTGCGTGCGACATTAGAAGAAGCGCTGTGGCGTTGGGGTAGTCATCCCGGGATTGGTCCGTGGCAACAAGAGCGGTTGCTAATCCGCGACTTGATGCTTGTCGGTAGCAAGCGCGGTGGCGGCCGATACCAGCCGCACATCCGATCCGAAATGCGCTACGTGGTCACTGGTTTAGACCGTAGCGATACATTCTTCACGATCGCCGTGGATCTGTATGAGTTTTTGAATCGGCCAGTTGCGCCTGTGCCGTCTCAATATCGCCTCAGGTGATCAAGCTCGTGTGTCCGGCCAACTGCGCGTTCTGATTCGACTGCTGGTTGTATTGCTACAGGCTTGCCAGCACTTCTAGCAGGGTTGAGATCTCGGTGAGTGAAGTGTCGGGGCCCGTAGCAATACGCACGGTTCCTGCTGTTGCGGTGCCGAGGTGCTGATGAATCCAAGGTGCACAGTGGAAGCCGGAGCGTGCGTGGATCTCGTTGGCCGCTAACACCGAACCAATTTCGAGAGGGTCGTAGTCAGCGTGAACGAAGCTCAGCACTGGTGTCCGCGATGCCGTCCCGGGTTTGATCACTCGGAAGCCAGTGAGCTGGTTTAGTCCTGCTTCCGTGGCGTGGAGTCGTTCTAATGCCCGTTGTAGCAGGTTGGCTTCACCTTGCTCTGCTCGCCACTCCATGGCTGCCGCGAGTCCGAAGATGGCGGGGGTGTTAGGCGTTCCGGCTTCGAATGCTTGTGGCCAAGTGTTCGGGTGGCGTTCGAGCGCTGTGCTGCTGCCTGTGCCGCCTTGCTTTTGTGGTGCGATGTCGATGTCTGCACGCGTAGAGATGAAGCCAATCCCGGGCGGCCCGTGCAGTGCCTTGTGACCACTGCCGATGATGATGTCGGCTCCGACGTCGAGTGATAGGTAGCCGGCCGTTTGACTGGCGTCGAGTACCGACAGGGTGCCGTGTTCGCGGGCTATCTTGCAAATGCGTTTGGCGTCGAAGATCGCGCCAGTGACGTTACTGGCGTGGGTGAATACGACCGCTTTGGGATTGCTGCTCGCAATGGCGTTGCACAGTTCCTCGTCGGTAGGGCCATTGCTGGCACTGTCGGATGGCACGTCAAGATGAAGGTCGCGTTCGTCGCGTAAGGCTAGCAGTGGCCGTACTACTGACGAGTGCTCAAATGGGGTCGTCAATACGCGGTCCCCTGGTGCTAGCAGGGCGCGAAGCATCAGGTTTAGTCCTTCGGTTGCACCTGAATTGAATGCGACTCGCGCTGCGGTGTGCCCGGTCATCTTGGCGATGTCATTTCGCACACGTTGCACGATCGATGTTGCTTCGCGCGTTTGCGGTCCTTCGCCACGATCGGCACTTACGCCGACGTTTTGGTACCAGTGCTGCACCGCTGCGGTTACCGCATCGGGCTTGGGGTAGCTGGTCGCTGCGTGGTCGAAGTAGATCATGCCAGCCAGCGATCGTACAGCGCGCGGGCTCGTAGTGGATCTTGAACCCCGAACAACAATGCCCGGCCACCCGGAAAGACCGTGATTCGGCAGCCGTCTACTTGGAATCGCAGTAGATGTGTTGTCAGGACTAGATCTTCGACAGCTTCTTTGAGCTTCTCGGCAAGGACAGCAAGATCGATTGGTGCACGGTTCGGCGGGTCAATTTGTATCGCATCGCGCCCGCACAGCGTGACGGCTTGTGCCGGGGCCTCTGTTAGAGCCGGGTAGTTGCCACCCCCGCATACTTCGCAGTCATCTAGGGGGCGGTTAGCGACCGGAAGCACGCTGTAGGTCCCGCGAAAAACATCGCAGGTGAAGACGCCCTTGGTTGGTGTTTGGCCGAGCAGCAGTTTGATTGCTTCAGCCGATTGGAATGCGGTCACAGCACTGATTGCTGGCGCAATGATGCCCGTCGTTTCGCAGTTGCCGACGTCGCTTTGGGCGGGCGCGGTTGGCCACAGGCAGCGAATGCATGCCGAGTCCTTGGTGACCACCATGCTCGCGCCTTCGGTTCCGACTGCGCCTGCATAAATCCAAGGCAAGTCATGCTTGCGACACCAATCGTTAATTAGGTAGCGCGTTGGAAAATTA
>Ga0315331_10004881_pt1 | contig 10085 bp, 6 predicted proteins | sample M160m34915metaG_FD_203456 | JGI IMG/M metagenome (GOLD analysis project Ga0315331, IMG submission 203456) | Ammonia-oxidizing marine archaeal communities from Monterey Bay, California, United States - M1 60m 34915 | ecosystem: Environmental > Aquatic > Marine > Intertidal zone | place: USA... | reverse complement strand
TATATTTATACCAGTAATGAAGTTTGAAACATTAAAATTTAAAATTGATGTTGAGCGAACGTCGACTATAACAGGGTCAATAACATTAGTAGACTGAGTGTACTCCAATATTGCGTCACCATCAGCCGCTGTTATAAACCAATATATTTTATCATTTAAAGTGTCTCTGGCAATACCAATACATTTTGGAGACGTTAGCCCAAAATTGTCATCCCAGTCACCAGAGCCTTCGTAAATTCTTCTTTGGTTACCTAATATATTCTCAACAGCGCCGACGTCCGAACCTTCAGATGAAGAAACCTGAATGTTTAGAGCGTCACGATATTGGCCTGAGGGCACAAGTCTCTCATCAAGATCCTTGCTCATTTTGCCCTGGACAAAGTTGTGTGCTAATTTTGGCATGTATTAGTGTTTAATCCATTTAGCCTGGTTGCGCATGATTTGAGCAATTTCGCTAATCTTAAGGTTAGACATACGGAGTTTTGCAACTCTTTTTGCTGCAAACGCTTCTTTCTTAAAGCGCGCGACTAAATATTCTTGAGTATTTGCTCTTGTAGCCAGAATAGCGTGAGCGAGATATTTGTATACAGCTTCTTCTGCGAATTTATGCACACGCATTTCTTCGTCAGTTCCTAAGCTGTCACTTATATATTTAAGAGTAACGACTTTGTTCACTAAGCCTGAGCTAAAGTGTGCGATACCTTTTAGTTTATCAATGTAGAAAACCCCGTTGCTTTGCGCAAACTCAGGGTTTAAACCATAACGGCGCCCGTGGCGGTAAAGATTGAACAGCTCACTTGTGCTAAGCTCTGCTTTATTGTTATCTGCAGCACTTGCTCCTTCAAAAGACTTTAAAGTTTCAGATTTGCTCGCGTATTGTTTTTCGCCGTTGCCATCGAACGTGTACTCGTAATCGCTATCTTGAATAATAGCCTGCGGGTTACTTGAATGGCGAGTTGGATGTATTACATGCTCAATACCCGATGCATCCGACCAAGTAAACTTAACATAGTTAACATAATCTTGAGGCAAGATCATCTCAAGGGCCGGTCCTAACTCTATCTCTAAAGCTTTTTCTGAGGGTAACGTGTCGAAGGAAAGCTCTTGTAAAGCACGCTGAGCATGAAATGCAACATCCGTGCGCTTAATCTTGCTAATGATTTTATCCTCCCCAACATAAGCAATGATGAAATTGTTAATTATATCTTTAATGCTTATAAACTGGTAATCGCCGTAATTTTCGTCGCCACTATTCCAATTGCCATCGGCACCTTCATAATAGACTTTTTGTGTTTGACTAATTAATCCCATTTATTAAGCTTTTTCTTGTTGTGTGTTCTGTCCTTCCATTTGGTTACCAATTTGGTAAACCTGAAGTTCTTTAATAGAAAGCCCTGCTAATTGTAGTATTTTAAATACTAATTCTGTTTCTTCAGAAGCGTGCAGCTCAAAATTAGTAGCGTTTGAAGCGTTATATACAGCTCTCCCGGCTACAGTATTGTAAGCCCATTCTACTACTGCAGGTACTTTAATATAATTACACGATACTCCTGAAGTTAACGCAGCTGCACCGTATACCTTGTATCCTGTAGCACTTGCTACAAATATCGGGCGAGCGTCCGTAGGCTTAGTAAGCGGTGAAGCGTTAATGTATAGGTACTCATTTGCGTTGATACGCTCTGCTTCAATATTGTTATAAATAATTGTACCTAACCGGTAAAGATCGCTAGGAACTGCCCAGTTAGGTGCTGAGTAAGTCATATTACCAGTCTTCTCAAAAATGTTAATCTTTTCGTTTAACAAGTTGAGCATGTCTGAATACTCGGTGTCATTACCATGCATCCGGCCAAACTGGTTGATATCATAAAAGTATTGCTCAAAAATATCAGACTGTGCTTGATTAGCAAACAGGTTAAATTCCTGAGGCGTTACGTACCCTCTTTGTTCTTTGTTAAGGATAGCTAATACTCTTTGGTATACTGTATCTACGCTTACTGCCATTTTGTGTTTGTTTATGTGTATTAAGTAATTAGGCCGCTTTTTACAGCAGCCTAATCACAAAAAGATATGTATTATAGCTGTTTCTCTACGGCTCGTAATACTTCCATACCCTCATCTGTTTTAAAATAAGCAGCGAGAGCTGAATATGGATGTTCATTAAACGGCACCGTCAATAGTTTCCTACCGTTATTTGCATATGTAAATGTGCGCTGATCTTGAGATAAAGCTAAAATACCGGTTTCGGTGGCTCTAATACCAATGTTACGCAACATAACGTTATCATCATTAGCTAGCTCTAAGAACAAAGCAGGTTGATTACGCGCAAGTATTAGTAAATCACGTTTTAACTCCTTAGATGACGCGTTAGATACCTGTGCTGAGCCGTATTGAGCTCTTAAAATCGCTTCTGCTTCGTCAACGTCCATTGCTTTTGCAACGGTCATTGCTTCTAGCTCTAATTCAATCCAGTCAGTTTCGTTTTCTGCGATCTGGTCTGGTTTGTATTCTGTAATGCGACCCTGTAGTGTATATGGGTGGTATAAAGAAAGAAGCTTTTGTAAAACTACGTTTTCTTTTGGTACACGTAAGATGCCGTCTCTAAATACGATACGCCCTAATGTGGCTGTACCTTCTTGCTCATCAACAAATGGGGTACGTTGGTTTGTTGCATAACGCAACTCGCGGTTGTAACCCAATGATTCGTCAAAATATAATAAAGGAGTACGGGCCGAATGTACTGTAGGTAATGTAAACGCTAATGGCTTACGGCCTGAAGTAATTTCGTACAATCTATCTTTAAATACCCATGTGTCTACGGGTGCTGCCGGAGCTGGTGCTTCGACTATTTGTTCAACAACTGCTGTTGCAGGTGCTGGTTTTGCCGCTGGTTTTTTAGCGGCAGGCTTTTTAGCTTGTGCCATGATATAATATAATTAAATAAAGGTAATAATCACCCCCGACCGAAGCCGAGGGTGAATAAATATTAACTCAATTATGCTTGAGTTTTCTTCAGCATTACGAAGTTGTTCGCAGCTTGAACACAAAGTGCACGCTCAGAAAGGAAGTGTACGTTCATTTCATCAGCATCACTAGTGTAGTTGCCACCAACTGAACCAGTAACCCAAGACTTCATACGACGATCTTCAGCTTCAGAAGCACGGTAACGTACGTGTAAGAACGGACGAGCGATGTTCTGACCCAAGTTTTGGTCGTATACAGTAGAAGTACCAGCAGGAACAATAACACCCTCTACGTCAGCAATGCTACCGCGAGTTGCAGAATCGTTCAAGTATTTCCAGTCAGTCTTGTAGAAATCGTAAGAACCACGACGGAATCCAGAGAAACCTAAGTTCAAAGCCATATCCTCAGAGTTATCAAATACTCCGTAAGAAGTACCACCTGATCCGTAGCTATTAGCACGAGCAAGCATGTTGTCGATATCCAAAGCAGTGCGACGATCCAAGAACATCATGTTCTCTTCAATAGCACCTTGCTTATCTAATTCCTGAAGAATTACATCAAAGTCACCTAAACCAGTTAAACCAGCAGTGTTGTTGAAGTCTTGGTCGTTAAATACCAAACCACGAGACTCTAGAGCAGCAAACAAACCTTCAGATCCTTCGATCTTAGCAGTGTTACCGAATCCAGAACCTTGGTTGATAGTAGACTGAGCTTTCTCAGCTTCAACCATGCTCATTTCGAGGTAGTCTTCAAAACGTAGACGAGACTCGTGCTCAGACTTCAAGTACCATAAGTATCCAGAAGTACCAGCTTCAGTAGTTACTTCAACCCAACCGATTTGAGCTACATCAGAACCTTTAACATTGTACTTATCACGTAAGATGATAGGCTTGTTGTCAAAAGTAGTGAAAGAAGCATCTAGTGAGTTACCAGCACCGCTAGAACCTTTAGTGTACTCAGAACCGTAAACAAATACTTTAGCATCTGTTGCGCTATCAAAAGTAGTACTCAAGTTTGCATCAGCAGTATCGTAAACAGCAATGTTTACAGTAACACCAGATACAGAAGTAACGTATGCTTTGTGGCTTACGTATCCTTTAGATACTACCAAAGTCATACCTGCGCCGATCAAGTGACCAGCAGGCATAGTAAGTGCGTCACCATCAGCATCAACAGTAATACTGTCATATGCGATGTGTAAACGTCCTTGCTCTTGCCATACCACGCGGTCAGAAGCCATAGGCATTTCTGCACCAACCATGCGCAAGAATCCTGATACTGTACGGTTTCCGTAGCGCTCTACTTCTTTCTCGTATACCTCAGGAAGGAATTGTTGTGTAAAGTCCATGTCAGCCACAGACAGATAATTGTCACCAAACAAGCCCTTGATAGGACGTGGAGTAAGGTGAGCTAAGTTTGCCAGACCAGCTGGCGACGTTGCAAAACTCATTTCTTATTTGTTTTTAATGAATTATTTTTTAAACTTGACCTTGAGTTTAGAAGTGCTTTCCCCATCATTTACAGCGCGTATAGTCCACCCGTTTTGTGTTGTAACTTTTTCATGAGTCCCTCTCGGATTCATATCAACATTCTTCGTGCGTGCCATACTGTCTTTTACTGCATCGGCTTTACCTTGCTCATAAAAGTGTTGTGCAACTTGATCGGCATTCATAGCGGTGAACAGCGATTTATGATAACCCTTAGCATCTCTCATTTCCCCCTTTTCATTCAAGAACTTCTTGATAAAGTTGTTAATGTCGCCTTGAGTTTCTTTAACCTGGCCAGCATCTTTAACCTTAAAACGGTACTTCTTGTCGCCAACGCTATAATCGAAACCCTCGAATTTGTCGCTGAATACTTTCTCGCTTTCTTGTTTAAACCTACTGGTTTGTTGTTCTGCTATTTTAGCAGCCTCTTCACTCTCCCTATTATAACGATTGAAAAATTCAACCGCTTTTTGCTGTTCTGGATTCAATTTTGAACCCATTTTAATTTCGTCGTAGTATTTAGACTTTAAACCGTCTAAATGATTTTTAGCCTCTGCTAATGCCTGCTTACGCTCTAGTTTCTTTAAACGTACTTCACGTTCGTCGTCAAGCTCCTCGTCGTAAGAAAACTTATCTGCTAATAAGAAGTCAATATCTTCACGGTCGTATGCACTAAACTTGGTTTCATAGTATTCTCGAAGCAATTGATCTTCGTTTAAACTAGAATAGTCTGTGTTAAGACGCACATAATCTTCTAAAGAGCCCCCCGTTTCATCCATAAAGTCTACGACTTTTTGAATATTTTCAGGCAAGTTAGCCCCAGCTTTTGTTGATTCTTGAATTGCTTCTGCAACTTCTTCTCCCAACTGTTCCGTAGCCTCTTCTACCTCTTCGTCTGTAATTTCCATTAAGACAGGCTCTTCAGGCGCTTCTTCTGTTACCGGTGCCTCGACCGGTGCTTCCTCAACAACTGGCTCCTCTACGGGAGCTTCTTCTACAGGTTGCTCAACAGGTTCTTCTGCTGGTGCTTCTTGTGGTGTTGCTGAGAAATCCACTTTAATAGTACCATCATCACCCTGTGAAACAGGCGATGTGTCTTTAGTTTCTTCACTCATGATAAAATATTATATAATTGTTATGGTTATTATTACCTAGGTTCGAAGCTTCCTAAACCAAATCCACCGCCAAGTATATCATTACCAGAGGATTCGAAGTCTTTAGGCGCTCCGCCTTTTTGTCTTTGGTCTATAAGTTCGCTTTGTTGCGTAGCTTGTATTTTGGTTCTTTTGTCTTTGCGGTCTTCAGTTTCAGAGATTTTGGTTTTTGCTGCATCTACTTCCAGCCCCTTCAACTGCATGTTATATTGGAATTCAAGAGCCATTAATTGCATCTTAGATTCCACTTCTTTATCAATTCTAGCTTGTTCTAATTGAGCTTTAACTTGCTCTAGCTGAGTCTTTGTCTGCAATGCGGCTTGATCTTTTTGCATTTCTGCTTGAGCTGCCGCTTGTTGAGCTTGTGCGTTTGCTTGTGCTTGTGCCTGCATATTTTGCTGCTGCATCATTTGATCACGCTCTTGCTTCTTTTTGCGGCGCAGCTTCAATAGCTGATTAGCTAGCTTTAAGTTTTTAACTTCGCGAATATCAATAGCATCGTCTAAGTCTATAAGCCCAGCAGATAAAGCTGTTTGAATATTGTTTTCTAAAAGAGATTTTTCTTCTTCATCTGGAGATAACTCTAGGGAAATACCAAAGTCATGCAAGTGCAAATCGTCCATTTCTTCTAGTATCCCCACATTATGCCCGCCAACTTTTTGTATAAACGCCTCTTTAGATGCGCCAAACTCTAGTATATCTGAAATACGCAAAGACAAACACTCAGCAGTTTCTGCTGTTAAGAATAACCCTGCATCTAATATGTGACGCGTTGCGGTATTAGAATTAGCAGCCGCCATCTTTTGTACACCTACCAATGCTCTTGAATCAGGGGAAGAACCGTCACGAGCTTCGTTAAGACCCGTTACATCGCGAATCATCTGCAGGTAATAGTTATATGTCTGTATAAGAGTTTGTAGCTTTTGACCGCCTGCTCCGGTTTGTAATGGCTGAATTGGCACTTTACCAGGGTTCATATCGCCCTCGCTAGTAAACGAACGGCCAATAACAGAACCCGTCTGGAAGAACATGTTAAGTGCTTCTTGCGGGTTGTAATTTGTACCGTTACCTAGATCTATTTCAGCCAAGCCATCAGCATCCATATATACGCCATCGGGCATCATTCTTTGTAATACCTGCTGCATCTTTAAATGCGTAAGCTGTATCATATCAGCAAAACCAGTACAACGGCTTACAATAGATTCAATCTTACCTTTATACATACGTGGCGCTACGATGCTGTAGTTCATCTTAACTTTAGCGTAATCGCTTTTAGGGCGCATCATATTTTTAGCCATTTCCCACTTAAGCATAATATCAGTGCCTAATATAAGTACACCTTCATATAATACTTCTAATGAGCGAGCCATTTTACCAAACTCAGCTTCTAGTAATTCTACAGGAGGATCAAACTGATCATCTCTTACTATAACCTTAGAAGCACCCGTTGCTGTTTCTTTAACCTTGTACACTTCATTCATGTACGTTTTGTAGTTAAAGTATAACACTTGCACCACATTGCTGTCACGAACGTCATGGTTTACTAATGACTGATCATATCCTGCACTATGGTTATTTGATCCTTGCTTCTGTATTTTTTCTAGCTGAGCTGTATCTAAATCCGGGAATTGCTTTTTAAGCTCGTTTAAAGGCACAAACTTTACTTCACCTACATAATATATGTCTTCAAAGTAAGGAGACTCACTATAAGAGTGTACCAAGTAAGCTGGATCAACATAGTCTACCGTTACTCCTTCTGCCTGAGTAAAGCTATTTTTTACAGCCGCAACACCAAGTGTTGTAAGATCGTAATAAAGGCGCTTTTTAGTTAGATCGTAATGATTGCCATCAAGCAATGTGTTTATAGCTACTTCTTCCGCAATTTCAATCCCCTGCTTGTAGCTTAGCTGCATGTGCAATTCTAACTCTTCTTTAGAATCAGGCAACTGTTCAGGGCTGTTTTCAAATAAATTTACATCAAAAGCTTCTTTAGCAAACTCGTTTAACTGCTTTGTTTGCAAGTCACGTATAATAGATTCCATATACTTTGTGCGTTTGCTTACGCCGTATGGATCTTGTGAATACGCTTTTAAATCAAAAGAACGATCTGCAATACCGTTAACTACAATATCTACAAACTTAGACAAGATAGGTACTGGCTTCCAGTCAAGGTTTAAGTAAGATAAATCACCGTTAACGGAAAGTTCATCTTTATATTTCTGAACGCTTTGCTCACCACGTGCATACAATCTCAGGTTATGAAACGTATTTTGGTTGCTTCTGAAACGAGTAGTACCCGAATTACTCGAGAACCATTCGTTTTGAATAGCTCTACCTACTTGCAACCCGTACTCTTGCGACATCTTTTCAGCATCGCTAGCTATCTGGCTGGGGAAAGCGCTATTTGAAACCGACTTAACCATAAATTATTTTATTATTTCTGAACTCAAACCCTCTTGACGGAATTTTGAAATCTTTATATTCAACTTTGTTCTTTCTAATTTGCCCACTGGTCTATACAATTCTTTGTTACATGCCATTATTGCTAAGCCCGAGCTTATCGCGGCATCATATTTAGTACGTTTGTTTATATCAAACTTAGACCAGTCGTTCAGTGTTTCGTTAAAGTACATGCTACCATACTGCCCATCTTCCATTAAACCTACGTACTTATCTACGTACATTTCAATCGCAGCAGCGTGTGCTTGTTTCATATCCTCGCTCGAGTTAGGAACACCACCAATTTCTTTTTCCGTTACTGATAGCTTGTTCCAAAGTCTATCCGGTCGGTTCATAGAGTATCCTCTGTAACCGCGGCGCTTAAAATGATAAAGCAACCTAGGTTTGTTATTCTCTGCTAGTATAGGCATACCATAAAAAACACATGCCATCAATACATCTTCAAAAAATATTTCAGCGGTTTGTGGTCTGGCTATATATTCAAGGAAGAACGAACTTGGCGGTGCATCTTCCATAGTAAACTTAGTGAGGCCGTGCAAAGCCCCTTTTGAACCTTTACCGTCGGTAGTTCCTGATATGTCGTAACTATCGCAACCAAATGCGCCGACGTGTTCATTGCCCGGGTATTTAACGCCATTTTTTGTGATTTGCCTGTTCTGAAGTTCAGCCCCTGGTATCCAGGATACTTTAAATCTTCCCTGAGGGGTTGGCATAAACACAACTTTTGTATCTTTCACACCGTTAACCCACTGAAAATTGCCAGTGGTTACAACATTAGTATTACGCAGATCTTCATTATAATCAACCTGTTCGTATATTTTTGCAAGATTAAACAAGCTATTTTTTGTTTCATCTCTAAATGCGTGCTCTTCTGTACGTGGAAACTGACGGTAATATTCATTCAAACCGTCTTGGTCTTGCTTAAGACCTTCAACTTCATTGTTCCAGTAATCTATAACACCCTGTTCAATGGTGTCTCCAAAAGGATCTAACACTTTTTCTTCAGGATTATTGAATACTGGTTGTCCGTACTGATCAATAAATCCTTCGTAGTTCCACTCCATTGGTATAAAGAGTGAATATAAGCCAGATTTAGTTTGGCCATTTGAGTTTCTTTTACTTACATCAGAGTCATTATATAACTTTTTGAAGTTCTCACCTCCTTTGTCTAATGAATTCGATGTTGAACCCATTAAACACTTGCCTATAATTCTAGCTCCTAAACGTAACGTAGTTTTTGTAACTCGCCAGTTGTTTAATATGTTATCTGGTCTTTCCCATTTCCCACTCTCATCGTGTACTAAAAGCTTTAACTTTTCACCATCATAAGAGTTATCTCCTGTATTCTTCCAGTCAATAGTTGTGTCAAGACCCTCAAGCTCTATTTGCTTTTCTTTTGCCTGAATTGATTTACGGGTTAGCTTAGAAGCAGGAACCCTATATGCCAGTTCAGTCTTCGGTCTATCCATACCATCTTGTATAGGCTTGAAGAAAAACGGGTAGTTAACGGATATTGGTACAACTTTATCGGTAAACATTTTTTTGGCATCACTACCCGACTTTGATAGTATACCAAATCTGGCATCACTGGAGATGGTTGCCAAGTTGACTGTTTCTCCTGAAGCCATAAATGAGAATCCACTACGTCTGTTCTTAAGATAGCACATTCCGTAGCTTCTTGTATCAGCTTTACAGGCTTCCCAAAATATAAAGAAGAGTCTGTTTGCTTCGCGGTAGTCGGGATTACCGACATCAATCTTACTCCACTGCAAGTACATGTAATGAGTCCCAGTGATATAAGTAGGAGCCCCCTTGTTATAAAACCAGTAACCACCATCACGTCTGTTGAATTCTTCATCAATGTATCCCTCCCAATTGCTTTTAAACTCATCTGGATAGGTTTGCCAATCGAATATACTCTTGATTCTTTTAAGCTCCTTAGGATACTCTTGAACAGCCCATTTATCTAAGCCTTTAGTTAACCCCTTTGGTGCCGGCGGCAATGCTATACATAAATTCTGTA
>Ga0315331_10004879_pt1 | contig 10086 bp, 4 predicted proteins | sample M160m34915metaG_FD_203456 | JGI IMG/M metagenome (GOLD analysis project Ga0315331, IMG submission 203456) | Ammonia-oxidizing marine archaeal communities from Monterey Bay, California, United States - M1 60m 34915 | ecosystem: Environmental > Aquatic > Marine > Intertidal zone | place: USA... | reverse complement strand
CGCTGATGCCCGATGGCTTTGAAAAGAAGATCAGCAAACAGGAAATGGCCGCGCTAATTTCATTTCTGCAGTCCTCTGAATCTTCCGTAACGGCGGTCAAACCGCTGCACATCGGGACACTGCCGGGCTTGATAGAACCCGACAGTTAGCCAAAGGGTTGTCACCAGAACCCTGCGACCGGCAGACAACCCTGTTTCCCATCCCCGATTATGTGAGAAGCATTTTGACGACCGTTTTGATTGTGTCCCAGCCGGAAGAAGTACGAAATCTGCTGCCGTGGGCCGCGCATCTGGCTGCCTCACGAGCTTCCGAACTGACAGTGCTTCTACTGCAGCGAAAAAAGGGAGAAACGCGACTTGTTGATGTTCCTGAAAATTCTCAACCAGACGATCCCGAGCTTATTATACAGGCCCGGCTCAGTATCCAGGCGTTAGCCACAACTACAGTTCCCGCTGAATCTGCAGCCGATCCGTCTGCAACAGAGGAAAACAGCCCTGAGGCGACAGTCGCTGTACCGGGCGAGCTTACCATTCGCGTGCAACAACTCACTGGAGAACACTGGACGTCGGACCTGATCGACAGAGTCAGCCAGTTGAATCCCACATTGCTTGTCGTACCGGCGCCCGCAATATCAAAGGATCAGACGGCCGACGAGGATTGGCAGACACGACTGCTGGCAGCGGCGGAGTGCGATGCCTTTCTAATGCGTGACGATGCCACCGGTGTGGAGCAGCATGTACGTGTGGGTGTGTTTGTCACCGATGGAGCGGACAACGAAGCAGCGCTGGAATATGCGGCGCAGTTGGTGAACCACCTGGGCGGGGGCGGCACTGCAACTGCTGTATATGTCGAACCCAACATCGGCGACGTTGCAGAATCAGTGGGCCAGCGACAACTGGACAACGCATTGAATCGCCTGCTCGGCCGCCGACAGCGCGAAGTGTTTCGTCGCCGGGTTATTGTGGCTGGAAGCACTACCGAAGCAGTCCGTGAATTGAAACCCGACGAATTTGACTTACTGCTGATGGGAACGCGTGACCTACGCCTCATGCGGCGTTTTTTTCGGGCCAGTCCGGTGAGTAGCGGGCAGGAGGGGGCACCGATTCCTGCCGTGGCAGTCGTAAAGTGTGGCGAGTCACTCAGCAGTCGCCTGAAGAACAGAGCCACACGACGACTCAGATCTATCGTGCCACAGTTATCGCGCGGGGAACGAGTAGATCTGGTGTCTCGCGTTCAGGACAGTTCGAAGTGGGATTTTGACTTCATATTTCTGATCAGTCTGGCAACGCTGATTGCCTGCCTGGGACTGGCCGAGAACTCGGGAGCCGTAATCGTCGGAGCAATGCTGGTAGCTCCACTGATGACACCAATTGCCGGCGTTGGTCTGGGCGTCGCCCATGCCAACGCACATCTTACAAGAGTGGCATTTCGCACGGCAGTGCGAGGCTTCGCGACGGCATTGGTCATTGGACTGTTGTTTGGTGCAGCAGTACAGACATGTGCAAAGCTGGAATGGCTCGCCCCACTGCACGAATCGGCTGAGGCGGCAAAGACAGGCAGGCTGCTGTTCGAGGGGACCCCGTTGCCGCCATTTCCAGGCGAGATGGAAAGCCGAACTCAGCCGCAGTTCTATGACCTGTTGATCGCACTGGCCAGCGGAGCAGCGGCGGCATATGCCATGGGTCGGCACAATCTATTTTCGGCTCTGCCTGGCGTGGCGATTGCCGCAGCGCTGGTCCCTCCTATTGCCACGTCGGGAATCGCATTGTCTCACGGCGAATTCGCCAGGGGTGGGGGTGCATTACTATTGTTCCTGACGAACATGGTGACCATTATTCTGGGAACATCACTGGTGTTTCGTGCGGTCGGGGTGTGCTCGCAGAAAGAAGGTCCCAACGGCGCTCGCTGGCCGCGTCATGTGCTGCTGCTGCTGGTGCTGCTGTCATTACTAATGACCATCCTGATTGAATCAGGACGGCTTTCATCGATGCTCTGACCAGCGGTTTGACGCCATTGAACGACTCACCATGAAGAAGATGCGGAAATCTCGCTGCATAAACTGCATGTTGTTAACAGTTCACAAAAGAACAATCGGCAGCGGCTCATGATTTCCGGAACCATACAGGCGCAGGACACACGTCAAACGCAGGGCACCTTGATTTCCAGAAAATATCCGTCAGCGCACTGTGACGAGGCCACACCGTTAACGCTATGAATATGTGGTTTGCAGGTGGGGCAGCGCGGCAGGGAACATTCGCGGGAGCTGCCGATGAAATCGATACTGAAGCTGCCGAAGTCGTATATCCGGTCCATGATATGCATGTGCCCATGCCGAGTCTGCGGGGACTCAACGACAGCACGTTGTCCTGTTTTCGCTGAGGACGCACCAAACAGCCCTGGCAGTTCGGTGGCGAAGTGCTTCCTAAACCGCTCGGGGCATACTTTGCCCGGAAGAATAATTGTCGTTTCAGAACCGTCGGGCTGTCGCGGCTTCGCTGCACGAAGTGAAGTTGTGTATAAATCATGCTGTGGCGGCGCGGCTGAAGGCGATGTTGCCATTCATCGGTCCAACTTCCGCCATGCGCGCAATGTTCATATCCTCCCGCGGGGTTCGGGCGTGGTTTGAGCACCGCTGCGTTTCTATTTCGTCTTTGTTCCTGTTTTATGTCGCACTTCAATGATCAGTTCCCATCTCCGTGACACAATTCACGTGCTCACTCTGTTGTTTGCCCTGTTCTGCGCCGGGCCGGCGTTTGGTCAGCGAGACCTGAAGAATATTCCGGTGCCGGACCCTGAGCTGGAACGCAAGACATTTCGCGTGCCCGACGGATTTGAAGTAAATCTGTTTGCGGCCGATCCGGTCATCGCCAAACCGATTCAGATGAACTTTGATGAATCGGGCCGACTGTGGATTGTCAGTTCTGAGGTCTACCCCCACATCAAGCCCGGTGAATCACCTCGTGACCGTGTCCTGGTTCTTGAGGACAAGGATCATGATGGGGTCTCTGATCAGACGAGTGTTTTCGCGGAGGGGCTGTTGATTCCCACGGGCATCGCCCCTGGCGATGGCGGAGCGTACGTCGCTAACAGTACAGAATTACTGCATTTTTCTGACCACGACGGCGACCTGAAAGCAGACCACAAGCGGATTGTTCTGTCCGGATTTGGTACGGAGGACACTCATCATATTCTGCACACGCTTCGCTGGGGGCCCGCAGGTTTCTTGTACCTGAATCAGTCCATTTACATCCACAGTCACATCGAAACTCCCTGGGGAGTCCGCCGCCTGAATGCAGGAGGAATCTGGCAGTTCCGTCCGGAAACCCTGGAACTAGGTGTTCTGATGCGCGGCCTTGTCAACACCTGGGGGCATCACTTCGATCGATTCGGGCAGTCGTTTGCAACGGATGGCGCCGGCGGTGAAGGGATTAATTACATTGTTCCCGGAGCATATTACTTCACAGCTGCCGACGCGCCGGAAATTCTGCACGGTCTGAACCCCGGCAGTCCGAAGCACTGCGGTCTGGAAATTGTGGAAACACCAGCTCTGCCGCCGGACTGGCAGGGTAACGCGATTACCAATGACTTTCGCGGACACCGTGTCTGTCGTTTCGTGCTTTCGGAAGACCGATCCGGGTTTGTATCGCGCGAGCAGCAGGAAGTCATATGGTCTGATCACGTCGCCTTCCGGCCTATCGACGTTAAGGTCGGGCCGGACGGAGCGATCTATATCGCAGACTGGTATAACCCCATCATTCAGCATGGGGAAGTCGATTTCCGGGATCCTCGCCGCGACCACACTCATGGTCGTATCTGGCGAGTCAGCTGGAAGGGCGCTAAGCTGCAGGATCGCATCGATTTTATGTCATTGACCAATCTGCAGTTGTTCGAATTCCTGCAGAGCAACGACAACTTTCGTCGACAGGCGGCGAAACAGGTTCTGCGACAACGTGGCGAATCCGTTGCCAGCGAACTTCGCCAATGGCTTACAGCAAATGTTGCGGCGACCCCGGAAAACGAACATCTGCGACTGGAAGCATTGTGGTGTTTTCAGGCCGCGCGGGTGATTGAGCCCGATCTGCTGGCGGATCTGCTACAGGCAAAAGACGGACGCATACGGGCCGCCGCCGTACGAGTTCTCAGCCACTGGAAATACCACCTGCCCGATCAGGCTGCACAGCTGCGGCAGCTCGTTAACGACGCACATGCTCGCGTGCGGCTGGAAGCAGTTCGAGCAATGTCGTATTCACCTCTGCAGGATTCGGAATACCAAACGGCGATGATGAGCGCCGGAAAGTCTCTTCAGAAGCAACTTCAGTCACAGAAGCGAGATCCTGCAAAAATCGAGGCCGTCCTGCAGGCGACGGACCATGAAACAGACGTTTTTCTTGATTATGCAGTGCGTATGTCAGCTCGTGAACTGGCAGAGCATTGGCTGCCGGCGTTCCGCGAAGGCCGAATCGATTTTGATAACAACGTCGAACATATGCTGGGGGCATTCTCTGCGGTCGGACAGGGAGCGCCGGTAGATCTTCTGCTGAGCAAACTGTATTCACCGGACATATCAGCCGCACAGCGCACAGCGCTTGCTTCGCTGGTTGCCTCTTCCGGGACGGCAGAACAGATTAAAACAATGATTCTTGCAGCAGCTGCGAAAGGCGACGCCGAACCCATTCGTACCGCTGCGACAGAATCTCGCGGGCGTAAGCTGCGGGTATCGATCTCCGAAAAACAGGCCATTCAGCTTGAGTCCTCAGCAACACCCGTGGTTCGCGCAGCGGCACTGACTGCGTCAGGACTATGGAACTGGCCGGGTAGTCTGACTCGGCTGACGGAAGCCGCATCGGCCGAAAACGTCGACCAGCAATTTCGCCTGGCTGCGATCGAGGGCTTGTTTCTGACACAGAATCCTGAAGCCATCGGAACCCTGGAGACGATCGCACGCAGCAATACGACTGCGGCGGTACGAAAACATGCAGTGGCCATGCTGGTGAACGTGCGCCCCGAACTCGCCGCTGGCATTGCCGTCAGACTGTTCGAAACTGCCGCCATTTCTGACCGTACTGAAGACCTGGTAAGGAGTTTCCTGGCTGTCAGGAAGGGACCGTCTGTTCTGACGAAAGCCCTGGACGGGGCCACCATCGAAACCAGTATTGCGCGGGAAGTTCTACGGGTCGTGCGAGAATCAGGCCGACCGGCGCCGGAACTGGAGACTGCCGTTAAGAAGGCCGGCAGCATCGCCAGTCGCAAGACCATGACTGCCGAAGAACTGGCGGCATTGCTGACCATGTCGCGTGAATCGGTTACGGCGGCCGAAGGCGAAGCAGTTTATCGTAATGAGAAACTCGGTTGTCTGAAGTGCCATGCCATTGGTGGAGCCGGCGGTAAAGTCGGGCCGGACATGGTCAGTCTCGGGGGCAGCGCACAGCCCGACTATCTGCTGGAATCCCTGTTGAAGCCAAACGCCAAGGTCAAAGAGAACTATCACACGGTTGTGATCGTCACTGTGGAAGGGAAACTTCTTTCAGGTGTCCAGGTCAAACAGTCGAAACAGGACGTTGTTATTCGCACGGCAGAGGACAGTCTGGTTACAGTTGCTCGCAGCGACATTGAGGAAATGGCACCGGGAGTGTCACTGATGCCCGAAGGCCAGGTGGACACGCTGACGGATCGCGAAATTGCATCCCTGGTCCGCTTCCTGTCAGAACTCGGACGATCACCGAAATACACCATCAGTCGGCACCAGCTGGCACGGACATGGGAGGTGATGCAGGCCACAACCGAGGCGGCATTCCGCCTGCGTCGCACCAGTTACGCCATGTCTGCTGTCGATGATCCGGCATTCGTATGGAAGAAGCAATACAGCATGGTGGCCGGCGGTTTGCCACTGAATGATATCCCCATGGTATCGGCCGCCAATAGAGCCGCCGCCGGGGCCAACGGCGTCGGGTTTGCTCGTTGCTCACTTAAGGCAGAGACCGCCGGCAAGGTGGCTTTGAAGTTCAACGACATCAGTGGTCTTGAACTTCGTCAGAATAAAATCCCCGTCGACGTCGCCGAATCGGTCACAATTGATGTAACACCGGGTGATCATCGGCTGACCTTTACCATCGACCAGGCTCAGCGAAGTCAGCCGCTGCAGGTCGAGATTGTGGCTGACGGTACGACGGCAGTGGCAGCGTTTGCTAACTGAGGCATTGTCGGCTGGACACAGAAGTAGCGATGATATCCGATGGCAGAAACCGTCCGTTCACCTGCAGCGGGCAGTATCCAAATTAACTTGTTAACGACCGGACTGAAAGAAACTGCCGAATGAAACTTCTGATTATTGGTGGCGGCGGGATGATCGGCCAAAAACTGGCCAGTCGGCTGGCCACAGACGACCGGCTCGGTAAGCATGAAATTTCGGAACTTACCCTGTTCGATGTGGTATCACCAGCTGGGCCCGCCGGTGCGCCGTTTCCAGTCCATCTTCGCACGGGTGATCTTTCAAACGTAGATGAAGCACAAGCTCTTGTCGACCAGCGGCCTGACGTGATTTTCCACCTGGCTGCCATCGTTTCCGGTGAAGCGGAAGAAGATTTCGACAAGGGTTATCGTATCAATCTGAACGGCACTCGTCATCTGCTGGATGCGGTGTGCAGCATCGACGGATACCTCCCTCGGGTTGTCTTCACCAGCTCGATTGCCGTTTTCGGAGCTCCGTTTCCCGATGCTATTGGGGACGACTTTCACACGACGCCACTGACATCGTACGGAACGCAGAAAGCCATCGGCGAATTGCTGCTCAGCGACTTCAGCCGACGTGGCATGATGGACGGAATCGGCATTCGACTGCCGACGATCTGCGTGCGACCGGGTCGCCCGAATAAGGCGGCGTCAGGTTTCTTTTCGAACATCATTCGTGAGCCACTGGCCGGTGCCGAGGCCGTACTTCCGGTTTCGGAAGATGTGCAGCACTGGCATGCGTCACCACGTTCGGCAGTTGGATTCCTATTACATGCGGCCACGATCGACGCAGCTGCAGTGGGGCCCCGACGCAACCTCACGATGCCGGGCATTGCTGTGACCGTGGGCGAGCAGATCGAAGCTCTCAGAACTGTTGCCGGAGATGACGTTGTTGGTCGTATTCGACATGTTACGGACGAAAAGATCAGTCGCATGGTCAGTGGCTGGCCGAGGAACTTCAGGGCAGACCGAGCTACCAGCCTGGGCTTTCAGGCCGACGCGTCGTTCGAACAGATCATTCGTGCACACATTGACGATGAACTTGGCGGCACGATCGGCTGACAGTCGGTGGTGTCGGCTTAAACGAATCACCGCCTGAGGGCTTCTCACGGGCGGTTAAATGCGAGGGCCTGTGTGCCCAACGTTAAACAGAATTCTCGTGCCACCGGTGACGCGAAACGGATCACCGACTCCGGCAGTCGGTATTCGACAGTGCCGGGTATTGCAGAGCTGACGGAACTACGGGGTTGGTGATGTCAGCAACTGCTGCATTGCATCCATGATGCCGTCGGCGTCAATGCCCTGGTATCCCATCTGCTGCCAGAGTCCACCGGAACCTTCTTTGTTGGTTCCGATGTTGTTGTAGCTGCCCTTAAAGCCTCGCTTCAGCAGTTCTGTGCCAAAGCGTGAACCGAGTCCGGTGTTCACGTTGAAGGATTCGGCCACCAGCACTGCGGGCGACGCCGCCAGCCGACCCATGACATCTTCATCAAATACGTTAAGTGTCGACTTGCCGATGAGCCCGACGTTCTGACCGGCGTCCTGCAGGCGAATCACAGCATCCAGAGCTCGATACGTTGTCTCACCAAAGCTCACGATGTACCCGGCTGAACCTTCGCGAATAACGTCGTCTTTGCCGGAAACGAATTCGTAGTCATCGCCGAACAGCCGGTTGCCGCTGTCATCCAGCAGATCGGGCACACCGGAGCGTGTGGAGAAGATGAACCGCAATCCTGCATCGTTGTAGATCTTTTTCAGGCAGGCCCGGAACTGATGCTGATCAGCCGGGAAGTACAGTCGGGTCGTATCCTTGCCTTCGTCCGGCAATCCGTTGGCAGCATACATGTTGTTCAGACCGAAGTGACATGTATTGTCGGCCATGTCATCACAACCTGCATGACTGAAGTGAGCCAGCACATTGCTGTCGTTCAACCGAGCCATCGTGATTTCCGAAACCACCATTTCAAGGAATGCAGAAAACGTCCCGAAGATTCCCTGTTTCCCTTTTTCGTATCCGAATCCCGCAGCCGCCGAAAAATTGCCGCGTTCCATGATTCCACCACGGACAAAAACTTCCGGGTGAGAAGCCCGCACGTGATTCAGCCCGCAGCTGCCTTCCAGGTCGCAGTCAAAGACACGAACGGAATCGACGCGATCGGCTTCGGCAATGTCGTCCAGAATCTCATTAAGGATTCTGCCGAACAGGTCTCGGTTCTTGCCTACGCTTGAAGAATCGCTGCCCTGATGTGACGGTCCACCCGGGCCCTTGGTCACTGTGCCAAGGTATGCAGCGGCTTCATCACGACCATTGGCGTTCAGGTACTCGACTGCAACAGCAGTCTTGATGACATCGTGACCGTGAGCACTTCCTTCCAGGCCGTCGATGTTCGGACACATCTTTCGCCGGTTCATCAATGCAACCGGCCCGTCACTGGTGACAGCGGCACACATTCGAGCGTAAAGGCTGTCCAGATCTTCTCCGTCGCCGATATCAACCTTGAGTCCGTGGCCTTTCAGTGTGTCAGCCACACTGAAGCCCGGCAGATAGTCCGAAGGATGTCCGGCGATCGTAACGTCGTTGTCGTCGATCAGCAGTTTGACGTTCAGCCCCTGAGCAACCGCCAGTCGTGCCGCTTCTGCGTCGTTGCCTTCCATCTGCGACCCGTCGGAGCCCAGCATGAACACAACCTTGTTACGATTGGCGATTGCTACGCCGTTGACGTAGGGCCACATGTGTCCCAGACGCCCTGAACTGAATTTAACACCTGGTGTGAATCCCTTTTCCGGATGGCCAGGCAGATGAGAGAGGTACTCGCGATAATGGAACAGGCGTTCGACATCCATGTCGCCTTCAAGAACGGCCATCAAATATTGAGTTGCCACTCGATGACCAGCCTCATCGAAGAATATCGGTAACACGTCCGGTGTCCCCCCCTGACGAGCATGCTGCATAAAGCCATGCATGATCAAAGTTTCGGGGACTGTGTCGTATGGTCCGCCGGTGTGGCCTCCCAGACCTTTGGCATCAGCAATAGCCGTAAAGAAGATGATGGAATCGCGGCAGAGCTGAATGTTGGTGGCCAGTTGCGTACGCTGCTCATCGGTCAGTTTTGACTGGCCGGGATCCAGTGAAACGACCTTGTATTCATTCAGCGGGATAGGGAATTCAGTCGCCACGGACATTTTATACTCCGACGGTAAGTTTTCTGAGTGAAGGGCAAGGTCGTGCTGCACACGGCAGTGAGGGTCACACAACCTTTGATTTGAACAAGCCCACCGGAACGGAGGGATGGATTTGACTCACTGCCCGTCCGAGAAACTGGCTGAGCGGGCCTCAGCGCAGACCGGCACCGCATCGGAAGTGACCAATCGGCCGAAAGTATGAACGTCAGCCACAGAAATGCAACGCAGAGCAGTGAAATCAACTTTTTTCCGCCTTCTGACGCCCGGATTTCCGGCCTGAAGGACGGCTGTCGGTATTCACCTGTGACAGTCTGCCATTAAGCACGTGATACGGGAAACGGAATTACATGGCGGATGTCATCTAACCCGGCCAAGACCATCACCAGACGATCAAATCCCAAAGCGACTCCTGAACATGGCGGCAGTCCCGACTTCATCGCGCCCAGCATTCTAGCGGCTCCTGGTAAAGCAGAGGCTCCATGGGCGAATCGAAGGCAATTCTGATGATTGTCACGACGGGCCAGTTCATCGGCGTCCGTGAGCTCCTGATAACCATTGCACAGTTCAATTCCATCGGCATAAAGTTCAAAGCGACATGCGGTGCGAGGATCGGATGCATTCAATTGTGCCAGAGCTGCCTGCGACGCCGGATAGTCGATCAGGAATTCCGGGGTC
>Ga0315331_10004876_pt1 | contig 10089 bp, 1 predicted proteins | sample M160m34915metaG_FD_203456 | JGI IMG/M metagenome (GOLD analysis project Ga0315331, IMG submission 203456) | Ammonia-oxidizing marine archaeal communities from Monterey Bay, California, United States - M1 60m 34915 | ecosystem: Environmental > Aquatic > Marine > Intertidal zone | place: USA... | reverse complement strand
AATAGACGGAAATGCTGGTCCAGATGGTAATGCTGGTCCTGACGGAAATGCTGGCCCAGATGGAAACCAGGGTCCTGACGGTAATCAAGGTCCTGACGGGAACCAAGGTCCGGATGGCAATCAAGGAATAGACGGAAATCAAGGCCCTGATGGTAATCAAGGAATAGACGGAAACCAGGGTCCAGATGGCAACCAAGGTCCTGATGGTAATCAAGGTCCTGACGGCAACCAAGGAATAGACGGAAACCAAGGCCCGGATGGTTCTCCTGGAGCTGATTTAGCTGGTACATCTGGTCAAACGATACGACACGATGGGACAGCTTGGGTTGCCAATAGTTTGTTATATAATGATGGTACAAGTATAGGTATAGGCAGTACATCACCCTCTAGAACATTAGAGATTAAGAAAAATGCAGATTACACAGGTTTAAGAATTCTGAATTCTTCTGCTGGTGGATCCTACTGGGATATTTTGTCAGCTGGAACTGGTAGTGTTAACGAAAAGTCATTAACTTTTTGGAATGGTGATCATAGATTGACATTATTAGAAGGAGGAAACCTTGGTGTAGGCGTAACGGATCCTGATGCTAAATTGGAGGTTAATGGACAGGTTAAAATTACTGACGGAAACCCTGGAGAAGGAAAGGTTTTAACATCTGATGCAGATGGTTTAGCATCTTGGGAGTTTACTAAAGGTTCTGGAATTACAACAGTATGTCAAACACAAATTACTGATGGTTGGTATAGAATTGCTGAATTGACTTCAACTCAAAAATCGGCAAGTGCAACATTTAATATTTTTGATAATACATCCGGTATTAGACATAGTATAGAATTTAAATTAGGTTGTCATTATTCTAAAGAGCCAAGTTTTACATTAGTAAGTAATTCAGCATACTTTAGATCAATAGATAGCGTAAGAATTGTTAGAAATAGTACTGGAACTATTCCAGGAGTATATGATCCAATTTATGTAGAGGTATATCTTGATAATAATGGAAACAATACGATTAATAATATTTCTCATACTATTCGAAATCAATATTCTAGTGAATTTAACCCAGTTAATTGGAGTCCTGGTTCTATTCCAAGTTCAGATTATACCGGAAACGTATATGATGTATCTGACAAGTTGTTTTTAGTTGGCGGTGACGGGTCAGAGTTTTCAGTTACTAAATCGGGCTCAACAAGAATTACTGACTTAGCAACTGGTACAGGTAATCCAGATTTAGTTGTTGTTGCAGATCAAGACGGTGTATTAAGCACTGTTGCAGGAACTTCATTTGGTGACAATTTAGGTAACCATACCGCTACTCAAAACATTGTGTTGTCAGGAAATTGGATTTCAAATGATGGCGATAATGAGGGAATAAATATTTCTGATGCTGGTGATGTAGGTATTGGGGTGGCTCCCAATTCATCTTATAAGTTATTTATAGATGGTAAAATAAAAACTACAGGAATTACAGAGCTTTCTGATGTTAGGTACAAAAAGAATATTTTAAGTCTTAACGGCTCATTAGAAAAGGTTAAACAACTGAGAGGCGTTACATATGAATGGAAAAATTCAACACAATTTAATAATCGAGAGGGGTTACAATCTGGTTTAATAGCACAGGAAGTAGAGTTGGTTATTCCAAGTGTAGTAGATACTGATTTAGATGGGTTTAAATCTGTTCAATACAGCCACCTTGTTCCGTATTTAATTGAATCAATTAAAGAATTAAATACAAAAATTGAAGAATTGGAAATTGCTAATTCTAAAAAGGGACAAGAAATTCAACTATTAAGAAGCGAGGTTAATCAATCAAGTTTTGATAATAAAGAGTTAAAATTAATGCTCATTCAATTGTATGATAAATTAGGGCTAGAGTTTGATGCTAATGGGAAAGTTATTTCTTTGAATAAATAATTTTAAACATGATTTATTCTATGAAAAACGTATTTAAATATATTTTAATTCTAGTACTAATTATGCTTGGTAATGTTGGGCACTCTCAATGTGATCCAGAATTTCACATAATCGGAACTACGAGTAACCCAAATCATGCTACAGCTCATCCAACAATTTCTAATAGATATATTTTGACACCAGCCATAAATGAAAAAGGAGGTAGAATTTGGAATAAAGCATTTTTAAGTTTAGATAATGATTTTGAGATTACTGCTAAGCTAAATTTTGGTTCAAATTCAGGTAATGGTGATGGTGCTGGTAATCATGGGTCTGATGGTATTGCATTTGTACTGCAAACAGACGCTAATGGTAATTCTGCAGGATCTGTAGGTGGGGGAATTGGTTACTCTGGAATATCACCTTCTGTTGCTGTTGAGTTTGATACTCATTTAAACATAACAAACTCTCCTTGTTCGGGTAGTGATTGTCCGCTTACATTTACTAATGGAGATGCTAAGGATCACATGGCGATTCAAAAGAACGGTGTCGGTTCGCATAATTCACAAAATGGACAAGTAGATATGCTTTGGCCATCTGGAATTAATGGACCTCATGTTTTAGGTAATATTGAAACTGGAAGTGACTTTGATGTTAAGTTTGTTTGGACAGCAGCTACTAATACTTTGCAGGTATTTTTTGATGATTTAACAGCTCCTGCTGTAGCTACATTAACTTATGATTTTGTTAATGATGCTGATATTTTCAACGGAAATCCTATTGTATATTGGGGTTTTACTGGAGCAACTGGTCTTTACAACAACCAACATGAAGTTGAAATTGTAACTGCAAATGTTCCATTAAGTATTTCATATCCTAACAGTTTATACTGTTCAAGCAATACTTATTCTACTATTCAACAATCTGTAACAGGGATCTCTGGCCAACAGGGAGGTTTATTTACTTCCTCACCAAATGGATTGTCTATTGATGGTACAACAGGAGAAATAAATGCTTCAGCTTCTCAGGCTGGAACTTATACCATAACCTATACTGTTGATAATACTATACCATCAACCGATCCCAATTACATTTACTGCGGAGCTACAACAACAACTCTTCAAATCGATGAAGATCCTGACTTTACGTATTCAAAATATTCTTTTTGTAGTTCAGAAACCAATCCTGAACCAAATTACATTGCAACTTCGGGCGGCACATTTACTTCAATTCCTTCAACAGGATTGTCATTAAATAGCGGAACAGGCATAATTAATTTAACTGGCTCAATTCCAGGCACTTATGAAATTATATATACAACTTTAACATGTGAAAACATGATTGTTCCAGGACATACAGTAGATATTTTAGCTGCACCAAATGTTGATGCTGGAGCTGATTTAGATGTATGTAATGACGGTTCTCAAATTACGCTAACAGCAACAGGTGCAAGCTCTTATGTGTGGTATTCAAGTTTAGATCCAAATTTCAATTACCCCAATATTATAAATAATGGTGTTCCTTTTTCTTGGAGCTGGGTAGGCAACACCTATACATTTGTTGTGGTGGGGACTGGGCCAACAGGTTGCACAGTAACCGATGAGGTAACCGTTACTTTATTGGATCAGCCAAATGCAGATGCAGGTTCTAGTCAAAGTAATATTTGCGTTGGAACACCTGTTACTATGGCAGGATCTGTTACAGGAACAGTAGGAACTACCAATTGGACAACTAATGGTGATGGTACATTTGATGATGCATCCTCGCTGACTGCAATTTATAGTCCTGGGGCTGCAGATAATTCAACAGGTTCAGTCATCTTAACATTGCAAGCAAACCCATTGTCTCCGTGTACTACAGTAGATAGCGACAACATGACGGTTACTTTTACAACAACAGTTTCTAACAATTCTGTAGCCATCTCACCATCTTCTCCAACACCAAATGATGATCTTACAGCAAATATAAACAGCACATGCGTTGATGTTTCATCTAATGATTGGCGTTTAAATGGAACATCAATAGCTCCTTTAAATTTCCCATTTAATACATCAGGAACCTCTGGATTAACTAGCAAGTCTACCAACCCTGAAGTACTTTCAATTAGTGGAGCGTCACCCATAATTTCTCAAGGTATCTCAGGAAACTGTTTTGAATTTACTTCTCAAGGTGAACTGGAAGCCAATATTTCTACCATAAATCCTTCTAATGGAATTTCAATAAGTGTATGGACTTATACTTATAATCAGAGCAGCAATTTTAGAAGATGGGTATCGCTTAACAGTAGTTCTGGCACAGAACTTCTCTTAAGAAAAAGTTCTACCAACTTTATTGAGGCTGTAGTTTGGGCCGGAGGAGGTATACCAGACTGGGATGAAGATCATATTTATGAATCAAGTCAAGTACAAAATAATGTATGGCAACATTGGGTGCTAACATATGATAATTTTAATACCATGATATTGTATAAAAATGGTGATGAAGAAATATTTAGCACCACAACTATAGGTCAGGGAATAAATGATATTACTCAGATTAAAATAAATACAAATTCTGTTAGTGGTTGGTACAATGGAAAATTAGACGAGGTTATGGTCTTTGATAGAGTAATAACACCAGAACAAGCTACAGCATTATATAATAGTGGAGATCCAGATTATGAAAAAATTGTTAAAGAAGAAACCAATTGTGGCGAATCATGGACCTTAAATTCAACTCCGTATAACCACATTGGTAACGAAGGAACAGCAACATTAAGTAGTGCGGTTTCAATACCTTCAGTTAGTATAAGCACGCAACCCTCTTCAGGAGCAGATGTTTGTCAAGGATCTACTGCTAGTACAATGACTGTTGTAGCTAGTTCAGGATCTGGAAACTATACTTATCAGTGGTATACTTGCCAGAGCGATGGTTCAAGTCCTGTAATTATAAATGGAGAAACAAATGCAAGTTTTATACCTCCAACTAGTTCTGTGGGAACCACATACTACATTGTAATTGTAACCGATGATGAAGCTAATTGTGGCTCTGAAACAAGTGCTGTTGTTTCTCAAACTGTTGACGAAAGCATTACAGTAGCAGCTGGTGCAGACCAAACAGTATGCGGAAATGATGTAGTAAATATTTCTGGGACAATATCCGGTGGTGTTTCTACTGGGACTTGGTCTGCTAGCGCTGCAGGTACGTTTGGTAATACTACTGACTTAAGCACTACATTCACACCTGGAGCTAGCTTATTAGGGGGTGGTACAGTTGACTTAACCCTTACTTCAGCTGCTAATGGCGCTTGTCCTGCTGTAACGGATCAGCTAACCCTTACTGTAAATTCAGCAGATGCTGGTTTTACATATGCCTTTTCAGAGTATTGTGCAGACGAAACAGATCCCTCCCCTACAATTACAGGAGCTACTGGTGGTACTTTTTCATCTACCACAGGTTTGGTGATTAATTCTACAACAGGTGAAATAGATTTAACTGGTTCCACAGCAGGCACCTATACCATTTCCTATACATTAACTGGCGCATGTACTAATTCAAGTACATTTGATGTTACTATAACTACACCAACAGTAGGTTTTAATTATGGAGGACAGACGTCATTTTGTTTGGGTACAACACCTCCTTCTGTAACTTACACTGCACCTACGGGAGGTGTATTTAGTTCTGATAATGTAAATCTCATTGTTGATCCAAATACGGGAGAAATTGACTTGGTTAATTCTTTACCGGGCAGCTATGAAATTACTTACGATTATTCTTCAACAAATCAAATGGGAGCTGATATTACTAGTAATACTTTAGCTTTGATTTCTCAAACTAATGGCACTTCGATGAACAGTTTAGGAAATAGGATTGCCGTTGGATATCCAGTGTTGAACCCCCATAACACGTATGGTTATAATGGTGATGTTAAAGTTTTTGATTGGGATGGTTCAAGTTGGAATCAACTTGGTAATGTAAACTCTACAAGAGGAGCTGGAGGCAGAACAGGTTCATCTATTGCACTAAGCGCAGATGGACAGACACTAGCTGTAATAAGCCCTCGACTATCAAATGGCACTTCAGTAAACCCATCTGGAAATACTTACTGGAGCAATGGAGTATTAGAGATATTTAACTGGGATGGTTCAAGTTGGAACTTGATGGGAACACCATTTTTTATGCCAATAGGGTCTACGGAAGACAACTTTGCCTTGGATATCAATGATGATGGAACAATAGTTGCCATAGGGGAATGTAAACAGGGGCTTAACACTACAACTACAGAAGGTCAGGTTTCCGTTTATGAATGGGATGGCTCTTCTTGGAATGCTAAAGGTGCTGTTTTGGCTGGTGAAAATATTGGTGATCAATTTGGATTTTCTTTATCATTAAATGGGACTGGAAATAGAATTGCTGTTGGTACTCCCTTTAACGATGCTAACAAAGGGGAGGTAAAGCTTTATGAATGGTCTAACTCAGCATGGAATATTATAGAGGAGTTCAATGGAGTAAGTGCAACAAAATTAGGTCATGCTGTTTCATTAAACTCAACTGGAGCTAAAATAGCTATTTCAGAAAGTGATTATAATTCTAATGCAGGAGCAGTATCAATTTATGTTGAGGGAACAAACAGTTGGAATTTAGTTGGTAGCCAAATAGAAGGTTCTATTAGTGGAGATGCTTTTGGTTTTAAGGTTGAATTAAATGCAGATGGTAATAGATTTTTAGCATCATCAATTGCTGGAAATGGATATGCAAAGTTATATGAGTTATCTGGCTCCAGTTGGGTGCTTAAAGGAACAGAGACGGGGGATGTAAGTGGTGATAAATTTGGCAAAGCAATTGACATTAATGGAATTGGAGATCGATTTATTGTAGGTGCTCCCTATTTTGATAATAATGGAGTAAATAATACAGGGTTAGCTAGAGCATTTCAAATGGCTAAAACTTGTCCAAAACCGCTAAGTGTAACCATTACTACATTACCTGTTACAGCAGGTAATGATTTTTCAATGTGTGAAGGCGAAAGTTTTACGCTTAGCGCAAGTGGTGGACTTACTTATTCTTGGTCTCCAACTACTGGGTTAGATGACCCAACAAGTGCAACACCTGTTGCAACACCACCTGCAGGTAATTATATATACACCGTTACCGCTTCAGATGCTACAGGATGTACAGGGACAGCACAACAATTATTAACGGTATTACCTAACGATGTTGCTACTTTTTCTTATTCTTCTTGTTGCTATTTTACAACAGACAACGATCCAACGCCTATCTTTACAGGTACTTCTGGAGGTACATATAGCTCCTCAACAAATTTAACGATTGTGCCCAGTACTGGAGAAATTGATTTAGATGATTCTGCTCCAGGTAATTATGAAGTCACCTATGCAACTTCTAGTTCTAATGCATGTCCTGTAACTAGTTCTCAGAATGTGTTAATAATGAATGAAAACAATTGTAATGTTTTACAATTTAACACAGCTGGAAATGCGCAGTTAAATTCAGGAGATAAATATGATATAACACTTGATCAAGGCGGCATTAACGGAGCTGTTTGGTGCAATAGTCCTTTAAATTTAAATTATCCTTTTCATATTTCTGCTTTGCTAAATTTTGGTTCTAATGATGCATCTGGTGCAGATGGAATAGCATTTGTCCTACAGGAGTCATCAAACACCTTAGCTCCTTTTGGTGTTATTGGGTATGGAGGGGTTTCCCCTTCTTTTGGGATAGAATTTGATACTCATTTTAATCCTTTAACAGATCCTCCAGCAAATAACTCAACATCAGAAGATCATTTGGCCATTCAGTTAAATGGAGATTTAAATCATTCTACGTCTAACGCGCTAATACCCCCCTTTGATTTAGGTAACATTGAAGACGGGAATGATCATGAGCTAACAATTTATTGGGATCCAAATCCAGATAATAGTTCAACCACCGTTGAAGGTACAATTAACGTCTATTTTGATAATGTATTAATAGCTACATTAGATAGAGATCTTAAAAGTGATTTTACTTCTTCAAATAATGGATTAGTTTATTGGGGCTTTACTGCTGGAACAGGTGGTTTTTCTAATCTGCAATCTTTTGAGTATGTTAACTCAAGTTTTTGGTCTGGAAGAACCCCAACTACACTTTCTGATAACATAAATGAATGGCAAGGCGATGTTTCATTACCAGTTGAAACAGTTACAGACCCTATTGATAATGTAACTACCTACTCATGTGGTAGCTGGTTTAATCCTTGTAATTGGACAGCGTCATTTGTGCCAGATTATAATATAGATGTTGTAATTCCTCAACAAAGTTCTAATACAAATCCAGTAATAAATTTCACTCAAAACATATTTCTAAACTATTCTGTTTTATTCTTAGACATGAATGGTGATGGCGTTGTGAATCATGATGATCGTAATGAAGGAGAAGCGTTTGCTAAAAGTTTGAAATTAGAAAACGATGCTAAGCTCTTCATTAAAACAGATGAGGGGGCACAAATTAAGGTTCAGGAGTAATTTAATTTTTAATTAATAAGCAACCTTTCATAAAAACTCAGTTTTTAATATATTAGGAATGAATTTTAAGAAATCAACATTTTGTAATTAGTGATGGTATTCTTTTTAAAAACAATTTAAAACATGAAAAAAACACTTACTTTAATAGCTAGCCTTGCTCTAATATTTAGTCTAAACGCACAAACAACAAACCTAGGAAACCCTATAGGTTGGAATGGAAAGTTTGACGTAAAAAACATTCCGGTTAAAACAATGTCTCCATACGACCAGTCGGTTGTTGATGCTGAAGATGCTGTAAATGATATTAGAAAAGATAGTCCATGGCGTTTCGGCTATAAGTACAATGTAAATTATACACCTCAAAATTCTGGTAATTGGACTACGCTACCTAACGGAGATAAAGTATGGCAACTGGCTATAGAATGTAAAGATGCCATTACCATTAATTTACTTTTAGGTAATTATAATTTACCAACGGGAGCATCTCTTTATTTATACGACACAAAACAAACCAATAGGGTAGGCGCATATACCGCTAGAAACAACAGACAAGATGGAGAATTAGGCACTGAACTCGTTCATGGTGACAAGATTATTGTTGAATATTTTGAGCCTTCTAATGTTATTGGTCAAGGCGATTTCAGCATTACCAATGTTATTCATGGATATAGAAGCTTAGACCCTATTCAAAAAGATTTAGCAAAAGCCTTAAACTCGTCTGGAGATTGCAACATTGATGTTAATTGCCCTCTGGGAAATGGTTGGGATAATGAGATTAGATCAGTTGCAATGATTGTTGTTGGTGGAAGCGGTATTTGTACAGGGGCATTAATAAATAACACTTGTGATAATGGCACAACTTATTTTCTAACTGCCAACCATTGTTTAGGCGGTGGAACAGGGAATTGGGCTTTTAGATTTAATTGGAAAAGCCCTGCTGGAACAGAGTCTTGTGCTACAACTGCAAACTCTGTTGACCCAGGCCCACCATATGATCAAACTGCAAATGGTGCAACAACATTGGTTAGTGGAACTGCTGCAGATCATGCTTTATTACAAATAGATAACATGACTCTTTCAGATGCTCAAACATGGAATTGTTACTATGCAGGTTGGGATGCAACTGATGCTACTACTGTAACTGAAGCAACAGGGATTCACCATCCTTCTGGAGATGTAATGAAGATTTGTAGAGAAGATGATTCTCCGTTTCATTCTAGCGCTGCTGGTGCAGCGGTATGGTACATCAACCAGTGGGAAGAAGGAGTTACCGAGCCAGGATCTTCAGGTTCTCCTTTGTTTGATCAAAATCATAGAATAATTGGTCAACTATATGGTGGGGCAGCTGCATGTTCAGGAACAAATAATAACGGACAATACGATTATTACGGAAGACTTGGTGTTTCTTGGGGGAATGGAATAGATGCATATTTAGCTCCAAATTCTTGTGGTTCTTCTACTACAAATGACGGATGGGATCCTAATACACCAACAGCACCAGACGATGCAGGAATTTCGGGCATTTCATCACCTGATGGAGCTTATTGTGTAGATAATTTTGACCCAGAATTGACATTAAAAAACTTTGGAGCAAATGCATTAATAGCTGTTACAATTAATTATGATATTGATGGTGGAGCAAACAATACTTTTAACTGGACCGGGAACTTGGCCGCTGGAGCAACTGCTACAATT
>Ga0315331_10004874_pt1 | contig 10092 bp, 6 predicted proteins | sample M160m34915metaG_FD_203456 | JGI IMG/M metagenome (GOLD analysis project Ga0315331, IMG submission 203456) | Ammonia-oxidizing marine archaeal communities from Monterey Bay, California, United States - M1 60m 34915 | ecosystem: Environmental > Aquatic > Marine > Intertidal zone | place: USA... | reverse complement strand
GTGGATCATCTCTCCGGTGGCATTCTCCTCTACGGTGGATGGGACCCCTGCGGTCCTGCGGGCCCGGACGACTTCACGGATACCTGGCTTTGGAACGGCCAAGCTTGGAGCCAAGTTGACACCCAAGGCAACCCAGGCCCCCGGAGACATACGGCCATGGCCAACGACAGCTCTTCCGGATTGACCTATCTTTACGGTGGCGCTCAAGTTGGGGTTGCTGCTCTGTTCCGATGGGATGGACAGAATTGGGAAGCGATGCCCGACCATGAGGAGCCGGGCGATTTGGTTGACCCCCGGATGGCGACGCACCCTGTCTCGGGTATGCCAGTGATGATGACAGCTTCAGGATTGGGCTGGCTGTGGACGCCTGATGGTTGGATGGCCATGGCGCCAGAAAATAGCCCACCGCCTCGGTCTGGCGCCGCATTTGCACCCGACGCCCGGCGTGGTGAGGTGGTTTATTTGGGCGGGCAAGATGCCAATGGATTTACCGGAGACAGTTGGTACTGGAATACCGTCTCATGGACTGAATCGAATCTTGGTCAAGGCGTGGGTTTACGCAGCGGCCATGCCATGGCCTACGACCCAGGACGAGGTCAGCTCGTTCTATTTGGTGGTCAAACGGAGCGCGGTGTAGCGGCCGGTACCTTTGTTCGATTCTAGCTTAGTCATTTGTCACCCTCTAGGTCTTCAACTGAGCATAATACAGGCATAATACAAGTCGATGAATTGTCGTGTCGGGATGATGAGCCCTTGGCTGTAGAAAGGGAGTAATTCCCACATGGCGCCACAATCAAACATCTCCATCACCTCACCTACTTTATGGATCCGTGAATCGTAGGCTTGCAGATGGTATGCCAGAAGAGTTGGCCCTGATTGGGTGCTGTCAGCACCCACTTACTTCTCTATTTGATCTAATTTAGATCTTTTAGGCTCTAAATTAGATCAAGAGTGGTCCCTGGGTTAGATCTCGGTTCTCAGGGACCACAATTCCGGAAAGAAACGTAGATTGAGCGCTTTGGCTAGATATCCTACGCCAGCGGTACCGCCGGTGCCTCGCTTGAAGCCGATCACGCGTTTGACTGTGGTCATATGGCGGAAGCGCCATTGTTGAAAGTTGTCTTCAACATCAACGAGCTTTTCGGCCAACTCATATAGATCCCAGTGGGTCTCGGTGTCGCGATAAATTTCGAGCCAAGCATCGCGTACGGCGGTGTGCTCCTCGTAGGGGTCCGACCAATCTCTACTGAGGCGTTCTTCGGGAATATTAAATCCTCGGCGCGCCAATAATTGCAGGCATTCGTCGTAGAGGCTCGGTGTGTTCAGTGCTACTTTAACCTGAGAGTAAATCTCCGGGTCGTGGCGATGTACCTCGATCATCGCTGCGTTTTTATTGCCCAAAATAAACTCGATCATCCGGTACTGAAATGATTGAAAGCCTGAGGAATGGCCGAGAGCATCTCGAAATGCAACGTAATCGGCAGGGGTCATGGTCGCTAGCACATCCCAAGATTGTTTCAATTGATTTTGAACTTTTGAGACGCGGGCAAGCATCTTGAAGGCTGTGCCTAATTCGTCCGCGATCACCAATTCGCGCGCTGCGCTCAATTCATGGAGTACTAGCTTCATCCACAATTCTGACACCTGATGAATGACGAGAAAGAGCATTTCATCATGGTGGCCCGATAGGAGGTTTTGAGCCGCCAATATCTTCTCGAGTCCCAAATAATCGCCATAGCTCATGTTCTGACGAAAATCCCATTCCACCTTTTCGTCTTTGAGGTCTACTTTATTCGGCTCCGCCTTTATCTCGCTCACGCTCTTTGCTCCAACAGGGGGGGTATATGTTTTATTCACGCCAATTCGGGGTGGTTTTGGTCATGAAGGCCATCAGCCCTTTTTGCGCATCCTCTGTACTTAAACATTTCATCAGCATCTCGTTTAGGTACGGCAAGGCATCGGCATAGTCCATGTCCGACTGAGCATAAAAAGCTTCCAGTCCCAATTTCATGATTTGGGGGGGGCGGTCAACCAACGTCTGCGCAAATTGCCATACGTGCTCGTCAAGCGCGTCCGATTCCACCGCCTTATTAATCAAGCCCATTGCCTCCGCGGCGGGTGCGGAAATCCGTTCTCCTGACAGGATGAACTCGAGACCTTTACGACGGGGTACCACCCGGAAAATATTCGCCATGATCATCATAGGCCAAAGACCACGGTGGATTTCAGGGGTGCCAAAGGTGGCTGATGTTTCGGCAATAGCAAATTGGCACGCACACATGAGTCCCAAGCCGCCGGCGAGTGCGTAGCGACGAACCTTGGCAATAACCGGCTTGTTGACCTTTGTGAACGCTAGGTTTAGCTCGACAAACCCGCCCCTGAAGGGAATCTCGGACTCACTCTTGTTTCCGCCACCACTCATTTGTGAGAGATCGCCGCCAGCACAAAAGGCCTTACCGGCGCCAGTGAGTATGATGGCGCGTACACTGTCATCGGCGCCAGCTAACTCGAGGGCATAGATCAATTCGTTGACCAAACGCGCGGATAGCGCATTACGTTTTTCCGGTCGATTGAGGGTGATGGTACATACGAATTCACGTATTTCGTAGGTCAGGTCTTGAAACGAAACCACTCTTCACTCCTTTGGTTTAGGACACGGGACAATATCTCGCAGCCAATGGTCGATGGCCGTCCACACTGGGCGAGCGGCTTCTGAGGTGACCAGAGTCATATGGTCAGGGTCAAAGCTCAAGCCGAATCGACCGCGCTCGGCGAGCCAGAATTCTCGTCGCTCTGAACCGATGGCGTTAAACCAATTCTTAGCGCCTATGTGATGGGCTAAGAGCTTATCACCGCGCCCGACGACCGAAAGAACCGGTACGTTCACGTCGGCGGCTGCTTCAGTGTAATCGACGCGCCCATCTCGAGATCCCCAACGATCTGTCTGCCACGTCCTGCGTAAATCGGCTACGTAAGGGGCTGCCTCGTCACAGGGCCCCATCCTCACTGTTCGACTTGGGAAATATCCGACCCGCTGTGCGATTTGATGGAAGATCCAGAATTGTACCGCTTTCTTGAGTCGTCGGATTCTGTTTGGTTCAAGGCTTGGCCGCCATATGTTGGATGAGAGGAGCACAAAGGCATCGGGCTGCTTACCGAGGAGGCCGAGACCAGCAGCGGCGATTCCGGTATGTCCGCCGAGAGAATGTCCGAAAAACACCAAGGGCAGATGACCAACTCGATTCCGCACACCCGCAATAATTGCCGGTAAGTCTTGGTAGATGATGTCGTCGTAATTCCAAGAGCCACCGGCAGCTGGTGGTGTACCTGACGAGCCCCGCCCTCGGAAATCTGCTGTGAAGACGCGCCAGCCCTGGCTGGCTAAGAAGGGCGCGAGCCCATCGCCTTTTCTGTGAAATGTTCGGGCATCGACCATCATCGCATGGGTCAAGATGACCGCTCCGCGCACGGGCGTAGCGCATGCTGGCAATTCACATAATTCTAGGGAACAGCCGTCGGAGGTTAGGGTCTTGAAATACTCGATTTGTCCGCCCTCTCGTCCGCCCTAAATGACTAAGTCAAATCCGGGGTTCTCCGGCATGAGAAATTCCAAAGCACCACCGAAATCACTGACCAACTCAAAAGCTTGGCCTTTCTTGGGCGTGACTCGCAATGTGGTGCGCGCAAGCTTGCTATTGAGACAGTAGCTCAGGGTACCATCGGGATTCATGTACCCCAGGCAGATCATTTGAGATGGATCTGCAACCATGTGCAGCTCTGCGGTCGCTTTGGGCCCCTTCATGGTCAGTGTCCATTTCGGATACTCCACATGGGCTGATTGACTCCAGAGGTTAAGCATTCGGTCGAAGCGAAGCTCTTGGTCCTCGTATCGGATCACCATGGCCGATATGGCCGGTGAAAGTTGACCGGCGACCTTAATTCGGCCTGAGAAGGCTTCCACCATACATGCCGGGTTTGTTCCATCCGTGAAAACACACTGGCCCCACGCATATTCGGGTGTGTGTTCCTTACCCCAGTTATGGCCTTGCATGCCGGTCCAATTCTGGACTGCGATGGTCTCGCCTGACCAATTCATTTCACCGTTGAATGCCAAGACCGGATGGGGCGTGACGGTTTTCGAGCGTGGAATCCCTGTGTGCAGCATCCAGCGAAACGGAAAAATACTGAGGGCATCGGAGAGAGGTGCACGGCCAGGTGACCAGGTCAAATCCCAAGAACATGCACCGTCTTCGTTCTTCAGGCTGCCTTTTGCGCGTCCTCTTTCCACATCTAAGCGAAACGAGGCTTGGCCAATATCAATCTCCAGGGGGGCACCCTCGAAGCGGGCATCATCCAAGGCGACTGTCTGTCGATCACCCCAAATATGTCCAGTCACTCCGTTGAAAGTACAGCACCATAAATCGGCGATGGCTGGCTGTGTTCCAACCCGTGCGAGAATTGTTGCCTTAAGCCAAAACGCTCTCTTGCTCGTCGGGTCGTTGGCTCGCCAAAAATAACTCTCCACATGGCCACTAGTCATACCACGTTGGTAGCGTAGGACATTGTCGAGTCGTGCGGAGGCTGCCATTACATTTCCACCCTTAATTGCCGTAGCCACATGGGTACGGGTGCTGCGCAGTCTACCCTGAATTGGTTCTGGAGGCCACCATCGGCAATAGACAGACCTCAGTTGACCGTGCATGATGCTGACCTATGGGCATCATTCGAGACAATTTTGGGCCACCTTCATTCTTCATGCCGCCGAACCATCGACCGATGTCCGATGCGCCGGATGTGGTGCTTGTTCACGGTTATTTTACGACGCCTGCAGCCATGCTCACCCTAGTAAAATGGTTTGAAGAACAAGGGCTACGTTGCGCTGTGCCCAGTTTGGGTGGGCTTTTTGGTACATGGCAGACGGCTCGAGTTCATCGTAGCGGGGCCTATCTCGCGGCCTACTTGAAGACCTTGCCACCCGATATACGTCCTTGGGTGGTAGGCCATAGCTTAGGGGGGTTAATCGCTCGACAAGCTGTGCAAATCGAAGGTGTGGAAGACCGTATTCGCGGGGTACTCACCTTGGGAACCCCCCACCGAGGCTCCTTTCGTATCCTGCTGAGCTTTTTGTTCGGCATCGGTTTCTTGGGCACCGCAGCTTTTGATATCCTGCCGTCATCGAAAACCATCCGAACCCTCTCTCATGCCCCTTGGCCGGCCGGGATTCCACTCATTTCCTTTGCCAGTCGGACAGACAAGCTCTGTCCCTATGGTGCCACGGAACCTAGGCTGCCCCATGGATCTGATTGTCGCTGGATCGAGGTGGACAACCTCGGCCATAGTGAGCTTGTCTGTCATCGACCGACCTTCGACTTACTCACTCAACGTATGGAATCGGTCCGCTGAGGTCCGGTTCTTACGCTTTTAGTTTCCTGGCAATGTGTCTTGCAGTCATGGTGGCGTAGCCCATGATCGAAACCTGAGGGTTGACGCCTAAAGAGCTCGGGAAGATAGAGCCGTCCACAATATACAAGCCCGGTATCTCGTGAGATTCCAGGGTTGGCCCGACAACCCCGTCGGTCGGTACGCGGGCAATTCGCGCTGTCCCCAGAGGGTGAAATGCGGCCGCCTCGATGGACCAAGGGTCGATGGGTTTGTCTAACGCACCCAGGGCGCTGTCCATGGAATCATGGATTTCTGCACCAGCGATGGGCAAGTAGATACGCTCGGCGCCAGCTGCAAAGAAAACGTCGGCTAACATTCTTAACCCGACTGCCATTTTATCTGCATCCTTTTGGCTCAACCAGTAGGTGATAATGGGTTCACCACCGGGTCCTCGACGAACACGTCCATTGGCTTCATCGGATACCAGAAGTCCAAAAATTGCAGTTTGGCGATAGTCCGCGAGCACATCGGTGAGTGCTTTGCCGGCAAAAGGGTAGGCAATACTGGCATATTCCGGTGGTACGAAGGCCCCCTCGAACATGATGCCCTGATCGAAGAGTTCGTAGATGCCATAGCCCTGGGGCGTATCTTGCCACCCATCGACGTTTTCGTTCATTTTGGCAACGATCTTCGTGCCCGGGTGGATGCTCAAATGGCGGCCGAGATGTTTACTTCGAATGCCGTTCTTTGCCAGGAAGGGGACACCGGCAATGGCGCCGCAGGCACTTACAACGATGTCGGCATCGATGGTTAATTTTTGCCCGGTATCAAGATGGTGTGCCTCGATACCCGCTGCGCGGCCGTTCTTCTTGATGATGCGATCCGCAAGGACCCGAGAGTAGAGTCTCGCGCCGGCCTTCATCGCCCAGGGCACATAGGTGATATTGGTGGACTGCTTTGCGTTTGTTGGACAGCCAAAAGCACAAACCGCGCTTCGGCGGCAATGCTTCATATTCCGTTGCAAGGGTCCATGACGCAGACCCAAGGCCTCTGAGCCGCGGGCGATAATATTGCTCGAACCGCCGAGGAGTTCAGGGCCGACGGCCTGAATGGACAGACGGCTTTCTACTCTCTCGAATGCATTTTCTAACGCAGCTCGGTCGGTGAGCAGGCCCGCGTCGCTCCAACGGTCCAGGACTCGATCTGGGGTACGAAAACAGGTCGCTGAGTTGATGGTAGTCGTACCGCCCACGGTGCGGCCTAAGGGGATTGGAATGCCCGGACGTCCCAACGCCACGGTCGTCGCGTTATTCCAATATAAATCCCGTAGATGTTTTGCCGGATTCTGACCAAAAGAAGCCGGGTCATGAAAGCGGCCTGCTTCTAGCATGACTACATCGATGCCTTGTTCCGCCAATTCGCATGCCAATGTTGCACCACCGGCACCGGTGCCGATGATAACCACCTGACAGCGAATATTGGTTTCGGCGGCAATGTGTTCGATATGTTGCTCGGCGGGCAGCTCAATGGTCTCGTTCAGGGTGACCGTATCTAGTCGATCGGCTGGGTAATCCATCTGCGCTTTGACCGATCGTAGGCCAATATGTGTTGGCTTTACCAAGGTCAGAAGTGCTCGGATCATAAATCGTCGGACTGCGAAGCGACTGTCTATCCAACGATGCACGTATGCGCTGGCTTGCGTTGACTTGAGTGCACCAAAGGTTCGGCCATGGCGCGGCACCGTCAAATAGGTAAAGACCCATAAGAAGACTTGGACACCAAACCGGCTGGTCCAGGGCATCGCGCTGAGTACCAGCCCAAACTCCCGTATCATGTGATCATCATCGACCAAGGCCCCAATAGGCGTGTCATCGGGAAACGTCGCATGGGTGAGTGCGATCATTGACCGGGTCATGGTTTTGCTGAGTTTGGTCGGGCTTATGTCGACAGTTTGTGTCATGTCCTCAGTGTCGCTGACATTCTTGGTGGTCACCATAGCACCGACCAACATTTTTTGCCTCGCCAACACCTGACCCATAGTAGAAGGGACTCTCAGAATGGGCTCAGCAAACCGTAGATGATGAATTCTGTAGACCCTCTTCGACAACGGAGCGACGTGAGCGCATGCCTGGCTACGGGTATCGTCTATGGGGGGATGACTACCACCGTAGGCGCCTTTGGATGAGGAATGAGCTACCGCGGCCCACCGGCAGGCGACAAGATGGCAGAGCACGAGCGCCCTCTGTCTAGAGCGCTATGCCTGGACGTCGGGGATGGGCTACCGCTCTTCTGATCGCCTACGTAGCATACCGAGCAAGAAGAACAGCGCGATGAGCACCATGGGTGACGAGCCACTTGCGGCCGCATCGCACCCAAGTTTGTCACCGGTAATATCCTGGAAGGATGGTACGTAGGCATCGGGTGCCGGCAATGCCGCATCGGGGATAACCATCGGTGTGATGGATAGACGGTAGCGCTGAATGGTTTGGCCACCGTCTGGTTTCCAGACCCCATCAACTGTGCGGCCATCGGTGGTGGTTAGCTCGACTTCCACGATGCCCTCGGCCTCCGGTGGTACGTCCCAAGTCAGCTGCCATTTTCGACCGCCCAAGGGGTCGAGGGTCATGCCGACCGGGCCATCGGTAATCTCCAATTTAACTTCATCCTCAGCACCCTGATCCGTGAGCTCTACCGTGTAGAAGTACGTTGTACCGCCCTCTGCATATTCCGGCGGCGTCGTAATGAATTGTGGTGCGACATTGACCACCAAGACCTCGATGACAGATTCGATGGGTTGGCTGACGTTACCGCCGCTTACGGTTACTGAATAGATACCATTGTCGGCGTACACATGGCCTACTTCCGAGCCGCGAGATACGGTGCCGTCTCCGAAATCCCATCGCCATTCATCGGCATTGGGGTTTTGTTCTCGTTCGCAGACGGATGGACCGGTTTCCGAGGTCACCCGACCTTGCGCAACGCGTAGCACGAGACATCTACCTTCCTCGCCCTCCAGGTGATCATCAGCAAAGGGTGCGGACCGGAGCCAGGGCTCCAAGACAAAGACCTGTTCGCTTTCTACCACTGTGCCGCTCCATGGATCGGTGATGGTAACCACAACCTCGTAGGTACCGCCGCCGGGATATTCATGAAGGTATTCACCGAGATGGAGGTCAGTCGCCTCAAAAAGATCGTCACCATTCATATCGAAGGCATACCTCAAATTACCAGAATCGGGATCTGTGGCTGACACAGCGACGAAGACCTTTCCGTTTCGGAGTACCGTTAAGGAGACTTGATCGACACGGGTAACATGATCGATGACCTCCACGGCAAAATCATATTCTACGAATAAACCGGCCTGATCTGTGACTCGTAGCTGTCCGTCGTACTGGCGTCCATCGGCAGGAAAACTGTAGGTGTGCACAGCCTCGCCCCCGATGACCGCGTCCAATTCATTGTCAGCCTCATCACCCCAGTCCACTTGGATGGTCAATTCACCACCCTCCGGATCTGCCGCATCGACTCGAAGTTTAGCGTGGCCACCTGGGGCAACGTCGACCGCCACCGATAGAATTTCTGGTGGGAGATTGGGTGTACCCTCACGATCATCGCCGACTACGTAAACCGCATCGGCTGTTATACCTGACCAGGGATCGGTCACACCGATTCGGACAGGGTGACGACCAACGGCTTCAAAGGTATGAATGACTTGGGGTCCGGGCACATTTTGTAATTCCCAAACACCATCGGCATCAAAGTCGAATGAATAGGTTAATCCGTCTGGGGAATCGGGGTCTACAGCGTCCGTGCGCATCAACCACGTACCTTCGCGAATTCTTTCAGATTCAAACCGCCGAATGTGCGTCGGCGTATCCACAACTTGGACCGTAAATGCATGATTTATTTCTAGCCCTTGCGGATCGACCAGCCTGATGTTGGCCGAGTAGTGCCAATTGGGGGCTCGATACGCGTAGACATGCTCGATGGAGTCTCCCAGAAAAGCCGCATCACTGCCCAAGTCTGCCTCGTCACCCCATCGAACATAGGTGTCCAGTGGTGCGCCCTCAGGATCATGGGCTGTCATACGGACGAGGACCCGCCCACCGGGTAGAACAGTGACTTCAAACCCATCCAAAACCGGTGCTTGATTTTCTGGAATCCAGGGGTCAATGGTCAAGTCCTGTACGTGCGTTTGGCCATTGCCAGACCACGGGTCGACCACTCGTATCCGGACTCGGTAATCGCCAGGATCAGTAAACTGGTGCCTAGCCTGAGCTGTGGCTACGTTTTCTGCTTCCCATTCACCGTCGCCGTCAAAATCGTAAGAATATAAGAGGGCGGCTGGTGAATCGGCATCGCTGGCAGTGATGCGAGCCTCAACCTGGCCTGGTCCCACCCCCACAATGGTCACATCTCGAATGGTTGTTGGTGCATCGGGAATGGCCACAGAAAAATCTTGGCGCGCTTCAGCCCCATGGACATCCACCACGCGGACGTACCCCTCGTATGACCGTAAATCGGCGCGATAGCCATAGGCATGAGTGGCCTCACCATCAATGGCGTCGGTTTCGGCATCATCCTGATCTTCATCACCCCAGTGAACAAAATGTTGTCTGGCATCGCCATCGGCGTCGTGGCTTTGAATACGGATGGTGACTACGCCCCGCTCGTCGGTGGTCACCGATAGGTCAATCAATTCAGGCGCTG
>Ga0315331_10004872_pt1 | contig 10093 bp, 10 predicted proteins | sample M160m34915metaG_FD_203456 | JGI IMG/M metagenome (GOLD analysis project Ga0315331, IMG submission 203456) | Ammonia-oxidizing marine archaeal communities from Monterey Bay, California, United States - M1 60m 34915 | ecosystem: Environmental > Aquatic > Marine > Intertidal zone | place: USA... | reverse complement strand
GAATCTACGATGCCGTCACCATTCACATCGTCGGCGGTTCGCAGGTCCCTGCCTGAGTTGTCTTCCGAATTATCGCCGCTAAAGCGAAGCCCCTGGCTAAAGTCTAATAATACAACTTAACAAAGCTTTTCAAACCGATGTTTTGTTATAAAAAATTTAAACGTAACCCCGTTTGTTATTTAGTCGCCATCTTCTGCTTGGTTTGCGCCTAACAGAAGGTCGTCAAAGCAATCGCCGTTAAGATCGCCTGCTCTGCTGACAGACATGCCAAGCAGGTCACCCGCCTCTCTCCGTCGATTCTCAAGCCTTGCGTTGCATCTAGTGCTGAAAGGTCGATATGTGCAGTCAAACCATTGGCGGCACCGAATATGAGATAACCTTGGCCCGCGTTTGACAGGCCACCTGGATCTCTATTTCGCGCGCCAATCAGGATATAACCGAAGCCATCGCCGTTGATGTCGCCAGCGTTAGAGGCCTCAAAAGCCCTGTCGCCAGCTGCGGCGCCACTCACGCTAAAGCCGTTCGTACCGTCTAAAGCGCCTTAGCTGATGATCGATATCGCCATTTCTAACTTTCCTTGAGTTTCCGACGATATTTAATACGTCTAAACGAGCTGAGTTTTGCCATAAGTATGTTGAAAATCATCTCACAGAGATACAGTTTCTAATTAACACGCTTGCAATCCCTCTTGCGCATAAGCCACCCTCTGTAAAATTGGAATAAACGATAGTGGGCATTGGGATGGATTGGGATAGATCAAAAGCCGTTGGGATAGTCGGCGTCGGCGTGATGGGCGGGGGTATGGCGCGGAATATTCTGGCTGAAGGTTTTCCGGTCATTGCCTTTGACGTTGATGAAGCGGCGCTTGATGACATTGTCAGCAAGGGTGCCAAGCGCGCAGCTTCTGCGACGGAAGTTGCGGAGCGGGCGGCGACGCTAATTTGCATGGTCGAGACGACGGCGCAATCGGAAACTGTGATCGCCAGTGATTCGGGCTTTCTACCTGCCCTGTGTCAGGGAGATACGATCATCTCGGCGGCGACAATCGATCCCGTCGCGGTTAAGCGCTGGCATGCGATGTTGGCAACGAAGGGCGTGGCGCTGCTGGACACACCTGTATCTGGCGGTGCGGAGCGGGCTGATAAGGGCGATCTTTCGGCAATCGTCGGCGGTGATGCGGCAGCGCTTGAAGCTGTGCGGCCTGTTGTGGAAGCTTATGCGTCACGTGTGTTCCATGTGGGCGAGGCGGGGCAGGGGCTTGCCATGAAGCACGTCAACAACATGATGATCCAAACAACAACTGCTGCACTGGCAGAAGCCTTCGTTATGGGGAAGAAGGCGGGGCTTGATCCGCAGCAGATGTATGATGTGCTGAGTGTATCGACCGGGGCATCAACGGCGCTTGATATGCGGGCGCCGCGTTTCATATCTGGTGACTTTTCTCCGGGCGGCACGGTAGATATTACGTGCAAGGACCAGGGCTTGCAGGTCGATTTCGCGAAGTCGCTCGGCGTGCCGATGTTCATGGCAAATGTCAGCCTGCAGATATTTGAGATGGCTAAAGCGCGTGGGCTAAACAAGCTCGACAGCGCCTCTGTCATCACGTTGTATGAAGAGATGGCTGGCGTGCAAGTCGGCAAACGGGAGATCTAAGTTATGGCGCTGAACGCACCGCAGGAACTCAATGAGCCGTTACATTGGCCGGAAGGCGGGAGCACGCGCGTCCCGTACCGGGTGTTTTCGGACGAAGAGATTTATGCACTGGAGCAGGAGAAGATATTCCGGGGTCCGGTATGGAACTTCCTGTGCATGGAGTTTGATGTAGCGGAGTCGGCTGACTTCAAAACCACATTCGTTGGCGAAACGCCGATCATTGTAACGCGAGACCGGGATGGCGCGTTGCACGCTTTGGTCAACCGCTGCGCCCATAAAGGTGCGCTGGTATGCCTAAAAGACAAAGGCAATTCACCAACTCTCACCTGCGTCTACCATTCCTGGAACTACACATTAGATGGGCGCCTGCGTGGCCTTGCATTCAAGAACGGCGTTGGCGGTAAGGGCGGAATGCCAAAGGACTTCGATATGTCCCAGCATCGTCTCCAACCGCTTCGGGTTGAATCGTTCTGTGGCATGGTGTTCGGTACGTTCTCCGATGAAACGCCGCCGGTTGAAGATTTCCTTGGCAAGACTATGGCGGACTTTGTGCGCCGTAATCTTGGCCGTCCGCTGAAGCCTTTGGGGGTGCAGAGCCAGATCATCCACAATAACTGGAAGCTCTACGCGGAGAATCTGCGCGACGCTTATCATGCGACACTACTCCATACGTTCTACACAACGTTCAAAGTGAACCGATTGGATATGGACGGCGGCATTATCATCGCGCCCGACAAATGGCATCACATATCCTATGCCAAGCGTAAAACGCTGGCTGAGGACGATGAGTACGAGAAAGCTGAAGTTCATTCAGCCCAATATGACAACAAGCTTGAAGGCCCCCAGCTGCTGGAAACTTGGGATGAGTTTGATGATGGCATCACACACTCAATCCAGGCGTTTTTCCCCAATCTCTGCATCCATTTCACGCTGAATAGCTTGTGTGTGCGCCACTACTTACCGCGCGGCGTTGATAAGACGGAGCTTTTTTGGATTTATGTGGGATATGAGCAGGACACACCGGAAGAAACGGAAAAGCGGGTTATGCAGGTCAATCTGACCGGGTCCGCTGGATTGGTTTCAATGGAAGATGGCTGCATCAATAACTTCGTGCAGCGCGGCACCAAAGGCAGTGAAGACTATAACTCGTTTATGGAAATGGGCGGGCGAGACGATGAATCCAGCGAGAACAGCCGTGCGACGGAAGCCGCCATTCGCGGATTCTGGACCGGGTATCGCCGGATCATGGAGTTTTGAGCGTGATTGATGCCGGACTCCGCCAGCGCATAGATGATCTGCAGTCCGACTACGCTCACGCTATTAATGATGGCGATTTAGAAGCGTGGCCCGGGTTCTTCACCGAAGACGGTTCCTACAAAATCATGACCCGGGAGACCTATGATGCGGGTCTGCCGATGGGCGTATTATATTGCAATACCAGGGGCATGATGTCGGATAGGGTGCTCGCCCTTCGAACTGCCAACATCTATGAGCCGCACACATATTGCCATCTCATCAGCCGTTCTAGATATGCGGAGGGTGAAGGCGGCGTGATAACGGGCAGGACCAATTTTTCCGTCACCCGCACGATGCAGGACGGGCAGATGGACCTGTTCGCCGTGGGCAAATATCTCGACACCTTCGTTGAGGAGGATGGCAGCCTGAAGTTCAAGAAGCGGCTGGCGGTGATTGAATCCCGCAGGATTGATGTCCTGTTGGTTTTCCCACTCTAGGCGCTCAAGTGCATCTCACCGAATACACATCTTACGCAGATGCTCAGCTCCACTTTGCCTCGGAGAAGCTATGGGAGCTGTTTGGTGGCGACCGTGAGCGACTGAACATCGCCCATGAGTGCATTGATCGCCATGCCGGCGACGCCAAGCGGGTCGCATTGCGTGTTGCCCATGCAGATGGCGGCGATGAGGTTCTGACATTCCGGCATATCGCCGAACAATCCAGTCGCTTCGCGCATCTGCTGCAAGCCGAGGGCATCGGAGCTGGCGAACGTGTTGCCATCATGCTGGAGCCTGGGGAGGCGTATTATGTGACCTTGTTTGGCTGCATGAAGGCCGGGTGCGTTGCCGTGCCGCTATTCACCGCCTTCGGCCCAGACGGCCTTCGCCTTCGTATTGATGATTGTACGCCGAAAGTGTTGGTGACGACGGCGGATAAGGCAGATATCGCCGAAGATATTTCTGGCCTCGCTATATGGCTCGCTGATGATGCATTGCAGGCCCGGATCAACAGCTTTTCAGCAGCTTTCGAAGTGAATACCAGCGGCAATGATATGGCCGTATTCCAGTACACATCTGGAACGACGCGGGCGCTGCCAGACGCGATAAAACACACCCACCGGGCGGTCGTTGTCGTAATCGTTGCGGCGCTTTACGGCACGGGTGTTCGCCCCTCGGACAAATATTTCTGCCCGTCTTCGCCGGCGTGGGGCCATGGTCTTTGGCATGGGACATTGGCACCGCTGGCTCTTGGTGTGGAGACGGGAGCTTATGCCGGGAAGTTTGATTCGGACCGGCTAATGCAGGCGCTGGTCGATTTCGGTACTACAAACCTGTCCGCCGCGGCCACGCACTACCGGATGATGATGAATGCTGGGTCAGCGGGTGATTATGCGTTCAAGTTCGAGAAACTATCCTTCACCGGCGAGCCGATGGATAGCGAGACCGCCGCTTTTTGTGAGCGCACCTTCGGCTTTCCAGTCCGGAGTATGTACGGCACGACTGAGATTGGCGTGATCCTGGTGAACTATCCGGGTGCGGCCGACTTCCCGGTAAAGCCTGGCAGTCTCGGTAAGCCACCGCCGGGTGTTGAAGTGGAAGTGCAGCGGGCCGATGGAACGGCTACCGCACCGGGAGAACTGGGCGAAATCATGCTCCGCCGGAGGGGGGAGTGGTTCCCAACCAAGGACCTCGGCACGGTCGATGAGGATGGCTACTTCTATCACGGTGGTCGGGCGGATGATGTGATCATATCTGCCGGGTGGACGATCAGCGCGGTAGAGGTCGAAGATGCACTTTTGAAGCATCCGGATGTGCTTGAGGCAGCCTGTATTGGGGTGCCAGACGAAGCCCGTGGCCAAGTGGTGAAAGGCTTCCTCGTGGCGAAACGTTCTGGTGAGGCATTCGCCGATGAGGTGCGCCGGTTCGTGCGGAGCCGCTTGTCCACTCACGAATATCCGCGCATCATCGAAACTGTGTCTGACCTGCCCAAAACCCCCGCCGGCAAAGTAAACCGCAAAGTTCTGCGTGAGGCTGAATCCGCCCGCGCATCCAAGCCAGAGGCCTAAACATATGTCTGAGCAATTTCCTGTCATTACTGATGATGGCCTGAATTCGTTGAAGCGCCGGATCGGTGTTGACATCGTCGGCTCCTTGGCACCTTGGTGCCACGAGGCGACCCGGGACAATATCCGCCATTACGCGCATGGAATTGGCGATGATAATCCGCTTTGGTGTGATCCAGATTATGCGGCGCAAAGTAGGTTTGGCGGTCTTACGGCGCTGCCAAGCTTTCTGTTTGCGTGTGACCGGATCGTGTCAGGATATGTGGGCGGTCTGCCGGGCGTTCACGCCATGTGGGCCGGTGCGGATTGGACTTGGCATAAGCCCATCCGTCGCAATGATGAACTCCACACCCGCGCTTATCTGAAAGACTTGATTGAGCATGATACGCGCTTCGCAGGTCGTGCGATCCAGCAGATCTACCACGTCGATTTCTATAATCAGAACAACGAATTACTGGCCAGTGCTGACAGCTGGTGCTTCCGCACCGAGCGCGATACGGCACGTGAACGCGGCACCAAATACGACGCAACGAAAGAGCGCGGTGTGCGTCACTATACAGAGGCCGAACTGGAAGAATTCTATAGTCTCTACGCCAACGAAGCGCTACGGGGCGCTGAGGTGCGCTATTGGGAGGATGTAAAGGTCGGTGATGAATTACCGCCAATGCCTAAAGGTCCGATGACAGTCACTGGTTTCATCGCTTACGCCCAAGGCTGGGGCGGCCTTTATATTCGCGCCAACCGCATCGCATGGAAGCAGATCGACGCGCATCCGGGCCTTGGCATTAATAACAAGTTTGGTATTCCAGATTGCCCAGAACGCGTTCATTGGGAAGAAGATTTCGCCCGCCAGGTCGGTACCCCCGGCGCCTATGATTACGGCCCCGAACGCTGCTCATGGCTGACCCACCACATGACAGATTGGATGGGCGACCATGGCTTCCTCCGCCACGCTTCCTGCAAAATCCGCCGGCACAACCCCGAAGGTGATCTTCTGATCATCCGCGGCAAGGTGACGGGAAAGCGCGTTGAGAATGGTCGGCACCTGATCGATATCAAACAGGAAGCACGGCAGCAGGACGATGAGTTGTCCATTCTAGGAACGGGAACAGTGGAATTGTTGACTAGAGGTTAGTCTCATGACCGATGCGGCCAGAACCATCATCGCGGCCCATCGCGGCGGCGCATTGGAAGTGCCGGAGAATAGTCCGACGTCGTTTCGGCATGCGGCGGGGTTGGCTGTCGATTATGTTGAGTTTGATGTGCATCCCTCTGCTGATGGACAGCTTGTCGTGCATCACGATGCCGTCTTTGGGCGGATGACGGATCTGACTGGGCCGGTCGCTGCAACGTCCTGGGCTGATATCGCCAAGGCTCAGATCAAAGGCACAGATGGCGAGCGACCGCTGCTTTTGGATGAAGTTATCGATATCTTTGAGCCGACGACTATTGATTTGCGGCTAGAGATAAAGCCGGATGTGGATGGTGTCCGATATCCAGGCCTTGAAGCGGAAATTGTCAACGCTTTGGTGCAACGGAAAATGCTGCCTCGAACGCTGATATCAGCTTTCAACGTCGATACGTTGGCGCGGTTTAGGGACATTGCTGCACCCAAAGACCTCCTCTGGCTAGTCAGCCCGCAGACATTCCGTCAGATCGGCGAGATTGGGTCTGTGCTGGCGGTCGCACGGCGCTTCGATATTCCAGAGATTGCGCCACGAATTCAAGTCATGAACGAAGGTTTGGTTGCGGCAGGGAAGGAGGCGGGCGTCAGAGTTGGCGCTTATGCGGTGAATGAGGAAGCGGATATCAGGGCGATGCTAGCGCTGGGCGTCTCAGCATTTACGTCTGACAGGCCTACTTTGGCGCTGAAGCTTCGGGATGAGCTATCGCGAGCATGAGTCTAGCGCATAACGTGAAGCGGGAGGCGCAGCAGGGCTGGCCTCCGATAAACGGACAGACATCTCCAATGCTGGCAAGTGCCGCTAGACCCTGAATAAAGTCTTCAAATCAAGCAGAGTGCCCGTCATTTGCTCGCCGGATTGAATCGCCTTCGAGCTAGGTTGGAAGCTGCGTTCAGCCGTGATCAGGTTTATGGCGTGCTTAGGATTGGTTGCTTCAGCACCGCCTTTGGCGACGCGTTCACCCGTATCGCCAGATTTTTGGGCGGCGCGGTTTAATCCTAATATGCCTGTCTGTAGCGATCCATGAACGCTCACAGCTCGGTTGCTCCTGGTCGGGGCCCTATCTGGACTCAGTCCCATACGTTCAAATATGTGCAGGAAGTTTTACGATGGCGTTAAGACAATGCTGCGGAATCCTTGGCTTCCAGCTTGTCCTGGGACGTATCCGCCGCGCCCAAGTCCATATCCGCGATCCGCGCGCCCCGCTTTTCTATGGCGTGCATGGAGATTTCAACGCCGTCGATATCGCTCTCAGCCTGTGCTAAGTGCCGTTTGAAGGCTTTTGCTCGGGTCGCTAGCCTGCCAACGTCGCCCAGTAGGGCGCTGACTTCGGCTTGCAAGCGGTTTGCTTCGGCATGGAACTGGGCGTCTTTCATGATTGCGCGGGCTGTATTAAGTGTGGCCCATAGGGTCGTTGGGGAAACGATATAAACCCGAGCGCTAAACCCAGTCTCAACAACATTGCGGAAGTTGGCGTGGAGTTCTCCGTATACGGCCTCGCTTGGGACAAACAGCATGGCGCAGTCCGCCGTTTCGCCGGGCAGGATGTAGCGCTCACTGATATCTTTGATGTGCTTGGAGATATCTCGCGCGAAGGCCCGGCGTGCCGCGCTTTCTGTCTGGGCGTCAGTCGCGGCTCGGATTGATAAGAAGGCCTCTAGCGGAAACTTCGCATCAATGGCGATGGAGCCTGGCGGGCTTGGCAGCGTGATCAGGCAATCAGGGCGGCGACCATTGGAGAGCGTGGCTTGCTCCTGATATGCACCTGGTGGCAAGGCGTCTCTGACAAGGTCATAAAGGCGAACTTCACCGTAAGCCCCGCGCGCCTGTTTATCGCTAAGTGCCGCTTGTAAGACCGAAATTTGGCCCGAAAGCTCAGTCAGACGCCCCTGGGCTTGGTCAATACGGCCAAGTCGTTCCGCGAGTTTCTGCAGGCCTTTAGAATATGCAGCGCCGGTGCGGTCCAATGTGGTTGCCATGCGATCGGATGAAGCCGCCAAGCGTCGTTCGACTGCAAGGGCGAGGGCGCTTTCTTGGGCTTGTAGACGTTCGCTCAGCCGGGCGTCAGCGGCCTGCCGGTCTTCTGCCAGGCGCGCGATCCGGTCCTGCAAGACACTATGGCGACGCCAAGCGATTAGGCTCCCAAACAGGATACTGACAACAAGCGCGGTAATCGTACCAGCCAGCACAATGGGCACCCATTCCGGGGGCGGGTTCGTGGGGTCAAACGTGAATTGAAGCCAATCAAGCACCTGCTGCATCGAAAGTCTGGCCGTCAGTCGACGTCGAGATATACTACAGCACCTGCATTCGCGATGAGCGTGCAGTCGTCATTGCCGTCATGGGGAATTTTTAGACCGCCTTCGACCACATCAACTTTACCCGTACCGTGGGGTAGGATTGCGAGCACTTGTGCCTTATCGACAGTTTCTGGGTCAGGTGCGCCGATAGTGACGTGGACAAACATCGAATCGGTCGGCACATCGAGCGCCCTAGCGATGGTTAGAGTATTATGCCAAAGCGCGTCTTTCAGTGCGCGGACGGCGGCCTTGGTGTTATCTCCGCCACGAATATCTGTGCCCATCCCGATTTCCAGGACCATACGTTTCATCGCCATCTGCTTCATTTCCTTAGAGGAACTTGGCCAAGCGCCGAGTATAGGCTGAATGCGCCAAGGAAGGAATCCCCAAACAATCGCCGCCTGCGGCATCATCCGCATTGCGTTGGGGGCAGGACTGTGAGAAACCGCATCATACGGTGTTCCACACGATTTTTAGAGGAGCCGCGCGACCCATGAACGCGCCTGCGCCAGCCAACGCCCTGCCGAAATGCTTTTTTACCGTCAGTTTGAGTGAAGCAGACCCGGAACTTTTCGGCTCCGTCGCAAATGAGCTCGCCCGCCAGCAAGATCAGATTGAGCTGATCGCTAGCGAAAACATTGTGTCTCAAGCAGTGCTTGAAGCCCAAGGCAGCGTGCTCACCAATAAATACGCAGAAGGCTATCCGGGCCGCCGCTATTATGGCGGTTGCGAGTTTGTTGATGTTGCTGAACAATTGGCGATTGACCGGGCAAAGCGGCTTTTTGGCTGCGCTTTCGTTAACGTGCAGCCCCATTCAGGCGCACAGGCGAACCAGGCGGCTTTCATGGCCATGGTGCAGCCGGGCGATACGATCCTTGGCATGTCCTTGGCTGCCGGCGGGCACTTAACCCACGGCGCTGCGCCCAATCAGTCCGGCAAATGGTTCAATGCCATTCAATATGGTGTGCGCAAAGATGATGGCCGGATTGATTTTGACCAGGTCGAAAGCCTGGCCCGTGAAAATAAGCCGAAACTAATTATTGCAGGTGGGTCAGCCTATCCGCGCGAAATTGATTTTGCGCGTTTCAAGGACATCGCAGACGAAGTCGGCGCAAAGTTTATGGTCGATATGGCCCATTTCGCTGGATTGGTGGCCACCGGCGTTCACCCAAGCCCACTGCCGTTTGCTGACGTTGTGACAACGACAACACATAAAACCTTGCGCGGCCCCCGTGGTGGCATGGTGCTCTCCAACGACGATGTGTTGGGCAAAAAGATCAATTCCGCCGTATTCCCAGGGCTGCAAGGCGGCCCGCTGATGCACGTAATCGCTGCCAAAGCGGTCGCGTTCGGGGAGGCGTTGCAGCCAGAATTCCGCTCCTATGCCGAACGCGTTGTTGCGAACGCGCGGGCTTTGGCGGAAACGCTGAAGGTTAAGGGCATGGATATCGTTTCCGGCGGTACGGACACGCACTTGATGTTGGTCGACCTTCGCCCACTTGGCCTTACGGGCCGGGATGCGGAAGCGTGCTTGGAACGGGCCGGGCTAACTTGTAACAAGAACGCGATTCCGTTTGATACTGAAAAACCGGCTATTACCTCCGGTCTTCGGCTCGGCTCGCCAGCAGGCACAACGCGCGGATTCGATGTGACCGAGT
>Ga0315331_10004870_pt1 | contig 10095 bp, 8 predicted proteins | sample M160m34915metaG_FD_203456 | JGI IMG/M metagenome (GOLD analysis project Ga0315331, IMG submission 203456) | Ammonia-oxidizing marine archaeal communities from Monterey Bay, California, United States - M1 60m 34915 | ecosystem: Environmental > Aquatic > Marine > Intertidal zone | place: USA... | reverse complement strand
CCTCCCCGGTGGCGCACGCCGGCTGCTCCAGAAGGCCGACGGGTACGCCTACAAGGTGCTGTCCGGAGAGGTCGTGATGGAGGGCATGAACCCGACCGGGACGCACTCGGGACGGTTGCTCCGTGGGCCGCAGGCGCGGCCGGCGGGGCGCTAGCCCAGCCGTTCGAGCAGCAGGCTCCCGGCGGGGTCCACCTCGGCGCACCAGCCGGGCGGGACGACGAGCGTCTCGACCTCGCCTTCGATGATGGCGGGGCCATCGACGCGCCCTCCAGCCGGAAGCGTAGAGCGGTCGAAGACCGCAGCCTCATGGGGGCTGTCGCCGAAGTGTGCCGTGCGGTGTGTGCGCGCGACGGGGCTCTCTCCGCGCGGTGCGCGAGGGAGCGGCGGGGCGGTGACGGGCACGCGGAGGCGCACGCGGAGGGCCGCGTATTCCAGCCGGCCTTCAGAGGCCACGCCGTAGGCCTCCACATATCTTTGCCGGAACGCCGTGTCGAGGCCGTCGAGCCCGGCGGCGTCGAGCCCAGTCAGCGGCACCTGGAACTCGTGGGCCTGCCCTTCGAAGCGTACGTCCGCGATCCGCTCGACTTCGAGGTCGGGCGGGGGCGCTGGCAACCCCATGCGCTGGAGCGCGGCGACTTCGAGCGCGTGGAAGCGGTCGCGCGCCTCCTCGAGGGTCAACTCCTCGGGCCGCATGAGGACGCTTCGTCCCAGCTCGGCTTGGAGGTCGCTTCCCTGCATGCCAATCGCGGCGGCGACCCCGGCGCGGGGTGGGACGACGCCGCGAAGGATGCCGAAGCGATCGGCGACGCCTGCCATATGCATCGGGCCAGCACCGCCGAAGGAGACCAGCGTGTGGGTGCGCGGGTCGAGGCCTCGCTGCACCGTGACTACGTGGATCGCGCTCGCGAGGCTCGCGTTGGCGGCCTCGTGAACCCCGACGGCAGCCCGCTCGATCGAGATCCCGAGCGGGCCTGCGACCTGGTCGGCGAGCGCCCGACGGGCCGCCTCGAGGTCGAGCACTAGTTGTCCGCTGCCAAAGCGCTCGGGGTCGAGATAGCCGAGGATGAGGTTGGCGTCAGTGACGGTGGGCTGATCGCCGCCTTGGCCATAACAAGCGGGGCCAGGCGCCGCGCCTGCGGAGCGGGGCCCAACCTGTAGGAGCCCCTCGGGGTCGATCCAGGCGATCGAACCTCCGCCCGCGCCGAGCTCGGCGATGTCGACTGTGGGGGTCTTGACTGGCATGCCCGTTCCGGCGCGGCGCCCCCCGAAGCTGCCCTTCCCGCCGACGTGTAGCTCGCGTGCCAGGCGAGGCTGTCCTTCGTGGATCACGCCGGCCTTGACCGTGGTGCCGCCCATGTCCAAGGAGATGGCTCGCTCGAGGCCGTGGTGTCGCGCGAAGCGCGCCGCGGCCATGACACCCGCTGCGCCACCCGACTCCAGGGTGGCGACGGCGCGCTCGGCCGCGACGGACGCGGCCATGACACCCCCCGAAGACTCCATGACCTGCAGTGGCGCGGTGATCCCGAGCGCCCGTAGATCCGACTCGAGTTGTGCGAGGTAGCGCGCCATCAGCGGCGCGACCTCGGCGGTGAACAGCGTTGTGCAGGCTCGGTCGAACTCGCGGAGCTCGGGGTGGACCCGCGAGGAGAGAACGATTCGCGTGCCCGGCAGGGACGCTTCGAGCGCGGTGGCCATCTGCTCTTCGTGGGCAGGGTTGGCGTATGCGTGGAGGAAGCACACCGCGACGGACTCGGGCGCCTGCCGTTCGACCTGGGCGGCGATGTCTCGTGCGTGTTCGGGAGAGAGCTCTCGAACCGGGGCACCCCGCGCGTCCATTCGCTCGTTGACCTCGAAGACGAGGGAGCGCGAGAGCGGGGCGGGGGCGGCGGTGAAGTGGAGGTCGTAGCGGTCTTCTTCTACGCGCGCGTTGCGTCCGATGTGCAGCAGGTCGCCGAAGCCCGCCGTCGTGACGAACGCGGCGCGTGCGCCGCGGCGCTCGATGACTGCGTTGGTTGCGAGTGTTGTCCCGTGGACGACGCGCGCGATCTCCCGCGGGTCGACACCGGCTTGCTCGATGGCGCGTTGCGCTCCGGCGATGACCGCACGCTCCGGGGCTTCGGGCGTCGTCAACTGCTTGACGGAGGTCCACTCGCCGCTGGGGCCAGCGAGCACAATGTCGGTGAAGGTGCCGCCGATGTCGCTGCCGAGGACCCAACCCATCACTTGGACCCGTCCTGGCCGTACACGGTCCGCGCCGCCTCGACGCTGATTCGGCCCTCCGCAAGGTCTTCTGCGACCGCCTCCGGCTCTCGCTGGGCGGGGTCGCCGAGCCCGCCGCCGCCAGAGGTGGTCAGCACGAAGGTGTCCCGCGCGTTCAGCATGAAGTTTGCGACCTTGGCCGGGACGGGCCGGTCGGGGGCCGTGTCCGAAACGATGACCTGCTGGCCGGGACGCCCATCGTGTCCCCCGCTACGCCCTTTGGGGGGGTGTCGCACCCGCTCTGCGCGCAGGGAGAGCTCGGCGGCTTCGAGGACGTGGATTCGCGTCTCCACGCCGAGCCCCCCGCGTTGTCGGCCTGGGCCGCCCGAGTCCGTGATGAGGCGCTGTGCGTCGACGCGGATCGGGAAGCGGGCCTCCAGCGGCTCCACCTGAGGGACGACGTTGCGGCCGCCGAGGAAGAGCGCCCCGGTCGCGTCGGGTCCGTCGGAGGTCTGTCGGGCGCCGATTCCGCCGTACTCGTAGGAGAGGAGCATCCAGGGGTCGGTGCCGACGCCGGAGAGCGTAAAGGGGTGGATGACGGAGCTCGCGGCGGTCGCGTGCTCGGGGCGAGCCTGCGAGAGCGCTTCGAGCACGGCCTCGCATGCCGCCGTGACCGAGACCACGCGCCCGCCGCAGGCTGCGGGAGGCTTGGGGTCGAGCAGCGAGCCTCGCCGGAAGCTCACGTCGACGGGCGAATAGCACCCCTCGTTCATGGGGATCGCAGGGTCGACGAAGCAGCGGACGGAATAGATCGCGCCGGTCAGCGCCTGGGAGACACCCGCGTTGATGGCGCCTCGGGCCTGATCGTCCGATTCCGTGAAGTCGAGCGTCAGGCTCCCGTTCGGCGCCTCGCCGTCCCCGACGGTGACGGTGACCCGCACCGTCGGGGAATGGTCGAGGTCGAGTCCATCATCATCCACCGTGTATGCGCCACGATAGACCCCCGGTGTGAGCGCATCGATCTCGCTGCGCATGCGACGTTCGACACCGTCGATGTAGTCGTCGATCCCACGCGCGAGCCCGTCGGCGCCATAGCGTGTGATGAGCTCCTCGGTGCGCCGGGCAGCGACAGCGGTTCCCGCGACGAGCGCGTCGACATCTCCGATGACACGGGCCGGCGTTCGACTGTTCAGGGCCAAGATCCGGTGGACGTCCGAGACGCGTCGCCCGGACGCGTAGAGCCGAACGGGGGGGAGTTGGAGGCCTTCCGCGAACACGTCGGTAGCGTCCGGCGCGATCCCGCCAGCGGCGGTTCCCCCGAGGTCGGCCACGTGGATGAGGGTACCGGTGAAGTAGGTGACGGCGCCTTCGACGAAGACCGGCCGGAAGACGAGCAGGTCGTTCGCGTGGATGCCGCCGCGGAAGCAGTCGTTCATGACGAAGACGTCGCCGGGCATCATCGTCTCGAGCGGATGGTCTTCGACGACCGCTGGCAGCGCGCAGCGCAGGCTTGACGCGTGCATCAGGTTGGTCGCGGTCGACAGGGCGATCAGGCGCCCTGCGGGGTCGAGGAGCGCGGCGCACGCGTCCGCGCCTTCGGCGATCATTGCCGAGTGGGCCGACTCGACGACCACGATGCTCGCCTCTTCGGCGGCGATGCGGAGGGCGTGCCGGAGGATCTCGGCGTCGAGCGGGTCCGGCGCTTGATTCGGTTTGGGGTTCATTTCGTGTTCCTGGTTAGTAGCCATCGAGCGCGCCGAAGGTCGTCGGCGGGAGTTCGCCTGTTTCGAGCGCCCGGTGCCGTGCCGCGATCGCTTCGCGGTGTACGTCGTCGGTGTAGATCCAGAAGCGCCCGTCTTCGAGCGCGGCGTCGACGCATTCGGCGACTCGTTCGGGTGTGGCCCCCCGCGCGAAGATCTCGCCGACCGCGCGGTGCATGGCGTCTCGCTGCTCGGGTGCGAGGGGCTCGCGACCGGGGGTCTCGAGCGCCGCGGGCCGGTTGCGATCGGAGCTCGGGAAGCGGGTGTCGACGAGGCCGGGGCAGAGACAGCTGACCCGTACGCCAGAGCCTTCGGCGTGTAGTTCTCGATAGAGGGTCTCGGCGATCGATGCGACAGCGTGCTTCGTCGCGTGATAGGGGCCGGCTTGCGGGGAGCAGATGATCCCTGCGATCGAGGACGTGATGACGACGTGTCCTTCATCGTGTCGCTTCATGTCGCTCAGAAAGACGCGCAGACCATGGATGACGCCCCAGACGTTGACATGGAAGGCCCAGGCCCAGTCTTCGGTCGACAGGCTCTCGATCGGTCCACCGCCCCCGGCGACACCCGCGTTCAGGTGGGCGACGGACACCGGGCCGCATTCGTCGCGGACGCGCGCCGCGAGGGCCTCCATCTGCTCGGGGTCGCCAACATCCGTTGGGACCGCCAAGACCTCGGCCCCCTCCGAGGTGAGGCACTCTTGAGCGGCTTGCAACGCGTCGACCTCGACGTCCGCGATCGCGAGCCGCATCCCGCGACGAGCGAGCGTGCGCGCGACGGCGAGGCCGATGCCGCTCGCGCCGCCGGTGATGACGGCTACGCGGCCGGTCCAGTCGTTCATCGTGGCTCTCCTCGTTTACGCCGCGCCCTGTCGAACTCGCGGTAGATTCCAGACTCGCCAGACGATAGACCGCGGTGGGACCGGAGGTCTGAAAAATCCGAGGGTGCGCGCAGGGGAGACCTCCGCGACCGAGAAAGGTGAGCATGGCAGAGCCGTTGACTGCGTGGCCCGTTGAGTTCTTGTTCCGTCTCGAGGCCGAGACGGGTTCGCCCCCGCCCATTTCGGTGCCGGGCGGTCCGCATGGAGACCGCCTGATCGTGACAGCGACCAGCGGGACCTTCGTGGGGCCTCGCTTGCGGGGACGGATTGTTCCTGGGCCGGGCTCGGAGTGGGCGACCGCGATGCCTGGCGGTGCGGTGCGCGCGGACGTCCGCCTGGTCCTCGAGACCGATGACGGCGCGGCGATCTTGATGACCTACCGGGGCGTGGGGCGACCTGAGGACGGGACGTTGCGCGTTCGGACCGCGCCGCTCTTCGAGACGGGCGACGAGCGTTATCGCTGGTTGAACGAGGTGCAAGCCGTGGGGCGGGGCGAGCCCCTCGCCAACGGCATCGCCTACGACGTCTACCGCCTGTGCTGAGGCCGCACGTCCCGATCAGGCAGGCTTGGCCTGACCGCCGTCAAGCAGGAGCGATTGCCCGGTGACGTAAGCCGCCTCGTCGCTGGCGAGGAAGGCGATGACATCGCCGATGTCCTGCTCGCAGCTCCCGACCCGGCCCAGCGGGACCGTCGCGAGGAAGGCCTGCGCCTCCTCGGGGCGCTCCTCGATCCAACCCTCCATGCCAGGCGACATGGCGAGGGGGAGGACGCAATTCACGCGGATCCCGTCGGGGCCCCACTCCGAAGCGGCTTGCCGGGTGAGCTGGCGGATCGCCTCCTTGACGGCCCCGTAGCAGCCGTACCCAGCGGAGTCCCATCGCAGCGCCGCGGAAGAGCCGAGGTTGATGATCGAGCCTCGGGTCTGCTTGAGGTGCGGATAGGCGAGCTTCATGAACCGGAAGGTCGCGAGCGGTCCGGATTCCCAGCCGGCCCGAAAGCTCTCTTCGGTGACTTGTTCCAGAGTTCCGAGCGGGACGACCTGTGCGTTGTTCACGAGCACATCGAGGCGCCCAAAGGCTGCGATCGTCTCGTCGAGGTTGCGCGCGAGGTCCTCGTGGGAGAGCACATCGGCTTCGACAGCGATGGCTTTGCCGCCACGCGCTTCGATCTCTCGCACCGTGGTCTCGCACTTGGAGAGGGTTCGGCCCGAGACCGCGACCGCACAACCTCGCGAGGCCAGCGCGTACGCGATTCCCTGGCCGACGCCTTGTCCCGCGCCGGTGACGATCGCGGCTTTGCCTTCGAGTTGCATGAGGCCTCCCCGGGCGCGACGGTCAGTCGCCCCCAATGGCGCCGGCGTCGCGGAGTGCGCGCAGCGCGTTGTCATCGAGTCCGAGTTCTTCCCGCAAGAAGTCGTCGGTGTGCTCGCCCAGCTTGGGCCAGCTCCGCACGGGGCCTTCTTGGACCCGGGACATCTTGATCGGATTACCAACGACCAGGAGCGGGTTCTCCGAGTCCGGTCGCGGGACCTCGATCACCATGTTGTGATCGCGGACGTGCGGGTCGTTGATGATGTGCTCGGAGGTGAAGCAGGGGCCGGCGGCGATCCCGTGGCTCGTGAGCGCAGTGCACGCTTCGAGCATCGTCTTCCCTGCGGCCCACTCCTCGATCGCGGGGCGGATGACGTCGTCCATGTGGACCTGGTAGCCGCTCCGCTCGCTGAACCGCTCGTCCTCCACCCATTCGGGGTGTCCGACGGCTTCGCCGAGGATCTTGAGCTGGTGGTCGCGTACCGCCTGAATGATGAAGAAGCCATCGTCCGCCTGGAACGGGTTCGAGATGCCGGCGATCCGGCTCTTCTTCGGGAGCGCGTCCATTGAGTGGAAGAAGGGGACGATGTCGGCCATCGCGACCATCGCGTCAAACATCGCGATGTCGACGTGCTGCCCCTTGCCGGTCTGCTCGCGGTGCCGGAGCGCCGCGAGGAGCCCGATCGTCGAGAAGAGGGCAGACCCGATGTCTCCGAGCGCGCCCGCTGGTCCGAGCTTTGGGTAGGTCCCAGGTTGCCGTGAGAACTCGTAGAACCCCGCCATGGCCTCGGCGATGGGCGCATACGCCGGCCAGGTCGCGTACGGTGACTCGCTGAGGTTCCCGAAGCCTGACACGGAGAGGTAGATGAGTCGGTCGTCGTCGACGGAAAGCGCGTCGTAGCCCAGGCCGAGCCGCTTCATCGTGCCCGGCTTGAAGTTCTCCGCGACGATGTCGAAGCGCGGCGCGAGCTGCTTGATCAGCGCGACGCCCTCTGGGGTCTTCAGGTCGACGGAGACGCTCCGCTTGGAAAGGCTGTTGCGGAGGAAGGTCGCGCCTGCTTGCCGACCATCGGTGTCGGCGACGGCCGGGAGTGAACCCCTGCCAGAGTCGCCGGTGACCGGGTGCTCGACCTTGACGACGTCGGCCCCGAGGTGTGTCAAGAGCTGGGTTGCGTACGGCAGGGCCTGCATCTGTTCGATTGCGAGGATGCGGATGCCATCGAGGGGTCGAGAACCGTCGCCGCGGTCGGCGCCGATGATTTCACCGAGCTTCACCTGAATCTCCATTCGTTCGAGAGGTGGGGCGGGAGCATAGGCGGACGGGTCACGTGGCGCACGGCGCGTCGCTCAGAGTCGCGGGGCGGGAGTCCGCTCCTTGGGACGGGTGACCTTGGGGGCCGATACGGTCTCGGCTTCGATCTCGACCGTGGTTCGGTCGCCGTCTCGGATCGTGCCTTGCGTTACGACGCGCTCGGGGTACCCGTCCCCGTGGGTCTCGCAGCTTGCCTCGAGTGACAGCTCGCGGTAGAGGGGCGTCGGCGCGCGGTACCGGATGGTCAGCGTCCGCGTCACATACGCGAGCTTCGAGTCGATGGCGAACGGGGCGACCGCGATCAGCTGGTCGGCGATCAGGGCCGTGACGCCTCCGTGCGCGGCGCCCGGGGGGCCGATGTGGCGTTTGCCGAGCTTTGCGCGCCCGCGGACGGTGCCCTCGTCGAAGTGGAGGTCGACGTCGGGCGCGGTGGGGTTGAATCGCCCGATGATCGGCGAGAGCGGCAGCAGCGAGTGGGGGTCATTGAAGTCGAGAGGGAGCTGCATGAGCCCGGAGTAAGGGCCATCGTGTTGTTCGCGGAGCAGCCTGTCCGTTACGGCGTCGACTTGTTCTCGTAGTTCGTTGACCACATCCGGCGGCGCCGCGGTGCTGACCGCGGCATCGCAGAGGCCCCGGATCGAGGCGGCGAGCTGCGCCATGGACTCGAGACGGCGCTCTTTTTCGCGGGTTTCATTCATCGGAGTGTGCTCCTGATTCTAGAGGTTCGTGGGGAGCCAGAACATCGCGACCGCGCTGACGGCGAAGCACGCGAGCGCGACGAGGAAGGTGAACCCAACCACCTCGCCGAACCGGGTCCCGGTCACGGCGAGGAGCGGGATGGCGAAGAGTGGCTGGATGAGATTGGTCGTCGAGTCCCCGTAGGCGTAGGCGAGGAGGACCGAGACGGGCGAGACCCCGAGCTGTTCACCCACCGGGATCAAGTACGGGGCCTCGATCAGCCACTTCGAGCCGGCGGAGGGGACGAAGAGGTTCGTGAACCCCGCATAACAATAGACGATGAAGGCGTAGCTGTCGGTGGTCGCGATCTGCGCAAAGCCCTCTCCGATCCAGCCTCCCAGCCCCGTGGCCTGCATGACCCCGAAGATCCCGGCGTAGAAGGGGAACTGCAGGATCATCCCCCAGCTGATCCCGACGGACTCTCGGCATGCCCGGAGGAACGGGAGCGGTCGTCCGTGAAGCAGCAGCGCGGCCGTGAGGAAGACGACGTTGTACGCGTTGATCGTCCAGCTCGCGCCGAAGCCGCGCGTGACGATCGAGTGTCCGAGGGGGTAGGCGAGCAGGGCCGCGGCCAGCCAAGTCCAGCCCCGGAAGGATTCCAGGCGTTGCGCGGGGGTCTCTGGGCGGGGCTCCGGGGGGGGCGGTTCCGGGAGCATCGCCGCGACCTGCTCTGGCGTGACGGTCCGTACGTTGCGGGTGGGGTGGACCCACCAGAGCACCGCGAGCGCGACGGCCCCGATCACGGGGAGGTAGATCAGGTTGAACGGCTGGAGCAGCGTCTCGGTCACGGGGTAGAGACGATCGACGATCGGGGGGCCGGCCGCGGGGTCGATCAGGGGGTTGCCCGGCGTCGCGAGGATGAGCGGAGCGGAGCCGGACAGCCCGCCGTGCCAGACCGTCCCGAGCCCGAGGTAGGCCGCGGCGATGATCACGCGGAGGTCGGCGAGCGGGTTGCGGCGCAAGATGAAGGGGACGATCAGCGCGCATGAGACCGTGCAGAGCGCGGCGTTTATGAGGCCCGTCCCCATCGAGACCAGGCCGGTGAGGAGCACGGCTTGGCGCGGTTGGGCCGGGTCGGGGAGGGCGGCGAGCCGATCGAGGATCCCGAACACGGGCCGGGATGCGACACATGCACCCGCTGCGACGAAGGCGACCGTGAACTGCATCGCGAGCCCGAGGAGCGTCCATACGCCATCGCCCCACGCGAGCACGGCTTGTTCGACGCTCGCGCCCGCGCCGAAGACAGCGAGGCCGAGGATGCACGCGGTTAGCGCCATGCAGATTACCCAGGCGTCGGGCACCCAACGTTCGGTCACGACCGAGAGGGCCGCGCCGACATTGCGCAAGCGATCGATGGGGGAGGGCGAAGCCACGGCGGCAGCAGCATACCGCCCCGCGAGGCGTCGAGCGGCAGGAAAACGAGCCGCTCGTCGGGAGGCGTGTTCTAGTCTGATCGCATGGCGACTGACCCGGTCCTCGCTCTCGGGAAACTCCCCCCCGCGCTACTCGCCGAGCTCCTCGGCGACCTGCCGCCGGCGCCCCCTGAGGTGCGCGTTGGGCCGAGCCCCGGCGAAGACGCCTGCGCGATCGAGGTTCCGGCTGGGACACTGGTGGCGACGACGGACCCGATCACGCTCACGGGGCACGACGTGGCGCGCTACGCGGTCGCGATCAACGCCAACGACGTCGCGGCGATGGGCGTCGCCCCGCGGTGGTTTCAGGCGACAGTGCTGCTCCCGCGCGGAACGGTGGAATCCGAGGTCCGCGCCTTGTTCTCGGCGCTCTTGTCGGCGCTCGCGGAGGTCGGCGCGGTGCTCGTTGGCGGTCACACGGAGGTCACCGGGGCCGTGGTCCAACCGACGATCGTCGGGCAAATGCTCGGCTTCAGCACTGAG
>Ga0315331_10004868_pt1 | contig 10096 bp, 9 predicted proteins | sample M160m34915metaG_FD_203456 | JGI IMG/M metagenome (GOLD analysis project Ga0315331, IMG submission 203456) | Ammonia-oxidizing marine archaeal communities from Monterey Bay, California, United States - M1 60m 34915 | ecosystem: Environmental > Aquatic > Marine > Intertidal zone | place: USA... | reverse complement strand
CGGAGATCCTACGCGGGATCGGAGCGAAACACGTCGTGGACACGAGCGCCGAGGGCTTTCGCGAGCGGCTGACCGATGCGCTCGAGGAGACCGGCGCGACGCTCGCATTCGACGCGACGGGCGGTGGAGAGCTCGGAGGTCAGATTCTCTCCTGTATGGAGGCCGCCCAGCTGCGCAAGGGCGGTGGGTTCAGCAATTACGGCTCCGATACGCATAAGCAGCTCTACGTATATGGTCGACTCGATACGAACCCGACCCGGTTCGGCTCGGACTTCGGCTTCGCTTGGAGTATCGGGGGTTGGCTCCTCACCCCCTTTCTGCAAAAGCTCGGCTCGGATGCGCGGCCCCTCTATATGCGCGTGGCGGCGGAGATCAAGACGACCTTCGCGAGCCACTACGCCGCCGAGGTCAGCTTGTCGGGGGCGCTCGAGGTGGCAGCGCTCCAGGCGTACCAGAAGAAGACGACTGGACAGAAATATCTGATCGAGCCGCACCGCGCCTAAAGGGCGGGGCTCAGTTGGGCGTGCCGAACTCGTTTGCGCGCATGAAGTTGGTCACGCCGCGGGAATCGTAGAGCGAGAACGCGCCACCCGCGTAGATCGCGCCGCTGGTGGGCGCGTCGGGGGGGGCGGCAATGACGAGGACCGCGGCGTCGAAACCGGCACCCTGGGCGAAATCCGAGTCCCGAGTCCCATTTGCGTTGATTCGGACGATCCGCGGTGAGGAGATCGACTGGTAGGTGAGGAAGTCACCGCCTGCGAAGACGTCTCCTGTCCCGTCGGCGGGGAGGTGAAGCGCGTTGACGTCCGAGTCGAAGCCGACGCCTTCGTTGAAAGTCGCGTCGCGGGTCCCGTCGGCGCTGATGCGCAGGATTCCGTTCGCCGCGGTCGCTTTGTAGGCGGTGAAGCCGCCCGCGACATAGACATCGCCGGATGAATCCTGGGCGGCCAGCACGACGCGAGGCGGCGCGTTGAGTCCGAGTCCGACGCTAAAGCCGGTGTCTCGAGTCCCGTTGGAGTTCAAGCGCAGGAGGTTGTTGACCGTCGCGGCTCCGAAGGTCTCGAAATCTCCCGCGACATAGAGGTCGCCGCTCGTATCCGTCGCGGCGCAGAGGGAGTGGATCACTGGACGCGTCGAGTCGGTGAAGCCGCTGCCAAGGGCGAGCCCCGCGTCGAGGCTCCCGTCGGAGTTCAAGCGCACGAGGGGGGGGATACTGGCGCCGTCGTAGGTGTCGAAGTCCCCGCCCACGTAGAGATCCCCGCTCGCGTCGGCGGCGATCAGGAGCGTCTTCACTTCGGCCCCGCCCGCGGTCCGGGAGAAGCCAAGCCCGCTCGCGAAATCGAGGTCGATTGAGCCGTCCGAGTTGAGCCGAGCGATTCTTGCGGCGCTGGTGCCGTTATAAGAGGTGAAGAGCCCGCCGACGTAGAGGTCCCCGGTCCCGTCGTTCGCCGGCGCGATCGAGACAATGGTTCCGTTGAAGCCATCCTGAGCGTCGAAGGTGCCGTCCAGAGTTCCGTCGGGGTTCAGTCGCACGACCGAATTCGCGACCTGTCCGTTGTAGGTGGTGAAATTCCCTGCGACGAAGACGTCCCCGCCCGTTGATTCTACGGCGGCCACGGCGTTGATCGGTCCATCGAAATCTCGGGGGACGAGGCTCGTACCCGGGCCCGGCGTGTCGCTGCTGCTCCCACCACAGGCCGCGATCAGGAGAATGAGCGTGACAAGAATCAGGCGGAGCTGACGGTTCCCCGGCGCATCACCCGCCAAACGGCTCGCGCGAATCTTCATCACGTGCATTTTTTGTCCTCGGATCAGGGGATCGCTTGGACGGCTTGCTCTTTGCGGGCAATCCGGTCGGCCTCGCTCACCGGCAGTAGGGACGCAAGACGACCCTCTTGTCATCGGACGGATCGCGAGGAATCTGGAGCACGCAGGCGGGGCCAAAAGCCCACCTTAATGGCGGATTCGAGCGGGTCGGGGAGGGCGCCGGCTCTCAGTCTTTTTTGGGGTAGTTGAAAATCGGGAAGACTTTGAAAAACCCGTTGTCGGCCATGTTGATGAAGCCGAACTGGAAGCCCGTAATTTCCTCCGTGACGTTGATGAAACCGATCTGCGTCTGGGATTTCTTCGACACGTTGATTCCGCCCACGTCGATCGAGGTCTCACCTGTGGCGATCTGGACGAATCCGGCGTTGAGCGCGCCCTTCGTATCGTTGACGAGGTTGATGAAGGCCCCGTTCATCCCGGTGTCGGAGCCGGTGTGATAGTTCACGAAGCTGAGGCTGATCGCACCGTCCGATTTCTCGGTCACGCGACTGACACCGCCGACGAGGGCGAGGCCCGATCGCACCCGGGTTTGACTCATCGAGAAGAGTCCGAGGTCGAGCCCGTCGGTTCGGTCATTATTTCCCCACAAAAACGAGAGTCGCATGCCGTTCACGTCTGGATCCGAGGGGAAGTTGCGGTCGGGCATGCCGAACTGGAAGCCCGCTTCTGCGCAGGCGAGGGTCGGGACGAGGAATGCGAGGGCGACGGACAATGAGAGGATCGAACGAATCAAGATGGCTCCAATTCGAATGGCGGAGACGAAGTCCGCTCGGGCGGACGACGAGGCATTTTGGAAAAGTAGCGTACGAACCCGCTCGTCATCATGGATTCGCTGAGAGACGAGCATCGTCCGTCGTACATTCTTCGCCGGGGAGCGTGTCCGTCAGTGAGTGGGGGTGGGGGAGAAGGCCTCGTCCTGAAGATGATGCGAGGGTCTCGGGCGAGCTTCGGGTTCACATCTCGTCGAAGAGCGCCTTGCGGTAGTACTCGGGCAGGACAGCTCCGGATTCCCGGTCGACGGCGAAGCTCCGGTCGACGGCCGGTCGGCTTCGGAGCTGCGCATACCAGCGAGACAGGTTCGGGTAGACCGACAGGTCGGCGACGCCATGTAGCCGGTAGGGGACGGTCGATCCCAGTGCTGCGATATCTGCCATCGAGTATTCGCCGCAGATGAATTCGCGTCCCTCGAGGTGCCGATCCAACTGTGCGTGGGCTTCGCGGCTTGCATCACAGAATCGCGTGTATATCCCCTCTTCGTAAGAGGGCCCCGACGAGAAGAGTCTGAAACGCTCCTCTTCGTTGAACTCGGAGCTCTGGCCGAGGGCCGATCCGTAGCCGGTGATGACCCAAAAAAACCACCTGTAAAACTCAGCGGCGCCATGGGGGTCCTGTGGCTTGAGCCGTCCGGTCTTGTCCGCGAGATAAAGGAGGATCGCACCGGACTCGAAGACGGTGATCGGTTCGCCCCCTCCGTCCGGGTCGTGATCGACGATGACGGGGACGCGCCCGAACGGATTGCGCAGGAGGTGTTCGGGGCTCTTTTGCTCGCCCTTGCCGAGTTCGATCGAGTGCGCGCGATAGGGGAGTTCCAGTTCTTCGAGCGCGACAATCGCGCGCCAGCTCATCGTCGTGATATAGCCGTAATAGTCGATCATGGCCTGGGCCTCCAAATCTTCCGCTTGGCCTACTATACCCATCCCAGTCGAAGTGGAGATGCCGATGGCGAATGATGCGAAGACGTTCGAAAACCTCGAATTGGATCCTCGGATCTGGGGACAGCTCGTCGCCGAACAAGCGATCCAGCGTGTCATCAACGAGTATGGACGCGGGGTCGATGAAAGAGACTTTGAGCGCGTGCGGGCCTGCTTCCATCCCGATGCGACGGTCACGTATGGAACGAATGAGGCCCTCGTGCGGGACGAGGCGGTCGCGTGGCTGTTGCAGGTGACCCCCGCCCTCCACGCTTTGTCTCATTATTTCGGTCCCTCGATTGTCGACTTGTCCGAGGACGGGCTGGCCGCGCGATGCAGCACCTGGTGCGTCAACGTCAATCAATATCCGCGCGGGGTCGAGGGTGACGAAAGGCAGACGGCGGCTGGGCTCCGCTACGAAGACGTCTTCGAGTGTCGGGGTGGACGCTGGCTGATCGCTTCCCGGAAGAACTCGGCCGAATGGGAGATCGAAATCGACGGCAATATACGTCTTCCGGTCCCGCGACCAGGCAGTCCCGAAGAGCCTTGATCTCTACTTCGTTCCGGGCGTGGAAGCCAGCGAATCAGCCCATTAGGTAGTGCTCGCCTCGAGCATCAGCTCAGTGATCGAAGACAGCACCATCTCGACGGCGAGCGCGGCCAGAATGAGGCCGAGCACCCTGACCATGAGCGTCGAACCCGCATCGCCAATCAATCGGTGGATGCGACTGGCCTGCAGAAGTAAGAGGAGAGTCAGGCCGAGCACGGCGAGCAGCAGCACACCCGAAATGGCCTGCTCGGCGATCGAGAACTCGCGATTATCGGTCAGGACCACTGCGGCCAGGATGGACCCGGGACTCGCGATGGAAGGAACTGCGAGGGGAGAGATCGCGACATCGTGCCCACGTGGCCCCGCGTCGCTCGGACCCGCAGCGCCGAAACCGAAGACCATCTGTACACCGAACAAGAAGAAGATGAGGCCGCCTGCGAGCTCGAACGCCGCGAGGCGGATCCCCAAGGCCCCGAGAAGAAGTTGTCCCGCCACCATTGAAGCCACGAGGATGGCCGCGGCATAGCCGATCGACCGGAAGGCGATCGTCCTTCGGTCTTTCGCGGCGGCGCCCGCTGTCAGACCGACGAAGAGCGCCAATGTCCCGATGGGGTCGATCGTCGCAAAAAAAATCAGGAATTCGCCAATATAATGATCCATGACTCCTCACTCGTGCCGGGTGCGGGGCCCCGATCGGAGGCCCTGGGTGGCGAAAGAACTCGAGCCGCTGACCTGAGTATGCCGCCGGATCGACGGGACGGTCAATCGCCTCTCCTACTGGGCGCGGGGTGGGTCCGAGTTCGGCGAAAGGGTGGCGGTGGGGGGAGAGGAAGAGGAGGCGGAGAGAAGGTCTGCTAGACGCGCCGTTGGGACTTTTTGAACGCTGGGCACGGGGTGGTCCTGCACGCCGGGCATTCGAAAGATCAAGAAGCCTCGGTCATGAGCGAAGGTCTTGATCCAGTTCGGGTGTCCGGGATCTTCGCGCGTCAGGACGAACCGCACGCTTCCGTCGACCCGTCTCTCGACTTCGCTCGAGGTCAGGCTGACCGGGTCCGTCCGGTAGCGATGGCTTTCATGCCAAAAGGTCGCCGAAGTGAGGTTCCAGTAGTCGATCCCTGGCGGAGGTTCAAAGTCGATCACGAGCGATTCCTCTGGCGTCATTTCGTAGTAGGCCATCTGGTAGTAATTCTCTCGATTGGCCGCGCTCGCGCCGATGGCGGAGCCTGTGCTCGGGATAAAGGAGTTGGGATTTGATCGCATTTGCGGAAGAAGGGTGCGGTGCCAGGTCGAACTCACAGTGAGATAGTCGGCGGCTTTGCGCAGACGGAAGGCGATCTCTTCGTCGGAGACGGCATCGGTGTCGGGCAAGGGGTCCCCGATGGCCTCGATGGCGAAACTCGCGAGCTGCGTAGTCTCGCGGTCCGCGACGTATTGCCGGAGGACGATGCCGTTGGCCGAGTTCGGCAGTCGGAGCCAGGCGCCGTCTTCCTCGGGCTCTTCCTTGGTGAGCCAAAGGACATAATGACCATCGGGCGTGGTGTGCTCTCGGATCGCGGCATCGTCGAGATAGGCGAGGAGTTGGCTGAGCTTTCCTTCGGCGCGACCGTTCACGGTGATGCTGACGTAGGGAACGGTGCCCAGCTGTCCCGTGAGCTTGTAGTCGAATCGACCATCGATGAGCGCTTGGTCATATTCGGCGTCGGGGTTGTAGGCGCCGATATTGCGAGGGCGGGGGTCCCGCTTCGCGAAGAGGGGATTTCGGTAGTCGAGGTTCAAGGTGTCTTGGGTGGAGACGGCGAGATGCTTCAGGATCATCCGCAGCCCTTCGATCGCCTCTTGCTCGGTCCTCGCGTCCATCAGGACCATCTGTTTCACTTCTTCGATCGTGGCTTGGAGCTGCTCGAAGCTCTGGACGGTCGCGAGCTCTGCGAAGCGATTCTCGTCGTCGGCGAGTGCGGTCACCCACTCCAGTAGCGCCGAGTCATTCCATCGCGCGGGAGGCGGGGCGGGCTCGGCTTCGCTCGCGCCGAGCTTTGCGCATCCTGAGAGGCAGAGCGCGAGCGTGAGGGTCGTGATGAAGAGATAGTCATGGATCGGTCTGGCTCGGTACTCGCTCATGGACTCTCTCCTGGGCTATGGAGGGGCACTGATCCTGCCGGAGCTGCGTCCAGGTTTCTGGAGGACCGTCCCCCCATCGCCTCGTGGCGTTGCTCCGCGTATGTGTTGGGCGTGCGGGTCGGACTAGATCCCGAACCGCCTTTGCACGTGTCGGCGGCGGTCTTCGATCGTGCGGCGACGCTGCTCTTCGGTGAACGAAGGGGTCTCGGAGGGGAGTGTATCTCGAATCTGCTCGAAGGAGACGAGCTCGAGCCGCGGCCATTGGTCCTCCGGAATCGGTATGCCCTGCACGCCGTCGAATCGGAGCAGGATGAAGCCCCGCTCGAGCCCGGTCGTATCGAGCCAATTCTGTACGCCGGGGTCCCGATGTGCGATCACGAAGCGAAAGGCCCCATCCTCACTCTGCTGGGCCTGGTCTGCGGTGAGGCTGGTTTGGCGGTTCGCGTATTCGAGTGAGGACGTCCATACGTCCGTCAGCTGCACACCTTGGTAGTTTCCGGCTGCAGGCCAGGTCGTGAGGACGAGGGCTTCGCCGGGTGCGAGTTCGAAATTCCCAAGCGACATCAAGCGGCCGACTACGCCGCCGCCCGCGCCGGGATCCCAGGGCGGGGTCAAGGTGTTGGGCACCTCCATCGTGTACCGGCGCTTCAAAGGGGACTTGCGGCCGAATCTCTCGGTAGAACCGGACCTCGGTCTCGTACATCACCCCCGGCGCGTGAGGCACGTCCAGCATCGTCTTGAGAATCACCCGCTGCGGAAGGTTCGCCGAAGCGGTTCCGGGCGCGTAGTTGAGGTCCAGGATCACGCGGTCCGCGGTCGAGGCCTGGCCGCTCATGGCGCGAATCGCCTCCACTACGGTCAGATCCTGAACGACGAGCCCGGGTCGGTCCTCGGCCAGGACCGACGTCATGAGCTCGGGCGTGAGATCGCCCTCGTGCTTGGGGAAAACCGGTCGGGACATGAGGCTCGAACTCCTTTTTCGAGAGATCCGAGCATACCGCTGGCGAGGCGGCTCTGGCGCGTGCCCTGCGCCGATTCTCGGACCCAGTCGGGACACGTTGGTCGCGAATACGGGGCGTCTTTTGCGCTGGATGTGAAGCTCTTCACGGAAGGGAAGCACGCCGCGGTCGATCTTCTCGTCGGCGGGCGCTGATGCCCGAACGAAAGCCAAGAAGTGCAATGGAAACTCGTTCAGGATCGATCCGGATGACAGATCGCGAGACGACCCAGGTCAAATCAGGCGCCTGGCGCCGCGGTGGCGAGGTGGGCGTTCAAGTCGGTGCGATGGGATGCAACGATTCGGGCTCGAGCAGGCGCGCAAGACCCGTGCCGCCGCGGGTCGCAGGCAGCCCCTTCGAAGTGCCCCTGCCCGTCGTCGAGGGAGAGTGGGTTTTGCTTTCCGATTCGCTGGAGAGGGCGGCGAGAGATTTTGGGAAGGTGGAGTATCGGCGCCCCGCGGTGGTTCTCCTGCCGGCCTCGACCGAGGATATCTGTGTGGCGATTCGGTTCGCGCGTGCGCACGGGATCGCCGTCGCAGCTCGAGGGGACGCCCATTCCGCAGGCGGTCAGATGCTCGTTGAGGGGGGCATGGTGATCGACATGACCCAGCTCTGTCGTGTCCACGAACTCACGCCCGAGAGGATCGTCGTAGATGCGGGGATCTCTTGGCGTGCGCTCCTGGAGCGCACGCTCGCGCTCGGCTCGACGCCTCCGGTGCTCACCGACTGGGTAGACGTGACGGTCGGTGGCACGCTCTCGATGGGGGGCCTCGGTTTCTCGAGCTTCTGGCGAGGGACGCAAATGGACCACGTACTCGAGCTGGAGGTGATTACGGGAACAGGAGAGCGAGTCGTGTGTTCGCCTTCCGTGCGACCCGACCTATTCGATGGAGTCCGCGGGACGCACGGGCAGATGGCACTCATCGTCCGCGCGACGATTCCCTTGGAGCCTGCGCCCGAGACGATTTCCGTCACGCAGGCGGCCTATGGCGATGCGGATCTACTGATGAAGGATCTCAGGGGCGCTCTCACGGCAAGGCACGCCGACTATGTCCACGCCCTCGCGACCCCTCGAACGATGGAAGCCTTGACCACACGCTTGAACAGCTCGGAGCCGATGTGTGTAGACGAAGCTCGCGCCGTCGATGCGCTGTCAAGCGATGGAGGTGCTTGGGTCTATCAGTTGGAACTCGCGACGCCCGTGGTCTCGGGCCAGCGAGGCCGCGATGCCATCGAAATGAGTCCGGGCGCCCTTCCAGGTTTACGAGATACCTGGGAGATGCCCTTCCGAGATTTCGTTCTCCGGATCCCTCCGCTGATTGCGGAAGAGGCTCGGCGGGGGGCTGCTCCACACCCAGAGCTGATTCTGTGGGTGCCCGATCAGGCGACCCAGCCGCTTCTGGTGGATGCCTTCGAGGAGCTCGACCCGGTCGAGGACATCGGTGAAGGCCCCGTCCTCATTTTTGCGCTCCGCAAGAGCGTCGTCACGGCGCCTTTCTACGCGCTTCCGGAGGTCGGAGACCTTTGCTTCTTCTTCGGTCTCCTGCGGCGGGCAGAGCCCGGGACAGAGGCGCGTGTACGGGAGTTGAGGCAGGACAACGAGCGACGTTACCAGGCGGCTTTGGAGTACGGAGCGGGTCGGTATGTCTGTGACACGCCGCCTACGGAGCGGTCGGAGGCGGAGAAGTTTTGGCCCCGGCATTATGGGTCGTCCTGGGGAGAGATGTGTGAGCGTAAGCGCTCTCACGATCCGGCATCGCTGTTTCGTTCGACCTGGGGGGCGTATGTCGCCGTGGAGGCTTCGCGATGAGCGCGCTCTCCCAATTCGCGACCAGCGCCCTCCCTGCCTGCAAGCTCGACGAGGTGGACCATTACACCTTGATCGTCGAGGATGCCGAAACGGTCGCGCGCTTTCATTCGGACGTGCTTGGATTCGAGCTCGTCGAATCGCGTCCGCTCAACACGGGGACCGCACCCGCCGGGGACTACGACATGCTGAATTTCATCATGCGCTTCCCGGGAGAGTCCGGTCGAACTCTGGTCATCACGGAGGGTCTTACGGACGAATCGGTTTTCCGTCGTCACTTGAGAGAGCACGGCCCCGGTGTCCATCACGTGGCTTTTCAAGTGGAGGACATCGAAGGGGCGGTCATGGGGCTGCGTGAAGCGGGTGCGCGTCTTCTCTCGGAGACGATCATGAGAGACGCTCGTACCGGGCTCCGTCAAGTCTTCGTGGACCTCCCGGGTGCGGGATATACCTTGGAGTTGATCGAGCGAGCCGACGTTGCGGAGATGGGTGACTTCGAAGACCAGAATATGGTCGGCCTGGCTCGAAGCATTGACGACGAGATGGCGGCCGCGCATCGATCACCCGATCTGAGGCCGGTGCGCTGTGTTACGAGACGCCTCCCCGCCGCGGCTGCAAAAGTGATTGCGGTGTTGGCAGACCCGGCTCGGCTCGGAGAGTGGACCGGACATCGGACCGTGCGTCTGTTTGGCGAAGAGTGGCGTGAGGTGCGTTTTTCGGAAGACGTGCTGGTGACATGCGAGGTCCGAGACGGCGCGGTCTGCTACGGCTGGCATTCACAGGGTGTGACGAAGGAGTTCACGTTTGTCTTGCTCGAGGAGGAGAACTCTACGGTGGTTTCGATCGAGCTTACGGAGATGCTCGACGTATCGGATCGGCAGCGCCTCGAAGAGGTCCTGGAGGCGGAATTCGTTTTGTTGGCGGGTCTGCTGGGAGAGGTTGGAGATCCGGAGACGGTCGGTAGAGCCCACTCGCTCGTCGAGAAGCACGCCCAGCAAATCGTCAGCCGGCGAGGGCTCTAGGCCCTTCGGCTTTCGTCCGATCAAGATGCGTCGCAGAGGTCGACCCCAACAACGTGGCCCTCTGAAGCGGGGCAACTGCCGCC
>Ga0315331_10004867_pt1 | contig 10097 bp, 3 predicted proteins | sample M160m34915metaG_FD_203456 | JGI IMG/M metagenome (GOLD analysis project Ga0315331, IMG submission 203456) | Ammonia-oxidizing marine archaeal communities from Monterey Bay, California, United States - M1 60m 34915 | ecosystem: Environmental > Aquatic > Marine > Intertidal zone | place: USA... | reverse complement strand
GAAAAGGTCGGCTGACTGTACTCGCGCTCGTTCCACGGCCGGAAATACGTGCGGGTCTGATACTGGTACTGCAAGCGGGGCGTCAACGTGCCCGCTCCTTCGAGGCCCAGCCCGGCGAGGTCGATGTCGTACTGCACACCCACGGCGACGTTGTACTTCGGCGCTTTATTCATCCGGTTGCCCGAGACATCCTGCGGGAAGCCCCACAGCGGGTTTCTCTCGAGCGGGCTCGTGCCGATCACGAACCGCGGCTCCGACCGATCGACCAACCGGAAGCTGTCGATCCTGGCGTCGAGGAGGTTGAAGTTGAGGTTGATCGCCAGCTCGGGAATCGGATAGGCCAACATCTCAGCCTCGATCCCTCGGACGGTCGCAGACCCTCCTGTCCTGCATTCGGTCTCAATCCCGATCACGAAGCACGCCTGGTAAGGGTCGTAGTCCGTCCAAAACAGGGCCACGTTTAGCTGCAGCTGCTCATCGAAGAACTGGTTCTTAGAGGTCAGTTGATACTGCCAGAGCCGCTCCGTCCCATAGACGGGCGGCTCTCCAAAGAACCGGCTGCCCAAGAAGAAGCCGCCCGCCTTGGAGCCCGCCGTCACGTCGAGCGCGACGAAGCTCGAGTCCGACCACTGCCAATGGGCAAGAAACTTCGGTGTGAAGGCAGGGAACGCCTCTCCCGGGCGTGAAAACAATGGCCTCCGGAGACGGCCCACCACCGGGTTGACGGACGGGTGGTTGACCTTCACCCCGCCACCCAGGTCGGTCGCGGCTCGTTGATCGAACGAGTAGCGGCCCCCGATCAACACGTGGAAGCGAGGCGTCAACCAGTACTCGGCCTCGAAGAAACCCGCGATCGACGAGCTGATCAGCTCTTGATGCCGCCTCGACCTCGAGCGCGGCCGCGTCACCACCGCACCAAACTGCCTGCGCTCTTCTCTTCGAAAGAAGGCCCCGACACGCCAATCCCACGGGCGCCCATCGACCGTGCCGACCGCGACCTCGCCGCTGTACTGACTGGTCGTGGAGTTGAAGTAGAACAGCCTCGCGTCGCGGTCGGTTGCGTCACCGTCGAGCGCTTGCTCTCGGTCGGCTCGGTAGAAACCGAAGTTCGTCTCGATCTCGAGCGGACCCAAGATCGTGTCGGGAATGTCGAACGAACCGAGGAAGGAGACCGAGCCCAACTGCCCATCGACTGGCGTCTTGATGTTCGTCCCGCTCCAGCGCGGGTCATCGGACGGGCGCGCACGAATCCCGGGAAACCGAATATTGAAACGGAGCGTCCCTCCCCCCGGCTCACCGAGCAGGAAAGGCGCCGAGCCGTTCCCACGCTGGGAGGAATAGTTGCCGATCAGGCGGAGCTCCACGCCTTCTGTCGGGATGCTCCTCAGCTGGAACCGGGTCGTGAGGTCATGAGCGCTGTCAAAATCATCCGAGCGGTTCGCAGCCTCAGGAACGAAGTTGAACACGTTTACCGGGTCGAAGAAATTCTTCGCGCGCTGATAGCCGTCCCGATCCTCGAACCGACCCGAGAAGCGAGTCATTAGCTTCTCGCCGGCGAGCGGGACGTTCAGTGCCCAGCGCCAGACATGCTGGTTGTATGTACCCAGCTGGTAGTCTAGGTGCGCAGAGAAGTCGGGGTCCGGTGGCGCGGACTTCACGACGATCCAGCCACCAGCAGCGTTCCGACTCCCTTGCGTGCCTTGTGGCCCGCGCAAGACCTCGACCTGAGCGACATCGAAGAACGCGCCGTCAATCGCGCTGACATCGCCGATCGGGATCCCGTCTACGATCACCAGAACGCCGGGCTCGCCGGACAGGTTGGTGTTCTCGATGCCAACCCCACGGATCGTCACGATCGTGGCGGTACCCGACTTCGAGATGTGGAGTGACGGAACGTTACCCTGTAGGTCCGCAACTCGTGCGACGCCGAGTTGATCGAGCGCCGACTGGTTGAACGACGAGATCGCGATCGCCTGAGACTGGGCATCCGATGCGGTGCGCTGGCCTCGGACTGTGATCGTATCGACGTCCTCGGCCGCGCTGCTTGCAGACGAAACCGACTCCGCTGCCTGCTCGAACGAGTCCGCGACCGCTTCGTCCTCTCCAGCGCCATAGGCAGGAGAGCCCGCCGCGAGTGCGAGCAAGGCAGAGAGGAGCAGTGGCCAAGAAGGAGCCGACAATGCGAGCGAAGAAGTCGGAGCCCTCAACAACACAAGACTGCCCCGCCGACCTCTACATCATCACTAGTTAAAACTGTACTTGAGCCTCAGCCCCGCCATCCGAGGCATCTGGTACTGAGCCGTGATCGTCCCATCGGCACCGGAGCTGAGGAAGATACTGTTGATCACATCAACGTCGGTGACGTTGTTGATGAAGCCCTCGATCTGCCACTGGTCGCTGTTGCTTCGCCACGTCAGGCGAAGGTCGACACGTGAGAACGCGCCCTGGCTCGTCTGCGGCTCATTCCATACGCGGTAGTAGGTCCGACTCTGGTAGTTGTACTGAACACGCGGCGTCAACGTGCCCCACTCAGGCAAGCCGAGAGACGACAAGTAGATGTCGTATTGCGCGTTGACCGTCATGTTGTACTTCGGGGCCTTCGGGATCGTGTTCCCCGAAAGGTCCTGCGGGAACCCAGAGAGCGGATCCGGGATCGCCGGCGGGCCCGAGCCCGGGAAGAGCGGCGACAGGGTCGGGTCGACGATGCGGAAGTTGTCGATCCGGGCGTCCAAGATGTTGAAGTTACCGCTGATCTGGAGCTCTGGGATCGGCGTGGCGAACCACTCGAGTTCGACACCGCGGGTCGTCGCGCTGCCATTGTCGAAGCACTTGAACGAGATGCCGGCGACGAAGCAGACCTGGTAGGGATCGTAATCCGTCCAGAACAGGGTCAGGTTCAGGCGCAGCCGCTGGTCCAGAAACTCATTCTTCGAGGTAAACTCGTACTGCCAAACCTTCTCCGAATCGTACGGTACGCAGGTTGTCGAGTCGCCGATGATGCAGCCTTCGCCCAACGGAAAGCCACCCGCCTTATAGCCCCGCGTTACGCTCGCTGAAATGTTGTTCGAGTCGGACCATTGCCACTGCATGAGCAGCTTGGGGGTAAAGGCAGAATACGTCGCGCTGTTGAAGAAGCTGGCCTCAGCGATCGCCTGGTTCTGGCTGATCTCGAAAGGCTGATCCTGGATCGCCTTGTGGTCCTGGGTGTAGCGCCCGCCGAGCATCACGTGGAACTCGTCGTTGAGCCAGTACCGAACCTCCGCGAACCCAGCGATGCTGTCCGTCTCCAGGTTCGTCAGCGCGGCTGAGTCACCGCCCTCTGCCGTACCCGAGAAGTTGATGTTCTGATCGGCGTTCTTCGTCTCTTGCCACCAGAAGAACCCGACCAGCCACTCCCAAGGCCGCTGTTCGATCGTCTGCAGCTTGACCTCGAATGAGTACTGGTCCTGCCCATTGTCCAGGTCAATGACAGCGGCCTGTGCGTTCGTCCCATCGAAGTCGAAGGTCACGAGCGTGCTCGTCCGGTTGAAGCCGAACTGCGCGGTGGCCTCGAGGTCACCGAGCGTATCGCTCGTAATGTCGTAAGTCGCCTTGGCGGTCGCGAACCACTGGGAGATCTTGAGGTCACCGGGAAGGTTCCGTGTCGACGTGCGCGGATCCAACGTCGAGACCGCGAAGCGATCCGTCTCGTTCGGAAAACAGTTCACGAAGACCTGACAGCCCAGCCCGGTGAAGTTGCCCGGCTGACTGAGGAGGTGGACGGCCGGACCGTTGTTCTCCGAGAACGTGTGCATCCCGATCAGGTGCACTTCAAACTTGTCCGTCAGCTGGGACAGCAGCTGCACACGCGCGTTGAGCGAATGCTCGTTGCCCCAGTACTCGCTCCGGTTGAAGGGCTGCGGGTTGAGCGACTCCAGGGGTTGCAAGACCTTGCCACCCACGGCTCGCTGGTAACCGTCCCGATCCTCGAACCGCGAGGTGAACCGAAACATCAACTTCTCGTCGAAGATCGGCACGTTGAGTACGCCACGGAAGATGTGCTGGTCGTAACTGCCCATCTGATAGTCGCCGAAGCCCGTGAAGTCCGGCTGCGGCGGGGCAGAGGTCACGGAGATCCAACCCCCCGAGACATTCTTGCCACCCTGGGTTCCCTGCGGACCACGGAAGACATCGAGCGCGCGGACGTCATAGAACGCGGCCAACGCAGCTGTCGCGCTGCCGATCGGAACCCCGTCCTGTACGAAGAGGACGCCCTGCTCACCACTAATCGTCAGGTTCTCGATACCGACGCCGCGCAGCGTGATGATGCCCTGCGTACCCGTCTGCCCGATGTGCAGAGACGGAACGTTTTGCTGGAGTGTCGAGACATCACTCACGCCCAACTGGTCGAGCGCTTCCTGGTTGAAGCTCGAGATCGCGATCGACTGTCCCTGCGAACTCGCGTCCGTCCGCTGACCCGTCACCTGGATCACGTCGACGTCATCGGGGACAGCGAACTCCGGACCGGCGACCTCGTCGCTCTGTTCCGAGTCGTCCGCCGAGTCTCCGAAGAGATCGTCGTCGCCGACGTCCTCGCCAAACAAACTCAGGTCGTTATCCGATGAATCGGTCGTACTGCTTGTCGATTCATCCGCCGCATCAGCGGTCTGCGCAACGGCAACCGCAGGGAGGAAACCAATCCACAAAAGGATCGACAGGATGAAGACGAGCGTGGACTTCGACGGCGTGCTGGACACGTACATTACACCTACTGAATTGCCAGAAGACTTCCGCGACCACCGGGCGCACCAAGACCCGACCTGGCCGGCCCAGAGCGCCTTCGTGGAACCCGATTGCAAGGGACTATGCGGGCATCGCCTCGTTGGTGTCAAGGAGCAAAGCCGCTGACAAAACGCTGGTTTCCCTTCGAGAGGACGGTTGACACGAAATGCGGACGCGGAGCCGCCTCGTAGGAGACCTACAGCGCCAGCGTGATACGGTTCCCCCATGGGTCACAGCAGCGTCGTCGCCGCGCTTTTCCTCGCGACCCTCGGGGGCTTCGCCGTCCTGCTCGGCTGGGGAAGTCACTGCTCGCGGCGCGCACGAGCCGCCGCGCTAACCGCCCTCTCGCTCATCGCGGTGCTCGCACACTCCCACTCGCTGACGCGTGACAGCGTGGATGCGCCCCTGACGATCACCCCACCCGCCATCCACCTCCACGAGTTCCTCCATTATTACCTTGGCAGCAAGTACTTCGAAGAGCTCGGACACGCGCCGCTCTACGAAGCCGTCGTGATCGCGGACTACGAGGATGACCCGGCGCACTTTCACGCAGAAAATCGCTTCCGAGACCTGCGGACAAACCGGATCGAGCGGGTCCGCGGGGACGTAATCCGCGAAGGCTCTCTCGCCAAACGCCGTTTCAGCGAAGACCGTTGGGCTGCCTTCAAAGCGGACGTCGCTCTCTTGCGGTCGGGCTTCGTGTCGCCCTCCGCATGGCACGATTCCGCCATCGTTCGCGATCACGGATACAACGGGTCGCCGCTCACGACGTTGCTGCTCGGAGCCCTCGCGAATCAGCCGTTCGTCTCGTCCATCACCTTCCTGCAGTCGATGCGTTGGATGGACCTCCTGCTCTTCGGCGTCATCGCGCTCGTCATCGGGCAACGACTCGGCCACGCGGCGGGCGTGGCCTTCGTGATCCTTTGGTTCGCCAACCCGTTCAACGATTACGGCTACATCGGCGGGAGCTTCCTCCGCTACAACTTCGCGTTCGCGCTCATGCTGGCATGGAACGCGCACGACAGAGGACACCGCAGACAAGCGGGGGCCTGGCTCGCGATCGCGACTCACCTTCGCATCTTCCCGGCCCTCTTCGCTGCGGGATTGCTCCTCCACGACTTGCTCCGCCCCGGCCCTGAGGAGCGGCGCGCGGCGTTGCGTAAGAACCGCCCGGTGTACGCGTCCTTCTTCGCCACAGGGGTCGCCATCGTGATCTTGACCGCGTTCACGCCGACGCCGGATGAACGCAACGTCTGGGAACACTTCGAGGGCCGAATCTCCGTACACGCCCGCGCCCTCGCCTTCAACGCGGTCGGGCTCTCCGCCGCGTTCGCATACTCCCCAGAACAGTCCATCGAGGGACGCAAAGCCGCACTCGCGGAGGGCGAAGTGACGCCCTGGGAAGAATTGGTCTCGCAGACGCTCTCGGCGCGCAACCCACTTCGCGTCGCGACGATGATCCTATTGCTCGGCGCCACGCTCGCCTGCGCCCGACAGCTGCCCGAACGCTATGCGCTATTCCTCGGGTTCCCTCTCCTGTTTACGCTCATGTACTCCTCTCACTACTACTATCTATCGCTTGGGTTGCTTGCCCTCGTCTTCCATGACCACCGGGCCGCCCTGCTAAGCCTCACTGCCGGCTTTGGAGCGATCGCGCTGTTCTCCACCCCGCCCCTGTTCGACGACGACGTGCTGCGCTTCGCGTGGAGCAGCGTCGCCACTGGCGTGATGCTCGTCTGCATCGGCGCAGTCGCCACTCGCCCCGCCACGCGCCCCTGGCCGGACGTGGACTGATGCGCTCTTCCCGCTGGGCGACTCCGGTGCTCACCCTCATCGTCCTGATCCAGTGCGTCGCCGGGGCGAGCTACATCGAGCGCACCGCGATCCCCGACGGCGACCAGCGCGTGTTCGTCCTCTGGGACGACGCCATGATCTCGATGCGCTTCGCGCAAAACCTCGCGGACGGCCACGGCCTGGTGTGGAACCCAGGGGAAGAGCCGGTTCAGGGCTACACCAACCTCGGCCTCACGTTGGTGATGGCGGGCGCTCACACTCTCCCGCTCGAGCGCGAGCACGTTTCGCTCATCATCCAGTTGCTGGCGCTCGCCGCGCTCGCCGCGACGCTCTGGCTCTCAGCGCGACTGGCCCGTGACCTATCCGGGGCCCCCTGGGCTGCCCCCGGCGTGGCCGCCGCCGCACTGCTGTGCGCTCCGCATCAGATCTACGCGCTGCAGGGGGCCGATACGATCTTCGTCGCGCTGCTCGTCGTGTGGGGCTACAGCGGGTTGGTGCGCGGTTGGCTGCGAGGTGGCGAATGGCCGACCCGCTGCTTTGTCCCCCTGCTCGTGGCGGTCGTCGTCCGACCGGACGCCAGCCTCTTCTTCGCCGCGGCAGCCACGACGGTCGTCCTCTTCCCAGGACGTATCGGGCGCAACACGCTCTGGCGCCCCCTCACGGGCTTCGCGATCACCTGGACGGGCCTGATCGCGTTCAGCTGGCTCTACTACGGAGACCCGCTTCCTAACACTTTCTATCTCAAAGCCACAGGCGCGGCGCGGAGCGAGATGTGGGCGAGCGGCTTGAATCAACTGCGCTTACTGATCCCCGGCGCGCTCCCGGCAGTGCTCCTGTGCTTAGCCGCTGTGCTGACCACCCGCACGAACGCTGCGCGCGCCGCCGCGTTCCTGCTGTCAACCGGGGTTGGGCTCGGAGTCGCCTACCACGTGTGGGTCGGCGGTGACTGGATCCAGGAATACGGCAGCAGACATTGGGTGCAGGGGGTGCCCCTGGTCCTCACGCTCGCGGCGTGGGGCGCCGCGCAGATCGGCGCGCGGCTCCCGGGTGATGCCCGCGGACTGCGGGGCGCCACGACCTTCGGGCTCTGCGTCCTCGCGGGCGCGTCGCTCAACTTGCCCCAGCCCGCGCGAGAGTGGTTCCTCCCGGAGACCCCAACGCTGCTCCACCAGGAAAACCACATGAACCTCATGCGATCTCGCTTCCTCCAGCGAGCGACAAGCGCGGATACGCGGGTCGCAGTCCATTGGGCAGGCGTGGGGCCCTACTTCGCAGACCGTCCGGCCATTGACGTCTTGGGGCGCTCCGACCGCCACATCGCCCACTCGCCCGCGCACACCTTCGAGCCAGGGCATTCGAAATGGGACTGGGACTACATCCTGGACGAGCGGCGACCGGACCTCATCGACTTCGAGTCACGCGGGCTGCGCGACCACCCAAGCTTCTGGCGCGACTATGTCGTCCTCCGCGTGGGCCCCTCCGCGGCGCTGTTCGTGCGGCGAGACGCCACCGCGAAGATCCTCGACGCATCGCTCGTGACGATGCCGCTCGACAGCCTCTTCACGCGCCCGGCGGGAGCGGTTTCAGAGCTTCCGTGACGGCGCGGCCCGCGAGGACCGCGAGCGCGGCGCGAAGCCGCGTCTGTCGTTCGGGCGCCGCCTCCGGGACAGCCTGCTCCAGCACTGCGCGCGCCCGCGCGATGCGCTCCGGCGACATCGCACCGCCCACGATCGCTCCGAGGACGCGATCGCCGACCTCCCCGGCGGCCAGCGCCACCAACGCGAGATCGAAGCGCCGGCTCGGGTCCCCGCGCAGGCCGGACAGCGCAAAGTGCAGCCCCGCGACACCCGGTGCATCCCGCACTCCCGGCTCGACATGCGCGAGGTGCAACGCCGCTGCCTGCGGGTCGCCTGCCAGGTCCGCCAGGAGGCCCAGGAGGAGGTGTGCCTGTCGCTCGTTCGGGTCACGCTCGAGCGCCTCGCGAAGCGACGCCTCCGCGGCATCGGGGGCCCCCCGTTGAATAAGCAGGAACGCCCGCCCCAGAGGTCCCTCGACGTCCGGCGCACGCGGCGCCCAGCCTTCCATCCAGTCCGACGCCCGCAGGTCGGCAGGAAGTCGGGTCGGCCGGGGCCGCGCGTGGTTCCAGTCGAGCGAGAGGCCCGCGAGCTTTGCCTGACGCTCCGGGGCCCGGCGCACGTAGAGCACGCGCGCAGAGTCGTAATACACGGGGACCCAAAGCGAGCTCGCCTCGAAGCGCTCCACCGCGTTCGCCATCAACGGGATCGGCAGCAAGACGGAGTTGATGCCGAGCCGATCGGCGTCCGCCATCAACCCCGCGGGCTCCGCCCATTCGGCCGCGTTCGTGAGGACGCGATCCGCCCCGTACACCTCGAGGCGCCCGTCGATAAAGACGCTGCCCGGCCCACCCTCGAAGATCAGATAGCTCGCGTCCGCGAGCCCGCTGAGGACCGGCCGAGGCAGATCGTGCTCGGTGACGAACGCCATCGCCTCGATCGGGTAGCGATCGACTCGCAGGCCCGTCCCGAAGCGCTGATCCCACCCGCGGGGGCGCCACAGCTGATCCGTCACGGCCGCGCTGCCGAGCGCGACCGAGGAGAGCAAGACTCCCCAGGCGGCAAAACTCGCGAGTCGTGGCGCGCGCTCACGTCCCCCGTCCTCCCACCATCCACCGAGCTGCCGCGCGACCACCCACCCCGCGACCGGTCCGAGCAGAGCCACGTTGCGGGCGGCGAGCAGCGTAAAGCCCGCGAACCCTGCCCACACCAAGACGCGGAACAGCGGAGGGCGCACCGGCAGGAGCAAGCAACCGAAGGAGAGCAGCAGCGACGCCGCGTACGAGCCAAAGAAGACCCAGTCGCCACGCAACGCGAGCGGGCTCTTCAGCTCGACGATGACCTCGCGCAACCTCGACCCGACCCCGATCTGCTCGAGGATCGTCGCCGGATACAGCTCCCCAAGGAACACGTATGGGGTCGCCAACGCCGCAAAACTCACCGCGAGCGCCGCCCTCAGCAATGCCCGGCGTCGTGCGACCGAAAGCGCCGGCTCCACCCGGGTCCACTCCGCCAACGCGGGCCACCGCGCAACGCTGCCCTCGACCGCCCACGCCGTCCAGGCCAGGGCTGGCCCCACGATCCAGAGCGTGTGGGTGTTGCTCCACAGAACCTGGATCAGGGGGAGCAGGAAGAGCTGCCGATCGCGGCCGTGGCGACGATAGGCCTCGTAGACCCACAGGAAACCGATTACGCAGGCGTAGGTCGCGAGTTCGGGCCGGACCTTGAGCCGCGAATGGAGCAGCGACACCGCGACCAACAGGCCCAGCGCTCGCGCCCAGCCGGGCCCGGGCCGCATCGCAGCATCGAGCAGCAGCAGGCACCCCGCCAGCCAGACCAGCTTCGCCAGGATGAGGCCGTTCAGACCCCAGGTCTCGAAGATCGCAAACTCCGCCACGAAGAACAGCCAGCGGTGCTCCAACCAGCGGAGACCCGGGTGACCGAAGCTATATGGGTCCGCGAGCGGGA
>Ga0315331_10004865_pt1 | contig 10099 bp, 1 predicted proteins | sample M160m34915metaG_FD_203456 | JGI IMG/M metagenome (GOLD analysis project Ga0315331, IMG submission 203456) | Ammonia-oxidizing marine archaeal communities from Monterey Bay, California, United States - M1 60m 34915 | ecosystem: Environmental > Aquatic > Marine > Intertidal zone | place: USA... | reverse complement strand
AGTTAGTAGGACAAAGATTAGTTGGTCTTACTTCTGGAGTTACAGCTACTATATTAACTACAACGTTAGCAACTGAATCTTCTGCTGATACTTTGTTTGTTAGTTACGTTAATAGTGGTAATTCTAATACTGAGTCTACTTTTAGACAAGGTGAGACTCTAGAAGTAGCTGATGGTGTCAATACGCCACTTCTAGTTGTTGGTACAGATGGTAGCGTACTTCCTACAAGTATTCAAGTAACAAATCCTGATACAGGTGAGGTAACTTCATTAGAAAGTCCTGCTATGGGATTTGGTTCTGCTGTTAAGGTAGAAGAAGGTATTTACTTTGTTAATGGTTATTTTGTTCGTAATAGTGAACAACTACTTGTCATTGATGAGTATTACGATAAACCATCTGCAAAAGTAGGTTTTACAATTAAAGAAGAAGTTGTAACACCAGAAACAGAAGCAAGCCTATATGACAATTCTATTGGTTCTGCAAACTACACAGCACCTGGTGCACATAGATTAAAGATTAGTTTAGAGTTAAAAGAGTTTGCTCTTAATGCAATTACTGATAAGAACTTTATTCAGTTATTGAATATTTTTAGAGGACAAGTTAGAAGTAAGATTTCCTCTACAGATTTTAGTGTACTAGAACAAACTTTAGCACGTAGAACATTTGATGAGTCAGGTGATTATATTGTAGATAATTTTTCTGTAGATGTTAGAGAGTGGGCACAGAAAGATGGTAATAAAGGTATATACAGTCCTGATGAATTTAATCTTTATAATGGATATGATGCTTCTGATGCAGCCAAGAAAATGGTTGCAAGTATTGGTCCTGGTAAAGCATATATTAAAGGATATGAAATTGTTAATAAAGAAACTAAGTATCTTGAAATCAATAAGGCAAGAGAAAGTCTTTCTAGTGATAATGTAAATCTTAAGACTAAAGGTCTCCCAACATACAGTATTACCAATGTATTTGGTAGTGTTCCTTTAAATAAAGAAGGATCTGAGCTAACTGCTTATCCAGATGTATTCTTATATTCTACATTTAATGATGGATCTATTGGTCTAAACAATACAGAACTACCTACTGATCACAGACAAACTATTGATAGAAGAGGTAAGATTTTTAATACTGATGATGGTATTAAAACTATTACTTTACAAATTACTAACACTACAACTTTAATTGGTGCAGTATCAGATTCCACATTCCAAACTCAGTTTGCTGAGTTGTTCTTTGTTAAAGTTAGAAGTGATTTAGGAACACCAACATCTATTAGTTCTTTCAAAACACTATCTTTTGCAACTACAAACAAACCATTAATCAATGCTTCTGAGTCTGTTCAATTTTTAGAATTAACAGTTTCTGGTAATAAGAGTGAACTAGAGTTACTATGTTTAGAGTATGATTTATCTGATGATGACAAGCAGAGAAAAATCTACTTAACATCAGCTGATGCTTCAGCAGGTAATAATGAGTTTGGATTTATCGTAGATTACTCAGAAATTATTACTCCTATTATTGGAAAAACAAAACCAAGTAATTTCTATTTACAGAAAAGAGGATCTGGATTTAATTCCGATTCTGATATTGTTCTATCCAAAGGTCGTTTAGAAGAAGGAACATCTGCATACAATACCACATTTGGTTATTCATATTTTGATCCTCAGTTCTTTACTAAGATTATCCTAGAAAAAATTCCTTCAGGTGCTAATGCATTTGATGAAGGTAAATATGTATTTGGTATTAAAAGCAATGCATATGGTGTTGTAGAAGGATCTTCTGCTGGTGTTTATAGTACAGGAAGGATTTTATTTGTTAAAACTTTATCTGGTAAGTTCCAATCTGGTGAGACAATCAGAGATGAGAGTGGCAATACTGTAAAAATTGCAAAAGACAATACAATCTCACATTTCATAGTTCAGAATAGAGGTTTAGGATACGCTGAAAGTGGTGTTACATTATTAATTAATGGTCTTGAATTTGATGCATCAAAAATTGCATTAGGTCAAACAATTGCAGGTAATATTTACAGTGCTACTGTTGCTAATAGAAATGCAGTAAATATTGAGTATGCACAACCACCAGCTGTAACTGTAAAGAATCCTGATGGTGCTGCTAATCCAGGTTCTGCAGCTGCTGTTGTACCTGTTCTATTCAGAAATACAGTAACTACATACACTCCACAGAATGTTAAATCTATAGGTTGTTCATATGGATCTGGTAATGCAAATAGTTTCTCTGCAGACGTTGTTGTAGATAGTCAAGAATATTCTGATATTAAAGCAGTTACAAGTTATACTTTCTTTGGTACACAAGGAACTAATTTTATTGAATCAACTAGTTTTAGTGCAGACGCATCTGTTTTATTGCAGCAAGGAGATCTTATACAATTCTCTGATAATACTAACAACCTAGTTCGTTCAGTAGTACAGTACGCAACAAAACAAGAAGGATCATCTAAATCTAGAATTTATCTAGATACAGCTCTTCCTGGTGATGTTACAAACACTAGTATTGTACGTTTACGTCCTAAAGTATCAAATACTAACTCTGGTACATTATTATTCCCAACTGGTAGTAAGCAAGTTTCTCAAGTTTCTGTTGGTGGTGATGATACAAAAATTAAGTATTACTTCCGTAGAGATTTTGTAACTACTGCTTCTTCTGGTGGTGGTACAATTACATTTGCTGCACAGTTACCATTTGGTACACAAAGATTTGCAGCTTTTAGTGAAAGTAATTTTGTTATTACTGTATTAGATCCAGGTGATGCTCCTAATATTGTTAAAGGAGATATTATCTATGTTGGTGAAGATTCTGTAGAGATTTCATCTGCTACTGATACATCTAGTGGTTTAACTTCTGGTAGTATTAGTTTACAATTAGCATCAACGTATTTTGGAACTATTCCTACCAATGGAACTTATCCTAAATTAAAACTTTCTGCAACTCTAGAAGTAACTAACGCAAAACCAAGACTTAAGACTGCTATAAGAAATAAGAGACTTATTATTGCTTCTGCTGGTGATCGTATTGTTCCATTTAGAGGAAGTGACTATGATAGTGAAGTAGTAGAAACTCTATCATACTCAGATGCATTTAAATTAAGATATGTTTATGAAGGAACTTCATCTCAACCACCTAATGTAGATTCTATAGGTAATTTAATTTCTGGAACTGATGTTAGCTCTAGATATACATTTGATAGTGGTCAGAGAGATACACTATATGATGTTTCTAGAATCGTTCTTAAACCAGGATTTGAACCTGCTACTGGTCAACTACTGATTGCATTTGATTATTTTGAACAATCTCAAGGAGATTTCTGTACTATTGATAGTTATCTACATGAAGCAGGTGTTCCAGAAGATGAAATTCCATCTTTCAACTCCTCAGTTCATGGTAACTTAGAACTTAAGAACGTAATTGATTTCAGACCTAAGGTAGATACTAGTGCTATTATTCCTGGTTTCCTCAACATTGCGTCTCTTGAGACTACTGCTGGATCATTTGCTGGTGCTGGTGCCGTGATTTCTAGCACTCCAGCTCCAGATTTGGGATTGGAGTATACATTCTCATTTAGTCAAATTCAATACTTAGATCGTATTGATGGTATCTTCTTAGATAAGAAAGGTAGTTTCGTAGTTAAAGAAGGTAATTCTTCATTAAATCCAACCAAACCAGATCCTATTGATGATGCTGTACCTCTTTTCTATGCATATATTCCTGCATTTACAAAGACAACTAAGGATGTAAGAATTACTCCAGTTGATAACCGCCGTTACACAATGCGTGATATCGGTAAGTTAGAGAAGCGTATTGAAAGACTTGAGTATTATACTACTCTTAGCATCCTAGAACAGCAAGCTCTTAATATGCAAGTTAAGGATGATATTGGTCTAGACAGATTTAAGTCTGGTTTCTTCGTTGATAATTTTGAAGCACATAAAGTTGGTAACTTACAATCTCTTGATTATAGATGTGCAGTGGACAGTCAGCAAAGTGTCCTACGTCCACAAGCAAAAGAAGATTCTATTAACTTAGAAGAAGTAAATGTGAGAGAAGATCAAAGATCTGTTTCTGGTTATAAAAAATCTGGAGATGTGGTAACGTTACCATATTCTCCACTATCTTTATTAGGAAATAGTTTTGCATCTAAAACCTTAAATCCAAACCCATTTGTTGTTCTTCAATATGTTGGTGATGGAGAAATTTCTCCGTCTGTAGATCATTGGTATGATCAAACAGAACAACCACTTGTAGTAGATACAAATACCGATCTCTTTAATATTTTCTTAGCAAAAGAAAATGTAAAGGAAAGTTTCTCAAGTCTCTACAATTCTTTTGTAGTTAACTGGGTTGGAACATCTTCTTCCTTTACTACAATTAATTCCTTAGGTGAAAATAATACACAACAAGCTACAACTTCTGTTACTAGTGCATCTGTAGCAAGTTCTTCCAATATTAGTCCTCAAAATAATGATGTTGGTAAAGGAGTTCAAACCAAGAGTGTTGGTGAAAATCAGGTTTCAACTTCTTTATCATTCTTTGCTAGAAGTATTCCTGTTAGGTATGTCGTAAGACGAATGAAGCCAAACACTAAACTTTATGTGTTCTTGGAAGGAAGAGATATTGCACGTTGGGTAAATCCAGATCTTAGATTCACAGGTATTGCTGGCAATTCTCCATCTGCATTTAATGGAGAAATTACAACTGATGAATATGGTAATGCTAGTGGTTTAATTATTGTTCCATCTGGATTACCACCATTAGAAAATGCAACATGGAGTGGAGATATTAATACTGTATCATATGATACATCTGCAGAAGAGGTTTCTGTAACATCAGGTGTACTAACATTTAGATTTACTTCTAGTTCTACTAATGCTTCTAAAGAAGAAGTTGATAGTTATACAGAAGTTAAGTATTATGCTACTGGTATTCTTCCAGAAAATCCTTCTAGTATTGTTTCTACAAAACCATCTTACTTCAAATCTAATGAAGGTGTTCAGTTAATTGAAAGCAATACTGATAATCCTATAAGACCCAATCCTCTTGCACAAACATTTAAAGTAGAAAATTTAGATGGTGGATGTTTTATAACAGGTGTTGATCTATTCTTTAGTAAGAAGAGTGATAATATTCCAGTTAAAGCTTATATTACCAATGTTGATGCAGAGAAACCTGCTAAGAACATTGTTCCTGGTTCTGAAAAGACTCTATCTCCAAATACTTCTCTTAAGTGTTCTGCTAGTGGAAACCTGTCAGTATATAAAGGAGAAAATGTAACTGGTGCATCTTCTGCTGCATCTGGTCCTATTCTTAAGATCTTTGATAAGAATAATGTAGAACTAGTAGCTACTTCTTCTGGTAAGTATAGTCTTACTAACGAGCAAGTTTATACTGTGGTTCTAAGTAACCATAATGGTAAATCTTTTGTTCAAAATGAAGATTTAATTATTCCATCTGTAACCCTTGCTAATGCAACCAATGCTACAGATTTAGTTCTGTCTATCGTAAAGGATAGTGGTAAAGTTTCTAAGATGAGAATTACTAATCCTGGTTTAAACTATGATAGTGCAATTCTTACAATTGAAAGTCCACAACTTCCTGGTGGTGCTACAGCAACTGCAAGTATTGAAGTTTCTGGTGGTAAGATTTATAATGCTGAAGTATCTCTTACTGGTTTTGGTTATACAGAAGCACCTTCTGTGGTAGTTAAAGGGGTTGGAAACGGAGCTGGTGGATGTGAAATCCAAACATTTATTGAAATTGATTCACCTGCTGTTGTGATGGGTGTATCAATTGATGCAGGTGAAGTTACAAACTCCACTACACCTACGCACTTTGCATTTGATTATCCAGTTTATTTACAAAACGATTATGAATATGCATTGGTAGTGGAAACTGATTCTACTGATTATCAACTTTGGGTTTCTGAATTAGGTGAAACGGATATTGCGACAAGCACTGTTATTACCACACAACCATCTCTAGGTTCTGTATACAAATCTCAGAATACTGAAAGTTGGACAGAAAATATTTTTGAAGATCTCAAATTTACTCTTTATAGAGCAGAATTTAATTTAACAAGACCAGCAGAACTTCTACTTAAAAATAATAGTCTTGGATATGAACTGTTGGATGCAAATCCAATTGAAACAAATGCAAGCTCTAATTCTGCTAGTACATCTGTACTATTCAAGAATAACAACGCAGTTCTTAAGGTAAATCACAGAGATCATGGTTTTGAAGATAGTGGAAATTCTTATGTGTTCTACAGAACTGGATTAGAAACAGGTGGTATTACTGCCTCTACTATTAATAGTAACTTATTCCAAGTTACTAACTCTGGAGTTGATTCTTATAATATTACTTCACCATCTCAAGCTGCAGGAAACTCTGTTGGTGGTGGTACTTCTGTATATGCAAGTTATAACAGAAAGTTTGAAACTTTATATCCTCAGATTCATTACCTATCATTTACAGGCACTGTTCTAGATGTTTCTGTAAAAACAACTAATGTTGTTCCTGTAGATTCTACAACTACCAATTATACTTCTTATTCTCAAACTGAATATGAAAAGACATTCTTGAATGAACCACATTACTTTACAAATCAGAAGATGATTGCTTCTGATATTAATGAAACTTTGAATAGCATTTCAACATCTATAACTTATAAGGTACAACTATCGTCTACTGTGTCTCATTTGAGTCCAATTATTGATCTTTCTAGTGCATCTGTAAAAACAATTAGTAATAGGATTGAAAATGCTACTGGTCAAGAAACTAGATTTGGTAGAAGAGATCAGATTATTGAATTCTATCCTGTATATCAATTTGATCTTGCTGGTAATGCTGGAACCGAATTGCAAGCTAATCAAACAATTGAAGGTCAAACTTCTAAAACAACAGGAACTATTGCAAGAGTCAATGGCAGTGTTGTTTATGTAAGGGTTAAAACAAGTCAATTCTTCCAAAAAGGTGAGAAAGTAAATCTAAAAAATCAAACTGATCTAACTAATGTTACTGTTGATTCTAATCCAACACAAGTATTTGCATCTATTGCAGATGCTTCTACTATTGTAGCACGTAATCCTTCTGTTATTCTTGAAACATATGACAACACCATTACTGGTAAAACAGTTATTTGGAATACTCAGACTCAAGAATTAACTGCTAGGGTTGATATCAAACCAATTAATGATAACTATACTGATAGAATTATTGATAATGCTTTCTACAATAGAAATTCTGTTGTAGGTGATCAGATTGCAGATATTTTCCGTATTGGAGACTTTATCAAATATCCAAATCAACCAGACGAAGAAGCAAATTATTTGGAAGTAGGTAAGATCACATATTCAAATGGTGTTGACTTTGTTGCAGAAAATACTTCTAAGAATGGTTCTGCAGTTGCTAAGTATGTAACTAAAGAAGTTGTTATTAATAATCCAGCAACTGCTATTGATGTACATTTAATGGCAAACGTTAAAGATGTTTCTAATATTCAAGTTCTTTATAAGTTCAAGAAAGCATCTAGTCAAGATAACTTTGATGATATTGATTGGGTATTATTCAACGGTAATGGACAACCTGATACTTTAGAATTAGCAACTACAGAGAATACTATATCAAGTGTTGTTGAGAAGCAATCTTCTTATCAAGATCTTAAGTATAGTGTATCGGATATTGAAGAGTATTCTTCCTTTGCTATTAAAATTGTAATGAGTAGTGTTGATCCTGCATTTGTACCTAAGATCCAAGATATTAGAGCAGTTGCTGCATTCTAGGTTCCGCGTATGGACTATATTAAAGTTGAAGGACATGATGGTCTTGTAAGGGACAAAAACACAGGTGCCATCATCAATCTGGACGATTCTGCGATCACTGCAAGACGTAAGTCAAAACAGCTCGGTTCCGCGTTGGACGACATAAATATGTTGAAGACTGAAGTCTCTGAAATCAAGTCCCTACTGAAAGAGTTAGTAAAAAATGCCAGCAATTAATGTCGCACGTACCGATACCTTTGAGCTACAAAGGCAGAAGATTAATAATATCGCAACTCAGATTTTTGACATCTCTGATGGAGGAAGTGATCTTTCTACAGGTAATTTAAAACTTGGTAACGGAACAAAAAACGTACCATCATTAGCATTCACTACTGATTCAACTTTAGGTTTATATAAACCTAATCCTAAAGCTATTGGATTTGTTAGTGGAAGCAAAAGAATTGTCAATATTCAAGAAGATTCTTTTATCAGTTTTAAAGATTTTAATGTTATAAACAAATCTCTGAATACTGCAGGGACGGTAATTGATGCTGCTGGATCTGGTTATGATACTGGAACTTTTACAGCAGTAGGACTTGATGGTGGAACTGGTGCTGATGCAGAGGCAACAATTGTAGTTGCAGGGTTTGCTGGTACTATTACTCAAGCAGGTGTAGGATACAAAAGTGGTGACCATATAGCAATCCTTTCAGGAGGAAATGGTACAGGATCTACAGCAATAATGCGTGTTCCTCAAATAGCTGTAGCCACTACAACTGCTGGATCTAATTTTGCTCCTTCTTCTTTTAGTGATGTTCCTTTAACTGGTGGAAGTGGTACAGGTGCATTAGCAAATATTCAATTTAACGGTGATCTTAGTGTCACAGCATCAATTACAGCAGGTGGATCTAATTACGTAGATGGTGGATACAATGGTATCGCTCTTTCTGGAGGTTCAGGTGCAGAAATTGCTGTTAATATGATAGTTAGTGGTGGTGTTGTTACTACTTGTACTGTTCAAATTTCTGGTAGAGATTATATTGTTGGTGATGTTTTAACTCTAGACGCTGCTACATATCCATTAATTATAGGTGCTTCTGGTGCTGGATTCCAATTCACTGTTAGTGCTATTGGTGGTAATGGTGTAGTAGAAGAAATTACTATTTCTAATAGTGGACAAGGATATGAAAACGGAGATGTTCTTTCTGTAAACCTAACAGATGTTGGAAACTATGCTGGTTCTGTAGCTCCAACATTTACGATTAGTAATAATCCAGAAGCAGTACAAGAATTTATTTTTAACGAGTATGGAAGTGGTTATCAAGTAGGAGATGTACTTACACCAGCTGGTGATCTTACGGGAGTAAGTGCAACAATTACTGAAGGATCCTTTGCTGTTACAGTTCCTGATAGTTCTGTAATCGCAGTTGGATCAATTGTTACAGGTGGTTCAGGAACACTTAAAGAAGGATCAGACCCAACTGTAGTAACAGTTGAATCAATTGGCGATGCAACAACGATTAACGTTAACGTTACTGGATTTTCATCTGGAGCTGCAACACTAACTTTCTCTCCTCCATATGGAACTCCTTCTACACCTTTACAATATACAGTTAGTGAATTAGGTGTAGTTAATTCAATTACCATTACAGATGGAGGTTCTGGATATGATCCAGGAGATGTACTTACAGTTGATGCACGAGATCTTGTAAATCCAATTCCAAAAGTTGTAACTGTAGATGGTTACGAGATTATTACTTTAAACACAGCTGTAGCACTTGGTACATTTAGTGTAGGCGATTCAATTGACTTCCAGAACAGCGTCGTAACTACTATCATTGCAGTAACTAATAATGCTGGTGGTACACTACAAGAATCAATTTCTGTATTAGGAGCATCACAAGCATTTAATAACAACTTCTTTATTATTGAAGGTGTTCCTGCAACCCAGTATGAAATTGGAGCAGATCCAATTGAAAAATTTGCATATAAAATTGATGGAGCATATGTATGGGATAATGATCCTCTATATGTTGATAGTAAGTATGAATTTGATTATTCAGATACTACAAACGCTGGTCATATTTTTGCATTAAGTGAATTTTTAGACGGAACAAATAACGTAGTCACAGCTCAGGGAGTTCTTAATAGTGCTTCTCTTGTTGTTTCAGTTCCAGGAGGAGTAGGTTCAATTCTTGTTGGTACAGCAGTAACTATTGCAGATGATGCTGTTGTGAGAGATGGTGAACTTGCTACAGGAACAAAAGTAGTTTCTAAGGATGCTGTTGCCAACACTATTACATTAGATACATTACCAACAGGTA
>Ga0315331_10004864_pt1 | contig 10100 bp, 5 predicted proteins | sample M160m34915metaG_FD_203456 | JGI IMG/M metagenome (GOLD analysis project Ga0315331, IMG submission 203456) | Ammonia-oxidizing marine archaeal communities from Monterey Bay, California, United States - M1 60m 34915 | ecosystem: Environmental > Aquatic > Marine > Intertidal zone | place: USA... | reverse complement strand
CCAGGGCCTGACAAGTTACTCTGAGCGAGGGCAAGAGTACGTTGACACTCTGCGTTCTATTATCCGGGTGAATAAACTCGATAGTGCTGATGGCGCGGTATTTCGTGATGAGCCAATGCGATTTATTGTTGGCGCAGATGGGGACGCTGCCGCGGTCGAGCTCGAACAAGAAATTGAACAGCTGCGCGCTTCCGGGCAGCTTGACACAATTATTGAACGGATGCGTCTGGAGTAATTAGGCGCTAGGAGGCTTTGCTGCTCTCGTGCTTCCACAGAATAAGCCCGGCGATAAGCACCAGGGCATTTGCCGCACCAATGGCGATAAACGGTGTGCCGGGGCCAATCAGATCGAACATATAGCCGCCGGTCGATGAGATAAATAAAATACCCAATGCGCCAAAAAAGTTTTGCATGCCAAACACGGAGCCGCGGTATTTAACCGGCGATTCCTGACCTAGCATTACGGTAGAGGCGAGTGCGGTGCTTGATTGACCTACACCCACAAACAACAATGCCGGTATGGTTTCCGAAAACGATTCGACATGCGTGAGAGTGCCGAGCCAAGTGTAGCCAATGGCCGCAAGTCCGAAAGCAATAATCATTGCGGTCAGGCGATTGATTTTGTCGGAGATGATGCCAAAAACCGGCGCCCATAGAACCGCAGCCAATGACGTAATGCCCACAAACATGCCCGCGCGAGCTTGTGCCTCACCCATAGTTAAGCCTGCAGCATTGGAGGCGTTAACCACCCAGAGCACTAAAAACAGCGTAATAATAATCATGTCGGCACGCGCAGCGAAGGCGCCAAAATAAGCCAGCCCAATGCGCCTATTTTGCGCGGCCTTCAGCGCCTCACGAATCAATTGCGATATGGGCGTTTTCGGCGCAACACCTTCGGGCCGTCCGGGTTTAAGGCCAATCATTACAATTGACGCAATAAAGCTGAGTGCTGCGGCAAATAGAAAGGCGTAGTGACCGGACCAGAGTTCATCCACCCCATTTTTCTGAAAGATATCGGGCAGCTGATTAAGCCCGGCAAAAAAAGCCACCGCACCAAGGCCGTTGAGAATAAATGCCATGCCGGTAAACTTGCCCCGCGATTGTTCCGAAGGGTAATCCGCAAGGATGGCAGAGAGGCAGGTGGTGCTTGCGGCAATGGCCAGGGCATAGATAACCCTAAAAGCCATAAGCTGCGGTATTGAAGTGGCAAATGAATAGGTCAGGTACGCCACGCCCATGATGAGCCAACTGATGATATAGATAGAGCGGCGACCAAAGCGATCCGACATCGCTCCCCACCAGCTGATCGATAAAATAACGACGATTTCCTGCAGGAACTGCAGGTTGCCCATAAGTCGGCCTTGTTCGGCTTCGGGGATACCGAGGTTTACCGTCAAAATATACGGTGATAGCGATACCAGATAGGTAAATAAACCAATGCTAACGCCTGCAGCAAACAGGTAGCAGGCAACGTGGCGGCGGGAAACGCCAGGCGCCAACAAAATGGGCCCGAAGTTAATCGAAGTTGAATTCATAATGGCTTGTTTACTGCTTAACTCTGGATTGATGCCTGCTCATTGCTGAGCTGGCATTTGAACCGTATCGCTTGCAAGTGCTATCGGGGCAGCTACGCTGCGATTAGTTCTTATGCAGCAAGCGCATGCCGTTCAATGTTACCAGAATCATTGCGCCGACGTCGGCGATCACCGCCATCCACAGCGTCGCAATACCCAGAAGCGCGAAAGCGAGGAACGCAATTTTAAGCCCCAAGCTCAAAATAATATTTTGTTTCACAATCTTACGGCAATCCCGTGCCATACGCAGTGCCATGGTCACATGCGATAAATTGTCCTGCATTAGCACCACGTCGGAGATCTCCATCGCCTGTGCGGTGCCACCACCGCCCATGGCAATGCCGACATCCGCGCGGGCAAGAGCAGGGGCATCATTAATGCCATCGCCAACCATTGCAACCGTATCGTTGTGCTGAAGACGTTCAATCTGAGCGAGTTTCTCAGCCGGCAGCAGGCTCGAATGAACTTCATCGATGTTGCCCAATTTGGCGGCAATACGCTTGGCGGCCTGAGCACTGTCGCCGGTCAGCATTACCCGACGCACCGGCGGTTTCAGGCGGCCTAACGCAATTAATGCATTGCGGCTGTCTTCGCGGGGCTCGTCTTGGACACCGATATGACCAACCACTTTGTGGTTGTGCTTGATATACATCATGGTCTGCCCTGCGGCTTTAGCTTTTTGTGCCGACAGGCTGGCTTTTTCCCAGCCTGATTCATTCTGTGAGAACATGTCGGCGTTCCCCACAGTAATCTTATGGCCGCAATCTGTTTTGATGCCTGACAACCCGCTGCCGGGTGATACCTGGATATTCTCGGCATGAGGCATGTGACCTAAACCGGAGCGATTTCTTGCGGCATTGACAATAGCGTGGGCTACAGGGTGCTCGGAGTAGCGTTCAATTGATGCAGCCGCACTCAGTAGGTCATCGCAGGGCGCACAGGCAATAACGTCATCGCTATTGTGGTCGCAAACGATGCTCTTCATGCTTACGACGGCCGGCTTACCGTGGGTTAGTGTGCCGGTTTTGTCAAAACAAACAGTCAGTACATTGGCCATACGATCGAGTATTTCTCCGGATTTCACCAGCACACCCAGTTGTGCCAGACGGGTCATGCCGCTGACTACGGTTACCGGAATACTAATAACCAGCGCGCAGGGGCAGGCAATGATCAGCAGCATGAGGCCGCGGTATAACCAGCCATGTTCGCTATCGACACTGCCCAATAGGGGTTGATCGAACAAGAGCACGGGGATGGCAACAGTTAATACAGCCAGCGCCACCACGCTTGGTGTGTAGACGCGAGCAAAACGATCGATAAAGCGTTCGGCCGGGCTGCGCTGCGACTGCGCCTGTTCAACTAAGCGGGCGATACGTGCAATAGTGCCTTCCGAGGCAGGGCGGCTCGTCCGTAATTCAATTGGGGCTTCACCGTTCACCGTACCGGCCATGACTTCGTCGCCGACCTGTTTTACTACAGGTATCTCTTCGCCGGTGACCGGTGCCTGATTGATAGAGGAGATACCTTTAATAATGTCGCCGTCCACCGGAATACGCTGGCCCGGGCGGACAAGTACGCGATCGCCAACAATAACCTCGCCGACAGGCTTAATTACCTGATGATCATGGGGTTCAGATGACTGAGCATGGTCACTATGTTCATCGTGCTTGGTGTGAGCTTGGTGATCATGAATGCTTTGATCGTCATCGTGTTCGCTGGCGTGAGCGTTCAGTACTGTGGCTTCCTGAGGCTGCAATGACATCAGTGATCGTAATGAGTCGCGCGAGCGTTCAGCACTATACGCCTCAAGGGCTTCCCCAAGTATAAATAGCATCATAATATCAAAGGCTTCGACGGTTTCGCCGATAGCGATGGCCCCGAATGCCGCAATCGCCATTAGCACATCGATAGTAATCCGGCGTGCAAAGATCAGCGCTCTGAAGCCTTTAATAAAGACTGGGATGCCGGCAATGATAACCGCCACACCAAACATAACCGTGAGTGCAGGCACGTCCATTACGTCGGGAACGCCCATGGCAGGAACAATAAGCATGCCTGTAAGCACAGCAGCGATAATTATGAGGGCAGAACGCAGCTGCGGTTGAGCCCACAGGAAGTGCAAAAACCCCTTAAAGCCAGAGGCCTGTGGAAGAGCCATGGAGGCGGCATCGGCTTCGTTCGCAATGCGGTAGCCGAGATCTTTGAGTCGTGATGCAATCTCGTCCATAGAGACGTTGCCGGTCACTTCCATGCTCTCGGTGGTAAATGATACGGAGGCTTCCTTAACGCCATCGAGGTGAAGCATGCTGTTCTCGATGGTGCTGGCACAACTGCCACAATCCATGCCGACGATTTTCACTTTACGCGGGGTGGCCACATCCTGTTCGACTGCTGCTGCCTGACTCATAGCCTAAATCCTTAATTGCATTGGGCATACGGTTTATGGCCGTTACCTTAAGGCTTGAAGTTGAGTTGAAGGTCAAGTGCTCAGCGATAGATCATATATAAATATAAATATCATATATTTATAGCTTTATTCTAAATATTTTAATCAGTTATTTGCTGCGCTAAGCCCTCTACCAAACCGGGTATCAGTAGCGGAGACAGCTGAGCAATATGGCTTGGCGATTGGGTGAATGCCGCATTCAAATCGGTGACTCTGGTGTCCCGGTGCTGTATCCGTGTCGCCCTGTATCAGGAATCGCGATTTTCCAGTGCTAAGAACAGCTGAGCGTATAAAAAGGCATTTTTGCCACTTGCGGTAAACAGAATGCCATCGTCGGTTTTACTGACCTGCGGCTGCTCGTGGGCCTCGCAGCCAGATTCGCTTTTTGCCAAAGTATCCAGAGATTTCTGTGCCTTTGCGCCAGCACCTATAAATAACGTGCTGTACAAATTATCTTCTTGCCAGATGTGCATGTGTCTGCCGCGCAGGTCGGCCAGTAACCGATCCCATTCGTTCATCGCCAGATTGCAGCTCATGCGTTCGATGAGCTTTTGCAGCGATGAACGGGCATTGCCGTCATGCTCATGGCCGCACGCCTGTTCCATGAGTTCGCGGTATCGATCGCCGATTTCTTGGCCAGCCTCTTCATCAATTAAGTCCGCGAGGTCATCCAAAAATAGCTCCAGCTCGTGCCGCAGCACGAGCATCTCAGTGACCCGACGTTCGATATCAATAAAGCGTTGTTCGGCGATAGCTTTAATCTCTGCACCGGTGCCGGCGGTATGCGCTATGCCGCGCATCATCTTAATATCATTTAATGAGAACCCGTAGCGTTGTGCTTTACGAATAAAGCGAAGATGACGCACTGAATCGGGGGAGTAATGGCGATAGCCCGACGCTGTTCGGCCCGATGGTTCCAGCAGGCCCTCTTTTTCGTAATAGCGGAGCAGGGAGGTTGCGACATTCCCCTGTTTAGCAAGTTCGCCTATTGTCAATGTGGTTTTAGATATTTTGATAAGTCCGTGCCCCGTGGGTGACCTTCCGATTGCAGAAACTGTCGGTCCGATGCATGGATAGCAGTGCTTTGGTGCTTGACCTTAAACCATACTTTAGGGCTTAGGATTCTTCAGCACAATCCCTGTCGTGATTTTTTTGGCGGCTTGAAGGCGGATCGGCTGTCAAAGCAGTGGGCAATTGCAGCAAGGTAATAATGCTAGTGGAGCAAGGCAACAATGCTAGGTGTAGATGATCGACTGATAACCCCGGCCACAATGAAGTGGGTCAAGCTTGGCTTGAGTGCGGGACTTCTCACTGTGCCAACCACTATTTTGCTGTATTTCATTTTGGGTCTGGCGGTGGATGACGTCTGGAATGGGGGTGATGTGTCTGCGGGCATCAATGTGCTTAAAGCGTACCTTCCTTGGTTTGTGGCACTGGTATTGCTCAAAGCGTTCTTGGCCTGGGTGTTCCGTACCGGGCAGTTCCGCGCTTCGAGTGAAGCGAAGCTGAATGTCCGTGATCAGATCTACAAGCAAGTGGTGAGCTTGGGCCCCGGTATTCTGGGTAAGCGTCGTACTGGCGAAATTTCTAATATGGCGACTGAAGGTGTCGAGTATCTCGATTACTATTTTAGCGTTTACTTCGTGCAGATCTGGGTGGCTATTGCGATCCCCATCTTCTTGGTTATTGCTATTTTCTCTATCGATTGGGTGGTTGGTTTGTGGATGCTTGCCGGCGTGCCGCTAACCCCATTGTTTGTGGGTTCGTCTGCCCGCGGCTTTCGCCGTATTTCGAAGAGCAACGAAGCTGTCAAGAACCGTAACAGCGCACAGTACCTTGATTCGATTCAGGGGATGTCTACCTTAAAGATGTTCAATGAAGAAGTGCGTCGCGGCAAGCAGATGGAAGAAAATAACGAAGCGCAACGCAAGACCACAATGAAACTATTGCTGGTTGCGCAGTCTCAGTTTGTATTTTTGGAGTTAGGCTTTGCGTTATTCTCTACGGCAGTTGCTCTCGGGGTTTCGCTTTACCGTTACTCATATGGTTTTATGACGCCGGGTGAAGTCTTCGCCGTTGTGCTCATGAGTCTGGAGTTCAGCCGTACCTTGCTGCTGATTGGTGAGTTCTTTTTTGCCGGCGCTCTGGGTCGGGAAGTAGCGGCCAGTGTTATCGAGTTTTTAGATGAAAAGGCACCGGTGCGCAGCACCTCTGGTGCGAGTTGTCCAGAGACCGGAGGTAAACCAGTCAATATCGAGTTTAAGGATGTTGAGTTCACTTATCCCGGGGCCGAAGAACCGGCTATTCATAAGTTTAATATGACAATGCGGCCAAACGAGACGGTGGCGCTTATTGGTAAGAGTGGTTCTGGTAAGACAACGGTGACTAATCTGTTGTTGCGCACGCTGGAGCCACAAAAAGGCAGTATTCTATTTGGCGGTATTCCTGAACAAGAGCTTTCGCTCGAATGGATTCGCGAACAGATTGCATTGGTGCCACAGGATCCGTTTTTGTTCTTCGGCAGCATTCGCGACAACATGATAATGGCAAAAGAAGACGCTACCCAGACCGAACTGGATGCAGCTATCGAAGCGGCTGAATTAAAAATATTTGTGGATTCTTTACCCAATGGTCTTGACACGATGGTGGGAGATCAAGGTGCAGCGTTGAGTGGTGGTCAGGCGCAGCGCTTGGCTATTGCCCGTGCGATTCTTAAAGGGGCACCGATTGTTGTGCTTGATGAGCCTACCTCGCAGATCGATGTCGAAACCGAAGCATTGTTGAACCGTGCTCTTGAACGTTTGTGTCAAAATAAAACGGTGCTGCTAATAGCGCATCGCCTTAGCACCATCGAGCAGGCTGATCGCATTGTCGTGATGGACAAGGGAACGGTTGCTGAAATGGGCACCCGTGAAGCGCTCATAGCGGAGAAGGGTATCTACTCCACTATGATTCGGACCAAGCAGGAAGTTGAGGCCCAGGCGCTGCATCCAGCGTCTGAGGTTTAATGGGAGCTGTAACGGTGAATACCATTAATTCGACAGACGCAACATCGCCGAGGGTCAGCAACGAACAGATCATTCGTCGCTTGCTTATCTACATGGCGCCATTTAACGGCATCATGTTGGCATCGCTGGTAGGGCGTGTCATTAAGTTTTCCGGACAAGCCTGTGTGCTGGGTCTGGCGGCTTATGGCGTTGGCGATTACGTCAATGCATACCTTGCCGCAGGTGGGTTTGAAGGCGGTGCCGGGGTCCAGTGGGACATTATCTGGAAATGGGTAAGGTACATTGCCCTGGCTGGTACGGTGGTCGGGATTACTTCGTACCTTGAGAATTATACCGGTCATTATGTGGCATTCCGTATTCTTGCCGCATTCCGCGATAGGTTTTATTACGCCATGTTGCCACTGGCGCCTGCACGTACTTCGAAACTGCAATCAGGTGATGCTGTGAGTCGTGTGATGACTGACTGCGAGCGCATCGAGCCGTTTTATGCGCATACTATTGCCCCGGCTATTGCCGCCATCTTTGTGCCGCTCATTATTCTGAGTTGGTGCTGGACTGTGCATCCGACAATTGTTTATTTTCTCGTGCCTTTTTACGTTGCCAATACGGCGTTGTTGCCGTGGATTGTGTCGATGCTGGGCGGTGACGGTGCGGAGTACCGCAACAAGCTGGGTGAAGTAAATGGCTTTGTTTCTGACAGCATTCAGGGTGTCCGTGACACGGTGGCTTTCGGTTATGAAAACCGTCGTGCGAAAGAATTGTTCGCTATCGGTGCAACCATGCAGGAAGGTCAGGAGAAGCTCTACAGTGCGGATGCGTGGCAGCGCGCTCTGGCAGAGGTGTTTATTACCGTTGGTATTTTGGCGGCCGCATGGGTTGGTGCAGACCTGGCGCTGGCTGGTGAGATTGAGCCTCTGACAGAATTGCCCGCAGTCATTGCAGTATCAATCGTCGGTTTTTATCTTTCGGTAGGCCTTGCCAATAACTACACGGATTTTCGTGTGGCTATGATTGCCGCGCGTCGCCTATTTGCCATGATGGATCAGGAGCCTGCGGTGCTTGATAATTCAAAAGCAGCGATAGTGGGTGATATTGAGCCCTCGATTAGAATTAAAAACCTGATCTTTGAGTACGACGCTGATGATGCCGAGTGGAGTCGCAATAAGCTGGTATTTGATGGTTTGACGCTGGATATTCAGCCGGGTAAAAATATTGCGCTGGTAGGTCCGAGTGGCACCGGTAAATCCAGTGTTATTAATTTGCTGCTGCGTCAGTGGGACGCAGAATCTGGCAGTATCAGGATAGGCGATCACGATCTGGGTTCATTTCCATTGGCGGATCTGCAGCGTTATTTCGCTGTAGTTTCGCAACGAAGCTTTATTTTCAACGATACGATGCGTGAAAATATTCGTATGGGTAAATACGAGGCCAGCGATGCCGAGATTATGGCAGCAGCAACAGAGGCTGGCCTGGCTGAGTTTATTGCCGCATCCCCTGAAGGTCTCGATACCGAGTGCGGTGAGCGCGGCAGTAAGATCTCAGGCGGCCAGCGTCAGCGCGTGGCTATTGCCCGGGCCGTATTGAAGAATTCCCCGGTAGTGCTATTAGATGAAGCTACGTCGAGTCTCGACATTGAAACCGAGCGCAGTGTGCTTAAAGCCCTGAAGAAGCTCTCAGAAGGCCGTACAACTCTTACCATTGCTCACCGCCTTTCAACTGTTGTTGATAGCGATGAGATCTTGGTCATGATTGATGGTCAGATATCTGAGAAGGGTTCGCACGTTGCGTTGATGGAGCAGGGCGGTTGGTACGCCAAGATGTTTCGCATGCAGCAGGATGAGGTTGATGTTTTGTAACGGGTCTCGTGTATCTTGTTGTATAAAAGAGCCGCGGTACACACCGCGGCTTTTTTATGGGCGATAATTGGTGGTTAGCACCTGCCTTTATTGTGGGGGGCTAAGAGAGTTCTACGTTCGTTTTTAGCAGCTTCGCGACCGCTTGTCGCAGCAGAGACGGTCGATTGCTATCATACATGTGCTACTCTTCGAACAGGGCACGATCTGGAATATCAACTCGTTTAATCAATGGGGTATCGAATTGGGTAAGGTGCTTGCCAACATTATCGTTCCCGAGCTGAAGTCTGGCGAGGCGCCAACGCTCTCTCACGACAGCTCTGCCCACGACCTGATTCACCGCTGGCGTCAATGGCTTCACGCCTGATGGAATCCCCGGAGGCATCTGGTTGGCGGGAGAGTCTGTTCTCTTGGCGCGCGCTCCGCCGACACTCCGTATGGATTCTGGCCGCATCGGCAACCGGCGCTGTAGCGGCCCTGTTCCGATACCTTGATGACTGGAGTGTCCAGTTTTCGCATTGGCTCGCAACGGTTTCGCCGTGGATTCAGCCGGCCATGCTGTTCTTTGGCATGATTCTTATCTGCCAGCTGCGCGACCGCTTCTTTCAGGGCAGTGATGGCACCGGGATCCCGCAGGCCATCGCGGCGTTAAAGTTAAAGGACGGTCCAGTCCGCAGTCATGTGCTGTCGTGGCGCATTCTAGTGGGCAAGGCTCTGCTTCTCGCAATCGGCTTGTTTTCCGGTATGACGATTGGCCGCGAAGGTCCCTCTGTTCATGCCGGCGCGTGCTTCATGTACCTCTCAAATCGCTGGGGAAATTTCCAGGGTTGGCTGGTGCAACGAGGGTTGATTCTTGCCGGCGGCGCTGCCGGGATAGCCGCGGCTTTCAATACACCAATCGCCGGTGTCGTTTTTGCGCTCGAAGAAATTGGCCGTTCCTTCGAGAAAGAAAATGCAGGCACCATTGTCCGAACAGTCTTGGTTGCGTGCATCGTCTGCATGGCTCTTTTTGGCGATTATTTGTTTTACGGAAAACTCGACACCCGATTAGACCAGCCACTGGAATGGTTAGCTGTGCCAGTTCTCGGAGTGGTCTTCGGCTTCCTCGGTGGGCTTTTCGCCCGGAGCCTGCTGTTAACCACGCGCCCCTACGGTCGCTTCTATCGCCGGCGTCCTTTGTTAGCGGCCGCCTCTCTGGGCGCGGCAATGGCACTTCTCG
>Ga0315331_10004858_pt1 | contig 10105 bp, 6 predicted proteins | sample M160m34915metaG_FD_203456 | JGI IMG/M metagenome (GOLD analysis project Ga0315331, IMG submission 203456) | Ammonia-oxidizing marine archaeal communities from Monterey Bay, California, United States - M1 60m 34915 | ecosystem: Environmental > Aquatic > Marine > Intertidal zone | place: USA... | reverse complement strand
AAAAAACTCCGCTGAAAGCAAAAGAATTGCCGGGCGATATTGAAACACTTCTTGCCAAAAGAGATGAGATGCTCAATCAGGCAGAACGTAATAAGCTCCGGCTATATTATATTAATACCTCAAAAGATACTGCCGAGGCCCGAGAGAAAATCGATAAATCATATAAAAAATTGCCCTCCCCTCCTACCACTCTTGTAATGCAAGAAAGGCCTGTCTCCCATTTGCGCCTAACGCATCGCCATGATCGCGGCGAATTCCTATCTCCGCGCGAAACAGTACAACCTAAAGTGTTGCCTTTCCTGCCTCCGCTGGGCAAAGACATGCCGCGCAACCGGCTTGGTTTCGCTTATTGGCTAGTAGACCCAAAGAACCCTCTTACCTCGCGAGTTGTAGTAAACAGACTTTGGTCTGCATTATTCGGCGAAGGAATCGTGCGGACCACAGATGACTTCGGCTATACCGGCGCCTCTCCAACACATCCAGAATTACTAGACTGGCTCGCAATTGAATTTATCCGCCAAGGCTGGTCTCAGAAAAAAATTCTTCGCCTTATCGTTACAAGCTCCACCTACCGGCAGAGCTCGCAAGTAGGCTTTCGGTTAAGCGCTGAGCAAATTCGCGATTCCACCCTAAAAGTAAGTAATCTGCTTAATCAAAAAATCGGAGGAAAAAGTGTATTCCCTCCTCAAAATAAAAGCATCGGTGAGGGCATCTACGGTGGCAGCAGCTGGAAAACCAGTTCAGGAGCAGATCAATATCGTCGCAGCCTATACACATATCGAAAACGTTCCATGCCTTACGCAATGCACGATACTTTTGATGCTCCCAGCCACGAGACCTGCGTTGCGCGTCGAGAAATTTCCAATACTCCGCTTCAGGCGCTTACACTGTTAAACGATAGCTTCTTCATAGAAGCTAGTCGCACACTGGGAAACTGGGCTGCACAACAACCTGATGAAAATACAAATGTAATGAATTCTCTCTTTCAACGATGCCTCACTCGTCTCCCAAACGCCATAGAGCAACAAGCCATGCAAAGTTTTTACAAAAAAACATATTCCCGCTTCAACTCTGGCGAACTTGATGCTTCTGTATTTGCCGGGAACTCAAAAGGAGACGTAAAAAAACAGGCTACTTGGACAGCCCTTGCCCGGGTGCTACTAAACACTCATGAATTCATCACTCGCAACTGATGGTAAATCAATAACACGCCGACACTTTTTTCAAGAGTGCGGGTATGGAGTTGGCAAAATTGCTTTAGCCGGATTATTAACCAATACATTGGGCCGAGCTCAAACTAGAACACATTTCGCTCCCAAAGCAAAAAGAGTGATTCACCTTTTCCAAGCTGGGGCCCCAAGTCAATTAGAGTTATTTGATAATAAACCAGATCTAAAAAAGCTTGAAGGAAAGCCTTTACCCCCTTCAGTGATTGGTGATCAACGCTACGCTTTTATCCAGCAAAATGCAGCGGTTCTCGGACCACGCTTTACATTCGCACGCCATGGTCAATGTGGTGCAGAGCTATCAGATAAACTACCCCATTTAGCAAAAGTAGTGGACGAAATCGCAATCATTCGCTCCATGTACACGAATCAATTCAACCACGCTCCAGGTCAAATTTTTTTTAACACAGGCTTCGCCCAGCCCGGAAGACCCTGCCTAGGTTCTTGGCTTAGCTACGGCCTTGGTGTTGAAACGGACAACCTCCCAGCTTTTGTTGTTCTTTCTACAGGAGGCGGGATTAGTGGCGGTTCAGCACTGTGGTCAGCTGGATTCATGCCAGGCAAATATGCCGGGGTACGCTTCAGAAACTCAGGGGATCCGATTTTAAACGTTAGCCCACCAGCTGGCGCAGATAAAACACTACAGAGAGATTCTCTGGACTTAATTCGTATGCTCAATAGCTACAGGTTAACAGTGGAAAATAATCCTGATATAACTACACGCATAGAAAGCTATGAAATGGCTTTCAAACTCCAAGCAAGCGCACCTGAATTAATGGACCTGAAAAGCGAAAGCCAAGAAACACTTAATCTATATGGGGCCGATCCCATCAAGCCTTCTTTCGCAAGAGCATGCCTACTTGCTCGTCGCATGATTGAAAGAGGGGTCCGTTGCGTTAACATTTATCATTCTGGATGGGACGCACACTCTAATGTCGCCGGGAACATCACAAATAATACTCGCTCCACTGATCAAGCAAGTGCCGCCCTCATCCTAGACCTTAAACAACGCGGATTGCTCGATGACACCCTTGTAGTTTGGGGTGGAGAATTTGGTCGTACTCCAATGGTTGAAAGTAATCCCACTCTAAATAGATCTCAGGGCAGGGATCATCACCCTCAAGCTTTCAGTCTTTGGCTCGCAGGAGGAGGCATAAAAGGAGGAACTACTTTAGGCTCTACCGACGAACTCGGCTTCCACATTGCCGAACGCCCTGTTCACATCCATGATCTCCAAGCAACAATCCTCCATTTACTTGGCCTAGACCACGAGCGACTTACATTTAGACATGGTGGCCGTGATTACCGCCTAACTGATGTACACGGAAAATTGGTAAAAGAAATTGTTGCCTAATTCTTTAAGCCACTACTCCAAAAAGATAAATTATATATTTTCTTTTGGAGCTTCAGGGTCCTCATCTGGCTCCAAGCTCTGTGAACTAGCTCCCGGAGGGGGCTCCACGACAACGACGGGTATAGGATAACGAAGCTTCATTACATCATCCACAACTACTTCGATAGTATAAGTACCTGGAGCTTCAAACTTGGTTCCTGCAAATACAGCTACATTGGTCGCACAATGTGACGGGTCTCGAAGAGCGAACTTGGTTTCGCACTTACGAAGCACCGTTTCCTGATCAGGCCCAATAAGTTGAATATTTTCGTGAAACTCTCCTAGCCCGGCAACCCAACGTGTAAAGACGCATAGCTTTCCAGCAACAATTGGAACTTTAGGCACTCGGATTGCACCAATTATACCTAGCGCAATGAAATTACCTGTAACCTCCTGCCGTACGTCTTCGCACAGAACAGAACATTGTAGATCGGGAAGAATTCGAGATGCTTGCATTTAAATTAATTATTTGACCTTGCCGGTTTGTTGTTCAGCCGCAAGAACTGTATTTCGCATGAGCATGGCGATAGTCATCGGACCAACTCCACCGGGATTAGGTGTAATTTTACCAGCAACAGGTTGCACTGCCTTAAAATCAACATCGCCTACAAGGCGATATCCTTTTTCTTGTGAAGGATCTTCCATGCGATTCACTCCTACATCAATAATGGTGGCTCCCGGCCTAACCATGTCTTCTTTTAGGAACTCAGGGACGCCCATTGCAGCAATGATAATATCTGCAGATCGACAATGACACACTACATCCCGTGTACGAGAATGACAGATCGTCACTGTGGCATTCGCATGGGCATCTTTTTGGCAAAGGATCGCAGCCATCGGCTTACCAACAATATTGCCTCTTCCAAGTATTACTACTTCAGATCCAGCAATGGCAACCCCAGAGCGAATCAGTAATTCATGAACTCCTCCAGGAGTACATGGTACAAACCCGCCTTTCTCTCCCAACATTAACTTGCCTGCATTCATTGGATGAAAACCATCAACATCTTTTGCAGGCGACACCATGGAGAATATTTTTGTTTCGTCGATATGCGTTGGTAACGGGGCCTGCACAAGAATGCCATTAACGCCCTCGTCATCATTAAATTTCCTAATTAAATCAAGTAATTTAGCCTCAGGCGTGTCGCTTGGGAGAACGGTTGTCTGCGATCGGATTCCTAGCTTCATCGCGCTGCGCTCTTTCATCCCTACATAAACTCTAGATGCAGGATCCTCTCCTACACGAATAAATATAAGGCTAGGCTCAACCCCAATTGCCTTTAAGGCCGTCACACGGGATTCAGTCTCCGTATGGACCTCTTTAGCAATCGCGCGCCCGTCAATAAGATTATCCAAAGACATTAGGGGATCGTCTTTAGTGTGCGAACATCAAGCAATGGTAACGACGGCCATCGAGGGTCTACCGCCTCCACTCCAGTCAATACAACCTTGCGGTTTCGAAGCATGTTCATTAATCGCCCAAACGTAATCGGCTCATCGCCATCATCGGCCACTTTCAAAGGGCCATCTTCTGATGAAAAAAGATAGTTTAGTGTCCTGCCATTCTCATCCACTAACTCATAACGACTTGGAGCTTTTGGACTACGAAAAAACCGCCGCTTAATTTTGCCTTCGCGAGTAACAATTCTAGGTGGAGGCACAGGAAGTTCCTTTTTCTTAACAACAGCAGTACTTTCCGGTTTTACTTCTTCTACGTCTTCAGGATTTGCTGCTGGCTTCTTATTGTTATCTGAAACTGTGCCCTCCTCAACCACAACTAATTCGGGTTCAGGTATATCAGGCATATCCACTAACTCGGTTTTTTTATCCTGCTCAGTTACATCAGTCTCCACATCAGAAGCCTTATCCTGATCTCCTAATTTGTCCTGTTCGATTTCAGAATCACCACTACTTTTATCTCCCTCTTTTTTTATTTTAGGCGAGTTATCCAGACTGACTTTCTGTTCTGTTGAATCTTTCGAAGAATCACTTGATTCCTTAACCTCAACACCTTGCCCTGCCTGACCGAGAAGATCCTCTTTAATATCCTCCTTAGACTCGGTTGGGTCTTCTTTCTTTTCTATGGCATCACCAATATTAATATACTTAGACGATACAAAGGCATATGCCCCATCTGGATGCTCAATCTCAATCCAATCGCCAGATGAGCGCTTCTCCTTTACAATATCACCCTTAGCCAAGCGCCCAACAATACCGAATTGTTCACTCCCGCCAGCTCGCACATTTAGTCTGTTAACCGTAATCTTGCTATCTTTTACAAAAGCCATATATACCCAAGTTTGACCACCGGCAGGCATAGCAATCATAAGCCACTCCGAAGGCTCACCTTCCTTGGCCGCCCCTATCTTTACTCTAGCCAAAACCTTCACCGAATCGCCTTTTCGAAGCTGGGCCACCCTTTCTCCAATCAAGCTAGCACGAGCTCTTACATTTACACGATCCGCTGATACTATACCTGCTTTTGGGGGACTAATTTCACTAACTATATTTTTAGCTGATATATCTGAGTTAGCTATCAGCCATATCAGTAAAGTTAAAAGTAAACGGCTATACAACTTCATTGGAACCAGATTGTGAAACGTACCGCAACCCGTGTCAATTCCAGCGATGAGGATACAGCTATTTATCCGCCAGCCGCAGACATGAAGTAATTTCTGCCTGGCTCAAAACCCTCCATTTACCTAGAGGAAGCTCTCCTAGCTTAACCGGCCCGACAGCAATACGCTGAAGAAGCAAAACTCGATGGCCTAAAACTTTGAACATTCGTCGAATCTCACGGTTCTTTCCATCTTCTAATACGAGTTCGACTTGGCTACGGGTATTATTGGCAGAAAGTAGTTTAGCGTGCTTGGCCTTAAGCAAATCTCCATCATCATCTAAACCAGTCGTCAAACGTTCCAACGCACTAGAATCAACTCGTTTTGCTAGAGTGACATGATAAGTTTTAGGCATCCGATGCCGTGGGTGAGCCACAGCCTGACAAAACTCACCGTCGTTAGTTAATAAAATCAGGCCCTCGCTATCAGAATCAAGCCGCCCGACGGTAAATAAATGTCCAAAATCATTCGGCAAAAGATCAAACACCGTGGCCCTTTTTTGCGTATCCCGACGGGTACAAAGTATTTTCGGAGGTTTATTTAATGCTAAAAACCTCTTTGACTTAACCCTAATTAATTTACCACTTATTGCTACTTGGTTCTTTGCAGGATCAACTTTTGTCCCAAGCAGTCGAACTACTTGGCCATCGACGGTAATCTTTCCAGCAACAATAAGCTTCTCGCCTTGTCGGCGCGAAGCGACACCGGCTTCTGAAAGGAATTTTTGTAGACGAATCTTCACCGCTAGGAAGCAAGGGCGGCGGCCTGGAAATTAATATGGGAGAAGGCCCGGCGGCCTATTCCTCCGGCTTTGTCTTTTTCAGGCCGGTGATACGGCCCCCTTCTTTGAATTCGCCACGCTTGCGCAATAATTCTACCCGCTCGAATCGCTTGAGAACCGTGCGCTTGGCCGTGGTGCCCCCTCCGGTTTTGAGACTGGGATGCTGTGACATATTTTCTTTAGATTAGGTTATAAGGCCCCTCTTCCAAGAAGCGGGCGCGGGAAACTATCATAACCAAATATGATTGCAACCGGTATTTTAGCTCAAAAAATCCTCTTTTATCCTAATTCTGGCAAAGGCATCCTTCCCCGCTCGTGATATCGGAATGCATAAAGCCTTTATTAATCCTTTTAATTTTTTTCGTTTCTCCACATTTAGCGAAACCCGAGGCCCCAGATATACGAAACATCATACCAGACCTAATCGTTCCCAAACTAGAAACAGGTCCTGCAATAGCTGGTAAACGGATTAAGCAAATACTACCGGGCTACGAGGATACTAAAGTCTATCATGTTGTCTATTTGCCAAATGACTGGCAGCAAGGCAAAAGTTATCCAATATTAGTCGAGTATGCAGGTAATAAATATAATGGATCTTACAACGATATCAGCACTGGACGTCCTGAAGGTAGCAACATGGGGTATGGCATTTCAGCTGGACAAGGTTTCATTTGGGTTTGCCTTCCTTATCTAAACTCCATTGGAAACGACATATCATTAACCTGGTGGGGAGACAGAAAAAACCGAACTTCCAAACCTACAATCGATTACTGCCTTAAAGCTATACCTTGGATTTGCAAGAAATACGGTGGGGATCCCAAACAGATCATTCTATGCGGCTTTTCCCGAGGCTCTATCGCTTGCAATTACCTAGGATTACAAAATGATCAGATTGCCAAACTTTGGCGAGCCTTCATCGCTTACAGCCATTACGACGGTGTCGCCCCTTGGCCATACCCAGGCTCAGAACGCGAGGCAGCACTTGGGCGGCTTCAGCGATTGGGAAATCGTCCTCAGTTTATTTGCCATGAAATTACCGAATCTAAACTGAATCTTACTGCAACAAAGGAATGGATTAAATCCACCCTCAAAGGAGAGCATTTTACTTTTGCTGAAACCGGCTTCCGCAATCATAATGACGCATGGCTTCTTCGGCCAAGCGCAACTCGTAAAAAAATGCGACAATGGCTCAAATCAACGATTCAAGATTAATCCAGAAGAAGAAAGTTATAAACAAGAGCGGCTTGCGTCCATCTGACCGGAGACTACACTTCCGCACCGCTCTATCGGCATATATAGGATAGAATGAGTCCAAAAGAAAAAATATCACAGGAGGATTTCCCAGAAGATTTGCGGCAGCAATTCATTTTGGTCGAACATCGTCTTTGGCGGGTGGAAACAATCATGGCAGTATGCCTTGCCGCCGCTGGGCTATTTGGATCATATTTAATTTTATTCTTCTCAGACCGCCTTTGGGACAGCCCTGGATGGCTTCGGCTTGGTCTCTTATCCAGCGGGATAGCCATTACACTTGGAGCAGTAGTTTGGTGGCTATATCGGTGGGTTTTCAACCGGAGAGACACCCGAGCAATAGCCCAATTGGTACAGCGTCGTTACCGCCGGCTAGGGGATCGACTGCTGGGTATAGTCGAGTTAGCAAATGAAGAAAAGCGGCCTGCCATTTTCTCACCAGCTCTTTATCGCGCTGCAATCGGACAGGTTGCGGAGGAAGCCCTCAAACTTGACTTCAAGCGAACGGTCAACCCTCGCCCAGCCCGCCGCAGGGCAGCTATTGCTAGCTCATTCGTTATGCTTGCTATTGCCGGATGGATTATAATTCCAGAAGCTGGGCTCAACTCACTGCGCCGCTGGGGACTCCCCGGCGCAAATATATCCCGACACACACTAGTTAAACTAGATGGATTCCCAAGCCAGCGGATCGTAGCTAAAGGCGAACCATTCAATGTGAACGGCGCAATAGAATATCGTTCATTTTGGGAACCAAAAACTGCATCTGCACAATTCCGGAATAACAAACCTCAGACTGGTTCAGTCAACGATGGAAACATCAAATTTACAGTCCCCGGCCAAGTTGAAGACGGTGATCTTACAGTTACTGTCGGAGACGCAAAACAAGCCATAAAAATTCGGCCGCTTCAGCGCCCTGCAATGCGCGAGTTACTTGCAGAAGTTAGACTTCCAGACTATCTCAAATACCCCACACAAAACGAGACAGTCCAAGCCGGATTCTTGCCAGTGCTTCGCGATAGTAAAATAGTATTTCGTGGGCGTGTTTCTCGTAAACTTAATCAAGCCCAAGTGACTATTGATGATGTAGCCACTCCAATGATCGTACGCAACGAAACCTTCTCAAGCCCTAATCATAAAGTAACCGATACTTCACATTTTGCATTTACTTGGCGCGACGAACATAATCTTACAGAAGCGGCCGCCTGGCAACTCAACGTAGAGCCCATCGATGATAATCCCCCTCGGCCAGATCTTGGCTCACAAGGTCGCAGCATGGCAATTCTAGAAACTGAGGTGCTAGAGCTTAATGCCACTGTTACTGACGACTATGGCATTAAGGCTGCCGGCATTGAGTGGCGGGTACTTGGGCAAGCAGAAGAAACCACTGCAAAAACGATTGATTCACTAACGGTTTCCGCCAAAGGAACACAAGAAAAAGAGATAAGCCCCGAATTCTATTTTAGCCCGGCGGTGCTGAGTATTAGCCGAGATACAACTGTCGAACTAAAGATATGGGCTACCGATCATTTGCCTGGACGCGAGCCTAATCGCACTTCTCCCATTCAACTTCACATCCTTGGCATAGAAGATCACGCTGAAATAGTACGTCAGAAACTTGAGGAGGTCCTACAAAATCTTGAAGAAGTTTCAAGGGCGGAGGAAAACATTGCGGAGGAAACCCGTGAATTAACAAAATCGGATAATGAAACTCTAGAAAAACCTAAAACAAATGAAAAAATCAAAAGCACTGCAGAGGAACAGGGTAAAAATGCAGAAGACTTAAAAGGCCTCGTTAAAGAGGGGGCAAATGCACTAATGGAAGCCATGAAAAACCCTGCATTCGATGAACAAACTTTACGCGACTGGGCCCAAAACCTTAAATCAATGAATGAGCTTGCAGATCAACAAATGAAAGCAGCTCAATCAAAACTTGGACAGGCCTCTCAAGAAGAACAACCAGACAAGAAAAAAGAAAACCTCGCCGAGGCGCTTGAAGAGGAAGAAGAAGCCCTAGACGAACTGGCAGACTTACAGGATAAGGTCAATAAAGACCTCGACAACCTTCAAGCTCTTACTCTTGCCCAACGGCTGCGTAAGCTAAGTAAAGAAGAACTGGCACTTCGCAAAAAAATCAAAGATATCATCCAAGAAACAATTGGACTGACGCCTAAAGACTTACCGTCGCGGTACAGCCGCGCCAACACCCGGTTCACCAAGTCACAAGGCCGCACACAGGAAAAAGCCGTGGAGCTGCAAGGAGAAATCAGTCGATTTTATGAGCGCACAGCTAAGGGTCAATACGGAGAGGTAAGCCGTGAAATGGAAACGGAAAAAACCGGCGAATCGCTCGGTGAAATTGAAAATCAAATTGACTCTAATATCTCAATGCTCGCCATCCGTAATCTGGGAGATTGGGCCGGTAAATTTGAAGGTTGGGCCAAAAAACTTGAACCGCCCAAACAAGAGTCTGATGGAGATAGTCAAGGAGCCGGACAAGGCGGGGGCGAAAAAAAAGAGAACAATCTCATGAAGTTGCTTTTCTCCATGCTCCGCCTGCGCGAAAGCGAACTTCGCCACCGACAACAAACAACGCTCATCGAAGAACAAAAACAAAATAGCGAAATTTATGATAAGGGCGTTGCCCGACTCTCAGAAATGCATGCCGACTCGATGCTAGAGCTCAACCGGCTACAATTCGAAAACTCGGAGCCAGCCATGCTAACCCCATTGCAGGAAACATTCGATGCGATGGAGATCACTGACAATCTAATTGATAAGCCACAAACTGATGCAACCACCACAACCTCACAGACTGAAACTATTCGCCACATATCTG
>Ga0315331_10004857_pt1 | contig 10105 bp, 8 predicted proteins | sample M160m34915metaG_FD_203456 | JGI IMG/M metagenome (GOLD analysis project Ga0315331, IMG submission 203456) | Ammonia-oxidizing marine archaeal communities from Monterey Bay, California, United States - M1 60m 34915 | ecosystem: Environmental > Aquatic > Marine > Intertidal zone | place: USA... | reverse complement strand
TCTGTCCGATGCCGAGATTGAATTGACGGCACACTATGCTACGCGACGTCCAGAGCTGGATCTATGGCGTAATCGAGTCACCATGATCAATCAGGACTCCGTAAAATTAGCCGATATTGATCCTGCCGATACGAAGCTTGGTTTCCCTCATGTGACCTGGAAGAGAAGAGTGAAAGGCGCCGAAGAAGGGGTATCGATTTCCAGTCAATTTTTCATTGGTACCTACAAATTTCGGGGTGAAACTCCCTGGATTTTAAAGACCATGGTCTTGCAGGGATGGGGTGGAACAAATATTGCCGCCAAGGATCTGGATCCGTTTGAACTTCATTCGACGTTTTCTCAGACCTATTTTCCAGGGCACCATAATTTTATTGAAACACTTATTCTGGAACCGCGTCTGGAACCCAACTTCCCTGAGCAACTTTTGACGGAAATGGAATCCAGAAACATCCGTGCATGGATCTTGATGCATGACTCTGCTAACGTGAACCCGACATTGACCAGTAAAATCCAGGTACTCACTCTGGACAACCGGCTGATCGATCTCTGAGGTAATCATAATACGCCTTACTCTTTAAAATCCCTGCTTTCAATTTGGAGGCTGTACCGCTAATTTCCAATCATGCTGATCTCCTGTTTGAATTCATTGTCGCGGCGAATGGCGTGTGTCCTTTTCTGTTTTTGCACAATCGTCAGTGCGAGTGAGCCGCCCAACATTTTACTGATCCTTGTGGATGATATGGGTTATGGTGATCTGCGCTCCTACAACCGGGAGTCCAAAATACCTACCCCCAACATGAATCGGCTGGCTGATGAAGGGATGCGATTTACGGATGCGCACGCCGCCGGTCCTCTTTGCCATGTCTCTCGTTACGGGCTCATGACCGGGCAATACCCCTTTCGCGCAAGACCGAACACCTGGTCCCGACGAGCCACCATCGATGAGGACAGAGTAACGCTTCCTTCGTTTCTCCAATCCAGAGGATACACCACTGCCATGGTAGGTAAATGGCACCTGGGATTTGATGAAGACGGTTATGAAAAACCTTTGCCTGGAGGTCCGGTGGATCGAGGTTTTGACAGCTTTTTTGGTATCCGCGCATCAACCGATATTCCACCCTATTTCTACATTCGGAATGATCAGGCAGTGATGCCTCCCACACTTGAAATAGAGGCAAATAACAGCGAGGGATGGTCCCCTATTCAGGGTGCTTTCTGGCGAAAAGGTGGGATTTCACCCGATCTGCAGCTGAAAGATGTTTTACCAAGATTCACCAATGAAGCCATTCAGGTGATTGAAAACCATGCCTCCAGTCAATCGCAAGAGTCTCTTTTCCTGTATCTGGCCTACCCGGCCCCTCATACGCCCTGGCTTCCCGATGAATCCTTCATCGGCAAGAGTGGTGCGGGGATGTACGGCGACTTCACCATGATGGTCGATGCCATGATAGGGCGTGTTCTCAACGCCTTGGAGCTTGCAGGAATGCAGGAGGACACTTTGGTGATCCTTAGCTCTGACAACGGACCTGTCTGGTATGAACATGATGTTGAACGATTTGATCATGATTCTTCTGGAGGGCTGAGGGGGATGAAGGCGGATGCCTGGGAAGCGGGGCACCGGATGCCATTTATCGTACGATGGCCGGGCCGGATTCGAGGAGGCTCGGTGAGTCAACAGACCATCAGTTTCACGGATATACTTCCCACCGCAGCTGCCATGATTGGTCAGGCATTACCTGAAGGGGCTGCTCCTGATGGTGTGAGCTTCTTTGATGTGCTTACCGGCAGGCAGCCGGAAGCTGTTCCGGTTCGAGATCATCTTGTGGTTCCTTCGGGGAACGGTACCCTGACCATTCGGAAAGGGCCATGGAAACTCATTCAGGGTCTGGGTTCAGGTGGTTTTAGTAAGCCATCCAGAATCAAAGCATCCGAGGGAGGTCCAAAAGGTCAGCTTTATCATTTGAATCAGGATCCATCGGAAAGCAGCAATCTTTACATGGAGCATCCAGAGCTGGTAAAGGAACTGGAACAACAGCTTAAATCCATTCAAAACGATTCAACCAAGGCCTGATTTTCAAGGACGGGGTTAAGAATCCTCCAATTCTATGTTGAATACCTCCCAGTTTTTGGCATGTTGTATCTCATATTCTAAAGATAAAATAATATGAGCGAATCAAATCAACCTCTCAAAATCATCGCCTACCTGAAACCATCTTGTGGATGGAGTCAGGGCGTGCGTGCCATCATGCGTAAATACGATCTGCCTTTTGAAGATCGGGACATCATCAATGATCCGGTTCAAAGACAGGAAATGATCGAAAAAAGCGGTCAGATGCTCAGTCCATGCGTCGAGATCGATGACCGTATGCTTGCAGATGTCAGCGGAGAAGAAGTCGAAGCGTTTATGCTGGCAAACGGCCTGATCAAGCCATCAAGCACTGAACCTGATGCCCCCATCAACGCCCCTTGTCCAGACGAAATGCCTCAGGCTCAGACCATGCAATTCCGTTCTTGAGAGCGCTTATCTCCATATTTTTCAAATCTAGCTCCAACGGAAGCCCTCGCCGGCTTCCGTTTTTTAATGGTCTTTTCAAATCCTGATTTTTCAAGACAGGAAAGGATCAATGACTCGGATGAAGGCAGAAAAAGTTAAAAAAACTGAAGGGCAGTGGTCATCAGCTGACGTGGTGGACCTTGAGTATTTTTTGATGCATGCCTCCTCCAGTAAAAACCGAGATGAATCGGCACAGCAAGCACGTCACTGGTTTCAGCAGCATGTAGCAGAACATGCAGGGGAAGAGCACGCAGGGTTTCCTGATTCCAAGGTTCTCAAGGCGTGGCTGAAGCATCAAAAAAAACAGCACAAGGGTGACACGCCTTTGCCGGGAGAGTCGTGGCAATGGCTGATCGGAATGCTTTTCTGGTTGCTTCTTTTCGCAGGATTGCTCGCTGGAGCGGGCGTGACGGCAAGTCTTTTGGATTATGACGGAGCTCAGCCTGTCAACGTAGCGATGTTCTTGTGCCTGCTGGTAGGGGTTCAGCTTATCTGGAGCTTCGTATCCTTTATTGTGATCGCCGGAAAAGGTTTGCAATGGATTCCTCTCCATGCCGGATTTTCACTGCGAATGCTTCAAAGTTTGATGCACTGGGCCTCCACTCGCTTAGACCATCATTTGATTTCAAAACTTGCGACTGAGAAACGCATGGTCTGGGAATCCTTCTGGCGACATTTACGGGATGACCACGCAGCTTCTGGGAAGTTTTTACTTTGGCCCATCCTGACCAGAATTCAGATGGCGGGGGTAATGTTCAATGTGGGCGTGATGTTCACTTTGATGACAAGTGTGGTGTTTCGTGATCTTGCATTTGGGTGGCAGACTTCGATGCAGCAAGTCAATGACGTAACAGTGGCCACGGTGGTTAAAACCTTGTCCTTTCCATGGAATTGGATTTGGGGTGAAGGGCAGGGATTTCCGTCGCTTGCACAGATTCAAGGAAGTCGTATCATCCTCAAAGATGGAATCGGGGCCATGCAAAATCCCTACCTCACTTCCTGGTGGCCGTTTCTAATGATGGCAGTCACCGTGTATGGCTTCATCCCTCGCATGTTACTCTGGCTCTGGCTGCGCGTTCAAGAGCGTCGTCAGGTGGCTCTTTACCCAATTCAAAGTGCCTCTTGTCAAAAGTTGTGGAGTCGGTTTCATACCGGTTACCTTCATGTGACGACAAAACCATTTGATAACCACTCTCAGTCAAAAGACAATGCGCCGGCTCCTTCACTTCTAGCAGATAACCTGGCGCCGACTGCCGGCTCCGCCCAATCAAAGGCTCTTGATTTCCCATGCTGGTTCTATATGGACGAAGGCTTGGGATCGCCCAATGAACAGAGCAAAATTAAATCCCTGCTTTCGCCCTATGGATGGCAAGTGAAAGGAGTGCTCGACTCTTCACCGTCAGATGATGGCTCCTGCTTTGAGCGATTCTGTAGCGGCGATTGCCTCCTATGGGTGGAGGAAGCATGGCAACCCCCCATTCAGGAAAAAATGAAGCGTTTGAAAACATTCCACGGACTTCTGCCCCCAGGTGTGTTCTTGTGTGTAGGTCTTGTAGGGAAACCTCGGGGCGTATCCTGGCTGACGCCTGTGCGTTCTCGAGATCTCGAAATCTGGCAGAAGTTCGTTCATCAAAACCTGTCAAAGGAAATACAGGTTCGAGCCCTTGTTGCATCATGATGAACGCATCCGAAATCCCCACTTTTGCCGTGGTTGGTCATCCCAATGAGGGTAAATCTTCTGTGGTGGCGACTTTGACCGAGGATGATTCACTCAGAATCAGTGATTTCCCTGGAGAGACCACGGTTTGTTCTGATTATTCTGTAAGGGTTGATGATGAAATTTTGATCCGCTTTCTAGACACACCCGGATTTCAGCATCCTCAGAAAACGCTTGAATGGATGCAACAGCACAGTGCCCAGAAGCGACATCCTGCACATGCATTTGTCGAAGCCTTTCGAGAAGATCCAGAGCATCACCACGATGTCGAATTGCTGATACCGCTGGCCGCGGGAGCAGGCATTATTTATGTCGTGGATGGTTCCAGACCGATGAGAAAGAACGATGTCTGTGAAATGGAAATTCTTCGTATGACAGGTAATCCACGGATGGCCCTCATTAACCCGAAGGAAGGGGATGATTCCTTTCTTCAGACATGGAAGGAAAATTGTGCGAAGTCCTTCAATCTCACGCGAATATTCAACGCGCATCACGCCTCCTTTGTCGAGCGCATGGCATTGCTTGAAAGTCTCAAACGAATGCATCAGGACTGGGAACCGGCGATGCTGCGTGCTGTGGGTATTTTTGAATGCGATTGGAAAAAAAGGGTCTCTGATACGGCTCAAATCATCAGCGATTGCCTCCTTGAAGCACTCGAATTTCAGGTTGAGATGTTCATTGCGAAGGGAGAGAATGAATCAGTTTTGCGCTCAAAATTGATCGCTCAATATCAGCTGGAGATTCAATCGCTGGAAAAACGAGCCCATTCCTCAATCAGAGGTGTTTATCGGCATAGAAAATTCCGACCCACATTACCTGAGCAATCGATTCTGGCAGAGGATCTCTGGAGCGAACGAAGTTGGAAGATGTTGGGTTTGAGTCGCAGACAGGTTTTAATGGCAGCCGCATTCTTGGGGGGAGGTGCGGGTTTTAAATTGGACATCCTTTTTGCAAATCTGTCTTTTGGCATGTTCACCCTCAGTGGAGCCGCTCTGGCTCTGGCTGGTACTTGGGTTAAAGGCGAAAATATGGCAAGAGTGAAGGTCAAAAAACTTCGGTTAGGACGTGCCATTTTGACTCTAGGACCTAATCGCAACCCGCAATTTCCTTTTGTGCTTATTGATCGCTTGCTTCTGTTCTACCAGTGGATGATTTGCTGGTCGCATGCGAGACCCGATCTGCAGGATCAAATCCAATCCATTGAGGGTGAAGACAAAGCTGGCTTGAGTTCGAGTTGGACTAAAAAGCGCCGAGAATTGATTTACAAATGCCTCAAGCAATTCAAGCATAAAAAGGTGGAGGCAAAGGCTGCAGCTAGTGAAAAGTTAAAAGCAGAAATCGAGAGTATCCTCTGTGAGCTTTCTACGGATACGACCGCCGCATTAAGCAGTTTAAGCAAAGAAAAGTAAATGAATTTGCCTGCTCATGAGATGCGATTGACTTGCAAGTCACGCACGGTGTAGAGGTTTTCTAGATGAGCGCCCCTGATTCTGCGCGCGCCTGATTTTCTTTTGGGTCCAAAGTAGATACGCTTTTCCGTAAAGAACTGGTTGACGAAAGAGCGACTCCCCAAGACCACTCCGTCGGTAAAATAACGGACACGGTATTGCAGTAGCTCCCAATGATTCAATGTGAGATGGTCATCGGTTGGTTGCCCGTCCTTTTGCTGGTGGGGATCTTCCGTCCTGGGGAGTGTGTTTTCAGTGGAAGATTTGGACTGCTCTACTTCAAACAGATGCTTTCGATACTCATTCACGGTCTGTGGCCCGGTCAATGTCCCGTCATATCTCTGAAGGAGCGTTTTAAGGCATTCTATTGCAGTACGATTGCCGCCCACCGCTTCACTGTAACCGCAGAATCGATAATCCTTTGGGTCATCGCAAATACCGGCTCTGACAGGGTTTAGATCGATGTAGCTTGCAATGGTCAATAAAGCGTGGTCCGTGCCCTCAACGAGCAAAGCACGATAGCGCTCCTCCCACAAAGTGCCTCGTCGGCCGTGACGTCGATTGTACCACTGCGAAAACCGTTGTTTTAAGTCCTTCATGAACATGGAAAGATCGCGCATACGGCAGGTGATTCTTTTTCTAAGGAGTTGAGCTAGAGCAGAATCACCCTCAAGACGGGCTTTGAGCAGCTTTTCTTTGAACTCACTCACGGTGAGTTTGGAGTAAAGGGCGCTCATGCGCTGGCAAAGGTCATCATCGTTCAGATCGCTGTTTTCAGGAACCTTGATTAAGAGGTGGAAGTGATTGTCCATCAGGCAGTAAGTTAGAATATGGACTCCTGAGAAAGTCTCAAGCCTACGCATCGTCTTTCGGAAGAACTCCTTTTCTTCAACGCCGAGGACAAAGTCGCGATTGACAATTCGACTGACGACGTGGAAGTGCCTTGTTCCACCGCCACCGGTAATGAAGGCTCGAGCTTTGCGCATGCGGCACAAGATACATAAAGATGCAGATATGTCAATATATTAGGTCTGTCCCTTTATCTTATGTGCTGTCAAACGCCCATTTGCTTTTCGAATGTATTTACCTAATTTCCAAATCGAAGTCCCGCTTCCAACAGATATGCGGAATTTTGTGCTTTGATAGCTGGCAGGAGTTCTCTATCCTCGCCGGTCCCTAAGTAACTTTGCGTCGATGAGACAATATAGAACCATAGCTTTTAACGCGTTCATGGAGCTCTTGCGTCAGCCGGTTTTTCTCCTGCTGATGACCAGTTCTTCCGTTTTTGCGGTATTTTTGGCTAGTACGCCTTACTTTGGCTTCGGGGATGACCCCAAATTGGTCAAGGACAGTGTGTTGGCGACACTGCTTTTGGTGGGGCTTTTTGGTGCAGTGATCAGTGCATCCTCTTCAGTGGCCAATGAAATTCGCACCGGAACTGCCCTCGCTGTTTTATCCAAACCTGTGGGCAGGGTTGTTTTTCTTTTGGGTAAGTATACCGGACTCGCTTCAACTCTGCTTGTCCTGACCTACGTCAATCTGGTCAGCGCGCTTGTCGCCAGTAAAATTTCCTTCACTGCATATGGAGAGGCGAACAAGACGGCTTTTTTCATTTTTACCGGTTCCATTGCGTTGGCCTACTTGGTAGCAGGTTTTACCAATTATTTCCTCAATCGCACATTTACTTCCGATGCGGTTGCTTTTGTCGTCGTTTTCACCACCATTGCGTTCGTGATCATTGCCAGTATGGAAAAAAATGGCTCCATGTTTGAAGAGCATATCGATGTGGATTGGCGTTTAATTCCGGCTGGATTATTGATTCTATGTGCTTTCCTCGTCCTGGCTGGCCTGGCGCTGGTGTGTTCAACCCGCCTTGAAATCATCCCGACCTTGACTATCTGCAGCTTACTTTTTCTCATGGGTCTGATGTCGGATTATATGTTTGGTCGGTGGGCAGAACCGGCCTGGGTCGCCTTTCCTTCTCAGCAATCTGTTCAATCAGGGCCTTTCTCTGATGAACAGAAAAAGGTGCTGGCCGCGAACATTTCCAAACTGGATGTCAATGAAAACGAAAAAATTGACACCAATGAAATGGAATCTTTGCTTGCTGAGGACATCCAGCAGATGAGGGAGGCAGGCTTGGATCGCAAATTGTGGGCAACGGTGGTTTACACCTTGATACCCAACTGGCAACTTTTTTGGATTGCTGACGCCCTCGAAAACGACAAGAAGGTACCTTGGGCTTATGTTGGACGCTCTTTTGCTTATGTGGCATGTTATCTCAGCGCTCTGATGGCTCTAGCCATCGTAAGCTTTGATAGCCGAGAACTGAATTAACAATAATTTATATCGGTCATTGGATCGACAACAAACATGGAACGAAACACACAGAAAAATGGGTTGGTCAACATGCTCGGGCTCTTGGTTGCCTGCGTGGTGGCAGCTGTTATTGGCAAGATCGCAAACTCTGCGACGTCAGCCGTTGGAGCCGTCTTCCTAGGGATGGGATTCCTGGTGGCCGCCATCAGTTACTTTCAGATGCGTCTTGAGAACAGGGAACATCTGGAACAACTAGAATTTCAAGAAATTGCCAAAGACCGTAATCGCTCTGCCCTGTTTGACGAGTCCGGTGATGACACCTTTTTAGCCAAGAAGGCGCGTCAGCAATTTGAACGTTTTTTTGTCCCTGCTTTTACGACGTTACTTGGAATCGGCCAGGCATTTGCCGCCTATTTTCTTTGGAAATGGTTGCCAGACGCGGGGCTTCCGGATCTCACAAAAGCACCCCTGGTCATGGTTGCTTTTTCGGCTTTTGCCGTGGTGCTTTTCATGTTGGGCAAATACAGCTCTGGAGTTGCTCGACTTGACAAATTGAGGCTTTTGAGACCGGGAGGTGCTTACCTGCTGTTGGGTTCCGTGATCTGTGTGGTTGTCGTTGTTTCATTTGCTGCGGGTCGCTTTGATTTCCCAGGCTTGGACTCCCTCCTTGCGCGCATCATGGTCGTTTTACTTGTCCTCTCGACCATAGAAACACTGATTAATCTGATCCTTGAATTATACCGACCACGCACGACTAACCGAGCTGAACGCGCCCTCTACGAAAGCCGATTGATTGGCTTGCTTGGGCAGCCCGTTGGTCTTGTCAGCACTGCGGCACAGGCTTTGGATTATCAATTCGGATTCAAGGTGTCCGAGACTTGGTTTTACAAATTTCTCGAGAAAGCACTCGCATGGCTGATTTTGTTCCAACTTGGCATTTTGATGCTATCTACGACATTCGTGATCATTGACCCGAACGAACTCGGCCTTTTGGAACACTTTGGAAAACCGCGTTCCTCGGGTGCCGTTCTTGAACCTGGAATTCATTTCAAATGGCCATGGCCCATCGATAAAGTATACCGTCACCCGGCCAAGGAGTTACTCAGTTTTGATGTTGGTTATGAAGTCGCTGATAAAGAAGGCATGGGGCGCACCCTCCTCTGGACTCGAACGCATTACGACACAGAAATAAATTTCCTTGTAGCCAGTAGTGAGCAGGCAGCAAGGTCAGTCAATAGTTCTGAGGATCAAGCTGTTCCCGTCAACCTACTTACTGCGGCAGTTCCTGTTCAGTTTGTAGTGAAAGACTTTCAAGCATGGTATTACAATCACACGAATCCAGCTGAATTGCTCAAATCGATAGGTCATCGAGAGGTGGTTCGGTATCTCGTTAATGTAGATATCATTGACATCATGTCCAAAGGTCGTTTGAAAGCAGCTGCGGCACTGAAACAAAACATTCAAGAGCGCTCTGATAAATTAGGTCTGGGCGTTGAAATTGTTTTTGTTGGATTGCAGGATATCCATCCACCGGTGGGTGATAAAACTACCCAAGTTGCAGGGTCATTTGAGGAAGTTATTGGGGCGGAACAGGAAATGAAAGCTAAAATCCTGCAGGCGGAGGGATATGAAGCCGGAATAGTGCCGACGAGTCGTGGAGAAGCTGCCAAAATTGTATCAGAAGCAGAAGGAGCTAGGTACGAACGTACGTTAACCTCAGAAGCGAAGGCCAAACAGTTCCTAGACCTTGTCAAGGCCTATCAGTCCGCGCCTGATGTTTTCAAACAACGGAAATATTTTGACGCGATAGCGAACTCGCTCATCAACGTTCGAAAATATGTCATTGTTCCAAATGAAGTAAACGAAACCTTCATTTTGAACCTCGAAGACAAAATTGCATACGACCTGTTGAGCGCTCGTCCCGAAGATCGTTAACCACTCTTTAAAAATAACACAACTATACTTCAATCCGAATTCGATTTATGAACAAACACACTATTTCGTTTGCTACTGGAATCATCCTCCTGTTGATTTTTGCCTCGATCCTTTTCTGTTTTCAGGTTCGTC
>Ga0315331_10004856_pt1 | contig 10106 bp, 5 predicted proteins | sample M160m34915metaG_FD_203456 | JGI IMG/M metagenome (GOLD analysis project Ga0315331, IMG submission 203456) | Ammonia-oxidizing marine archaeal communities from Monterey Bay, California, United States - M1 60m 34915 | ecosystem: Environmental > Aquatic > Marine > Intertidal zone | place: USA... | reverse complement strand
GCTTCACTATCTCTTTGGCTGGTTCCACTTCGTCTAAAGGGACGGGAGTATCGACGAATTTCAAATCAAACAAAGCACGTATATTACGGAGCTTCTTTGATTGATCATTCATTTTTTTTGCGTAAGCACGATATCTTTTTTCGTCACCCGAGCGGGCAGCATGCTGCAAGAGACCAATAGTTTCTGGCGTCCAAGCGTGAGTTTCACCTCTGAGACGGAATGCCAAGTCACCGCCAACGTCTAATGCACCACTAAATTGAAGTATTCCTTGGTAAGCTATAGCATGACGCCGGACGGACTCTTTGGCTATTCCATCTATACCCACACCACCAATGGCGCATTTTGTACCCGTAAAATACTTTGAAAGGAAGGACTCCGAGAGACCAACTGCGTCAAAAATCTGCGCCCCACAATAAGATTGGTAAGTAGAAATACCCATCTTGGACATTACTTTGAGGATACCTTTAGTGATTGCCTTTATATACTTTTGATGAAGATCACTAACACTGACTTTTTGTGTTAACTTTGGAGCTAAATCTGTCAATGCATCAAAAGCTAAATATGGGTTTATCGCTTCTGCACCATACCCCGCTAACAAACAAAAATCATGAACACGACGGGCTTCGCCGGTTTCTACAACTAGGCCTGCGCTAGTTCGCAAACCAGCTCGTATTAAATGATGATGAACTCCTGCTGTAGCTAACAAAGACGGTATAGGAATATGATCCGAGTCCACATCACGATCCGACAGTATTAATATATTAAAACCACTTTGAACGGCCTCTTCAGCCTCCAAACAAAGTCCCGCTATTGCTTTTTCCATCCCAGATGCACCATCTGTCGCCGGGTAGGTGGCGCTCAAGGTAGATGTTTTAAATGCCTGATCGACATGATTTTCTATTTGTCGGACCCTTTCCAAGTCCAAATTACTAATGATAGGTTGGCGAACCTCAAGCCGATGTCGTGATCCCGCCCCTTCCGGCTCTAGCAAGTTTGGTCTCGGTCCAATTAAAGAAACCAATGACATTACTAGCTCTTCACGAATGGGGTCTATCGGTGGATTAGTCACTTGGGCAAAACATTGTTTGAAATAATCAAAGAGTAACTTAGGCCTATCCGACAACACCGCGATGGGCGTGTCCCTGCCCATAGATCCGATCGGATCATCACCATTTAACCCCATCGGGGTTAAGAACTGCTTTATATCCTCTTGCGTGTAACCGAAAGCCTGTTGTCTCTGTATCAAAGTTTCTGGGTCGGGCGTCATAGCTCCGATTTCATTCGGCAAGTCTTCGAGCTGAATTTGGGTCCTATCGAGCCACTCTTGGTAGGGATGTTTGGCCGCCAACGAAGCTTTTAACTCTTCATCACCGATTATGCGTCCCTCCTCCAGATCTATTAATAGCATCTTACCCGGTTGCAAACGCCATTTTTGAACAACGTTATCATCGGGAACAGGAAGAACGCCATCTTCTGATCCCATGATAACCAGATCATCGGTAGTGACCATGTAGCGTGCAGGCCTTAGACCATTTCGATCAAGAGTGGCGCCCACTTGTCGCCCATCTGTAAATGCAATTGCCGCGGGTCCGTCCCACGGCTCCATTAGAGCGGCGTTATATTCATAAAACGCACGGCGAGCTGGGTCCATTAAGTCATTATTATTCCAGGCTTCTGGGATCATCATCATCATTGCATGAGCTAGAGAATAACCTCCAGCGACTAATAGCTCGAGAGCATTATCAAATGTAGCTGAGTCAGACGCGCCGTCTCCTATTAAAGGCCATAATTTATCAAGGTCTTCTCCCAGAACTTTAGACGACATTGTAGCTCTCCGAGCAGCCATCCAATTGATGTTACCTCTTACAGTGTTTATTTCTCCATTATGACAGAGCAAACGGAATGGCTGAGCTAATTTCCAAGACGGGAACGTGTTGGTCGAAAATCGCTGATGAACAAGGGCTACAGCAGAGACCATCCTTTCGTCGGAAAGGTCTAAATAATAACTATCCAGATTAGTACACAAAACCATACCCTTGTAACATACAAGCCGAGATGAGAATGAGGTGATGTAAAATACGCCGGTACTATCCCCATCATCGCCCTCGCCCGGATACCAAATTTTTTTATGGGCCTGCTTTCTGATAACAAAAAGTTTTCTTTCAAACTCCTCCTGGTCAACAACCCCACTGGGTCGCGAAATAACAACCTGCTTAATGATAGGTTCATTCGGCTTAACACTCTCTCCAAGGCACGCATTATCAGTTGGAACATCCCTCCAACCGATAACCGTCGACCCCTCACTTTTAATCGACCTGATGATGCTATCAATACACCTATTGCGGGAGTCTTCATCTCTCGGCAAGAACACCATTCCAACACCATAATGACCAGATTCAGGGAGAACAACTTTATCTCTTGCTAATTCTTCCCGCATCAGTTGGTCCGGTATGTGAACCAAAATCCCCGCCCCGTCGCCAGCAAGCGGATCGGCACCGACTGCGCCGCGATGATCGAGATTAGCTAAAATTTGAAGACCGTCGCGAACAAGCTTGTGTGTCTTCTTCCCTTTTATGTGCGCAATGAAACCAAAACCACAATTATCCCTTTCATGGTCAGGATCATACAGCCCAATTCTCTCTTTCATACTAGCAGGTTGGTTCACTTCGAGTTCCGACAATCTCTTCCCCAATTAAACAGCTATTCACAAGACCAAGTGAAGCCGAGCCTTGTCGGCTAAATTCAAAGCTTCATCGTCTTCGATCTCCTCCCCCAGGAGCGCATCACGAACCTGTTAATATAGTAAAATTGTGCAGAGAAGGCAAATATCTGAAGGCAAAACCAATAAAAAAACTCTATCATTCAAGAATAACAAAAAAAAATAACGTTTTATTCATAAGGAGGCTTTGGCCATCCACTCTTGTGATGAGTTTGTTAATTGAAGATTAATATAATCTGACATCATCCCTTCTTTGGTTAAGCAATAATCTATGGCATTGAAATGATCGGGAAATCTATGATCAAATATAAATATATTGAAGTTACGTCAATCGCCACTGCGATCGGCGCAGAAATATCTGGAGTAGATATATCAATAGATCTCCCAGAACCAGTCATTTTGGAAATAAGACAGGCTTTGCTGGAACATTTGGTCATTTTTTTTCGGGACCAAGATCTTTCTGCCCCAGAACGGCACCGATCTTTTTCCCAACGGTTTGGTCAACTTTTTGTGCATCCAAACTTCAATATGGGACAAAAGGATCCCGAGATGGTCTTTATAACCCGAAAGCCCGGTGATACGGCCATAGTGGGGGAAACTTGGCATGCAGATACAACTATGATGAAGGCGCCACCAATGGCCGCTATATTGTATGCTCTTGAAGCACCAACTTGCGGAGGAGATACCCTGTTCGCTAACCAGTACTTGGCATACGAAAGTCTTTCTGAGGGTATGAAAAAAATGTTAACTGGGCTTAAAGCGGTACATAACGACTCAAAAGTTGCGGGGCCCAAAGTTGGTTTCAATTCAAAACGATCGACAACGGTGAGAGAGGATGATGCTTGGCAATTGACTGAAAACGCGCACCCTGTCGTTCGTACTCACCCAGAAACAAAAAGGAAAGGGCTCTTTATAAACAGCACCTACGTTCAACACTTGGAGGGCATGACAGTTGAAGAAAGCGAGCCTATTTTAACGTATCTATATGAACATGCGACACGACCGGAATTCAGTTGTAGGTTTCGATGGCGCTCTGGATCCGTTGCGTTTTGGGATAATCGCTGTGTCCAGCACCTCGCAATTAACGATATTCAGAATGCTGTTAGAAGAATGCAAAGAACACAACTTGTCGGCGATTTCGTACAATGATGCGCTCTGTCATGGTTCAAGTAAAAATGATTTTATTTTATCTATTTCGATGTCGGTTGTTAATCCAGGACAATGTCCGACGCCATCGATAGCAAGTAGTTCCGTTTTAGGTCCTGTAATTTGCATTTTTGATACTGTTTCCGCTGTTAATAGCGTGGACTCTCTTCCCCAGATGGTTAGGACCGGCGATGATATTCTTTCCCAGCTTCGCCAAATACTTGTAGCCCCCGGTTCTCTGCCCGTTACAATTTTTGGATCGTAATGTAATCGCCATTTGCCATTTTCAGTTTTGGTCAAGCTGTCTCTTGCAAATTTTTGAGCTGCTTCAGGAGTAAAAGGCCCAAAAGCTTTTTTACTTTCCAGAACGAACTGGACGCCCTCATCTTTTGTGTCGTAAAGTCCTGCCGCGGATGCTAGCGCCGCATTTACCGCCCTCCCCTCAGCGCTCACAAACGGGCCAATATCATTTAAAACCAATTTATTGATGGGGCTATTTGCTTTAGAAGCCAATTCTATACCGAGCAAACCGCCCATAGAGGTACCGATCCAATCGACACGGTCCACCTCTGAACGAGCAATTAAAGCATTAAGCACATTATGAAAAATTGGGAATTGATAATCTTTCGAAATAAGGTATCTATAGTCTTCAGGCTGATCTAACCAATCACTATTTCCCCTACCTGGCATATCAATCGCTAAAATTCTATAATGAGACGATAGCGCAGCAGCTATTGTGTCAAAATCTAATCTGTTCCTCGATAAACCATGAACACATATAAGAACATTTTTAGAATCAGGCGTGCCCCATTCCCTGTAACAAACTTTTTTAAAGCCTCCTGACACTAAAACTGTTAAATATTTATCCTGAAAAAGTTCTTTTCCCATTAATAATTCCAAAAGCGGTTAGAAAGATAAAAGTATAAAGTATTATTTAGGCTAGGGCCCAGTTCAACATAATTTTTGGAGTAGATAAATGTCTGCTGAAGTACATCATGAAGAGATGAAATATGCGATTGGGCAATCTGTCTCTCGGACCGAAGACCCGAAGTTGTTGCGTGGCCATGGCGAATATACTGATGATCTAAAACTCCCCAATCAAGCTTACGCCGCCATTGTTCGCAGCCCAGTCGCCCATGGAGTTATTAAAAATATTGATGTTTCTGAAGCCAAGCAACTACCGGCAGTATTACTAATTCTTACCGGCCATGACTTAGCCAATTATGGCAACCTTCCTTGTGGGATGAAGTTAAAAAGTAAGGATGGTTCGCCTCTTAAAAAACCGAATCGCCCTTCGCTAGTTACGGACAAAGTACGCTTTGTTGGGGATCCTGTGGCCTGTGTTATCGCCGACACCCCCGAGGGTGCTAGAGATGCAGCTGAGATGATCTATATTGATATGGATATCTTACCCGCCGTAACTTCAGCTCGCGAGGCAGCTAAATCCGGCGCCCCCACACTCTATAATGACGTGAAAGAGAATGTTGCCCTCGATTTTCAATTCGGCGATCCGCATTTAGTCGATAAGGCATTTGAATCTGCAGATCATGTAAGTCGTATTGATATTAGAAATAATAGGGTCGTAGTCGCCTCGATGGAACCGCGCTCCGCATTAGCCGATTACAATTCGAAAACCGAATGTTTCACAATGCGGATTGGATGCCAGGGTGCATTTGGAATGCGGAATCAACTCGCCGCACTACTAAACGTCGAGCGCGAAAAAATTCGTGTCTTAACAGGGAATGTTGGCGGTTCCTTTGGAATGAAAAGCTTCGTCTATCCGGAATATATATGTTTACTTCATGCCGCAAAAGTTTTGGGGCGCCCCGTCAAATGGACTGAAGAACGATCATCGAGTTTTCTATCCGACCAACAAGGGCGCGACCATGAAGTTTATGCTGAACTGGCTTTGAATAAGGCTGGCGAATTTCTAGCCGTTCGACTTTTCCTTCATTCAAATCTGGGGGGCTATTTAGCAGCTGTTGGCCCAAATATGGCCACTAATAATATGGTTAAGAATATAACTAGTGTTTATAAAACCCCCCTTATAGAAGTGAATACCAAGTGTGTTTTTACCAACACAACTCCAATTAGTGCATATAGAGGAGCCGGTCGTCCCGAGGCTAATTATTATATGGAACGTCTTATCGAGACTGCCGCCCACGAGATGAATATTGATAGAATGGAGTTAAGAAAACGAAATCATATTCAACCAGATCAAATTCCTTATGAAGCTCCTTCTGGACAGTGTTATGATAGTGGCAATTTTCCAGCTATTTTGCAGACTGGGCTAGAATTCTCCGATTGGGAGAATTACACAAAAAGAAAGAACGCAAGCATAGAAAAAGGGCTGCTAAGAGGAATTGGGGTCAGTAACTACCTAGAAGTGACAGCCCCGGTTGAAACAGAAATGGGTGGAATACGGTTTGAAGATAATGGCGATGTAACTATCATCACCGGCACCCTTGACTATGGCCAAGGTCATGCTGCTCCATTCGCACAAGTTCTACACACCTATCTGGGTATACCATTCAAAAAAATACGTTTGCTCCAGGGTGATAGTAATGAGTTAATTACTGGCGGCGGCACAGGCGGTTCCAAGTCCATTATGGCATCCGGCGGTGCCATAGTAGAAGCAAGCGTTGAGGTAATAAAAAAAGCTAAACAAGTCGCCTCGCATGTCTTCGAGACTTCAATCCATGATATTGAATTTCATAATGGGGCCATGGTTGTTGCTGGAACGGATAAATCGATAACATTGTTAGAACTGTCTGCAAAACTAAAAGCAGAATTAAAGGGTTTCTCCGATCTCCCTGACAGTCTTGATGTTAAACTCGACCATAAAGGGATCCCCTCCGCGTTTCCAAATGGTTGCCATGTTTGTGAAGTGGAAATAGATCCGGAAACTGGGCGTATAAAATTTGATGATTATTACATGGTGAATGATTTTGGTGTCTTAGTTAATCCTCTTATGGTCGAAGGACAATGCCACGGCGGAGTTACCCAGGGCTTGGGACAAGCAGTTATGGAAAATGTCGTTTACGATGAAGATGGACAAGTTTTATCTGGATCCTTTATGGACTATGCATTACCTAGAGCTTCCGATGTGCCTAATTTTCATTTCTCAAGTCTACCATCTCCTGCAACGACCAATGCATTAGGCGTTAAAGGATGCGGCGAAGCTGGATGTGCAGGAGCGATGCCCGCCGTTATGAATGCCATTGTTGATGCTTTATCAGAATTTGGAATAACTCATATTGATATGCCTGCCACACCTCAGAAAATTTGGCGTGCAATACAAAATTCAAAAAGGTAGTCATTCTCATAAAGTGAATATAGTTACTTAATTTTTAAAAGGAGTTTTAATAATGGCCTCCAAAGCTATGATAGTTGCCGCGCAACCCGAGGCTGCAGAAGCTGGCGCTCGTGTCTTAATGGCTGGAGGGAACGCTATTGACGCTGCGATAACGGCTGCTCTTGTGCAGGGGACAGTGGACCCCCAAATGTGCGGTATTGCTGGTTTTGGAAACTGCCAAATAAAAATTCCAGAAAAGGGAATTCATACATGCATCGATTTTCATGGAAAGACCCCATTGGCAGCTACATCCGACATGTGGGAATCACTCATTGAATCAGAAACACGCGATGGATTTGGTTTTGTTTTGAAAGGGAATGTGAATGATTTGGGTTATCAAGCAATCACAACTCCCGGTAGTTTAAAAGCCTATTACGAAGCGATAGAAAACTTTGGAACATGGGATTGGGCTGATGTTGTTGCTCCTGCAATTAACCATGCGGAAAATGGTTTCATAGTTCGTCCTCACGTCTCGTTTTGGTGGAACTACGGAGCTAACTATGGGCGGGTTGGGGTAGATGAACGACTAAAGTTTTCAAGAACAGGAGCAGCAGCGTATTTTAACAAAAATGGAAGTCTTAAGAAAATTGGGGACCGGGTAAAGATTCCTGGAATGGATGAAACGCTTAGACGAATAGCCGAATCAGGTCCAGATATTTTCTATACAGGATCAATAGCTGAGCAAATAGCAGAGGACATGAAAAAAAATAACGGCCTGTTATCCTATGACGATCTATCAAACTATTCCACTACAATCACTGATCCCCTAAAGGGCGCCTACAGAGGGTTTGAAGTCGCGACCAACCACCCTCCTGGTGGAGGTATTATGCTGCTCGAGATGCTCAATATTCTTGAGTATTTTGATCTTAGTTCGATAGGCCACAACACTTCTGAATATATTCGGATAGTGGCAGAGGCTATGAAGCAGGCAACCGTAGATAAAGAAATATTTGTGGGGGATCCAGAATTTGTGACAATTCCTACTGAGAGACTTCTATCACAGGAACACGCTTTATCGTGTGCAAAAAATATCGAGTTAGGAAATAAGGTAAATGTGGAGAGGGTTGGCCAGCCCGAACCAAAAGACACAACGCATGTTGCAGTGGTTGACGGAAAAGGAAACTGTGTGACAATGACTCACTCACTAGGCATGCCATCAGGCGTTATCACTGATGGCTTAGGTTTTATGTATAACGGAGCAATGGGAGTGTTCGATCCTAGACCTGGTCGGGCCGGTTCTATAGCTCCTGGAAAAAGTCGTTTCACATCACTCGCCCCTACGATAGTGTCCCAAGGAGGTGAGCCACATATCGTTCTTGGAGCACCTGGAGGAACACAGATTGCAATGGGTATTTTACAGGCAATTCTAAACGTCATTGATTTTGATATGACAATGCTTGAAGCGGTGTCAGCGCCGCGATTTTCATCCACGAGTAATATTATCGATGTTATGAGCAGAATTCCGACATATGTGACAAATAGTTTGGAAGGGCAAAATTATAAAGTAGAGAGAAGTCCTCTAACATTCGGTATTGCTGCTGTTCATGGGATACGAATCAAAGATGGTCAAATGGATGGAGGAGCCGATCCGGGTCACGATGGTGTCGCCCTCGGAATGTAATGAAAATGACGAAAAGTCTGGAAACTATTCCTTTTGATATAGAAAATGTCATAGCACGCAGAGCCCGTATGGGTTTAGTCGCCTTGGCCACTGATCATGTTATCGAACACGAATTGTTCCGACTTGTGCATCCAATTGAAGGAACACAAATTTATACTACGCGTATACCGATGGAACCGGAAGTCACACCAAAATCGCTTCATGGAATGAAGCAATTATTAACTAATGCAGCAAAAACCTTGCTTCCCGGTGTTTCGTTTAACGTTATCGCATATGGATGTACATCAGCCAGTGTGATTATAGGTGAGAAAGAAATAGGAGAAGCTATTCAAATCGCTCACCCAGATGTTGCAATTACAACGCCTATCACAGCATGCCTTGCCGCTTTGAAAACGCTCAATGCCACTAGAATTGGTTTACTAACTCCATATGTCGAAGCGGTTAACCAACCAATAAGGGAATATTTCAAGAGAAATAAAATAGAAATCGTCAAATCTGCAACATTTTCTGAGATTGACGACAATCGAGCCGGAATGATTACCCCTGACTCCATTAAAAGAGCCGTCTTAGAAGTTTTTTCTGGTTTAGATTTGGATCTTATTTTTATATCCTGCACAAGCCTTCGAGCCGCAGAACTAATCCCCGAGTTAGAAACCTTGTTGGGAGTGCATGTAACTTCCAGCAATCATGCTCTAGCGTGGCACATGCTAAGATTGTCAGGGGTTTTGGATCCGTTGCCGAGTAAAGGGAATTTGTTTTTATTATGAAAATATTTATAAAGAAAATAGCTCTTTTATTTTTTATTAATCAATGACTTCTGAGAGGTATCATCCATGGAAAACAAGCTTTCTGCGGGTAGTCAAATACCTGATATTGATATTTCCCTGATAAATGGAGGTTCAGCCCGTTTATACGAAGGGTCGTCTAACTGGAATCTGCTTGTTGTTTATAGAGGACTTCATTGCCCCATTTGCAAAGATTACGCCACCAAATTTGAAACCAATCTCTCCAAGTTGCACGATATGAACACACAATTATTTTTTGTTTCCGCCGATCCCATAGAAAAAGCTAAAATATTTGCTGAAGAGTTAAACCTTAAATCTAAAATTGGGTACGGGTTAACAATAGAACAAATGAGAAAATTGGGATTATATCGCTCTGAGCCCCGCCCAAACGAAGTTGATTATATATTTCCTGAGCCAGGTCTTTTTTTAATAAACCCAAAAGGCAAAATACATATAATTGAACTCTCCAATGCACCATTT
>Ga0315331_10004855_pt1 | contig 10106 bp, 26 predicted proteins | sample M160m34915metaG_FD_203456 | JGI IMG/M metagenome (GOLD analysis project Ga0315331, IMG submission 203456) | Ammonia-oxidizing marine archaeal communities from Monterey Bay, California, United States - M1 60m 34915 | ecosystem: Environmental > Aquatic > Marine > Intertidal zone | place: USA... | reverse complement strand
TCTGTGGAAATGTTCTCGCTGTTGGAAACTTCTCCATAAACTCTGGAAACTCAAAATCTAATCCAAGTTGCATATAAGTATAATCATGTCCCATTCTTTCTGCAAGATTCTTTGCTTTATCACAAAAAGGACACTGTTCTTTACCATAAATTTCTACTATCATTTTATATTCCATTGGCTATTGCCATTCTGTTCGTTAAACTTCCGTACTAGAAATTTAAAGTTATTTATTAAATATGTAGGGTAGTCATCTGCAACAGAATAGAAAGCACTATTCTCATCACAATGATCAAGCCACATTCTACTTACAAAACTAGTAAATTTAGGACTAAATATTTCTGTAAATGCTTCTTGTTTCAATCTACTCTCCTTACGACTTGGGGTATAATCTCCCCTGCTCTTACAACTTCTACCATACATCCTATCTCAAGACCAAGGTCTTCGATGATTCCAATGTTATGTAGGGTTGCTCTTGCTACTCTTGCACCATCAATGTCTATAGGATCTAGTATTGCTACTGGGGAAACATTCCCTGATTTTCCTACTTGCCATACAACATCAATGAGTTCTGTGACTACACCTTCTTGTTTTACTTTCTTTGCAAATGCTCCTCTTGGGTGATGAGAAGTATATCCTAATTCTTCGAAAGCATCATTACTAATTATTCTCCATACTTCTCCGTCTTGGGGAAACATAGGATAATTACTATCAATAATTGTTTCAAATCCACACCGATTAAGAAATTCCATGTCGTCAATAAAATCTTCTGTTGGATATGGTTGTACCCCATACGCAATGAAAGTTAAATCTCTATTCTGAAACTCTATCACATCATGTAGACTTAGTGCACCCGCTGCATAGTTACGACTATTCTTAATCGTTGCTGGGGCTACTACTTCTCCTGTGATTTGTATTATGTGTTTGCCTGTGCAAGGCAGAAGGATACGAGGTACTAGAAACCTCATGTTGTCTGTGATGTCGAGACCATGTTTGCCATCGCCTCGTGTTAAGGCAAGTGATAACCTGCCATTGATATATTGAAGACTTACTGCTGCACCATCTAGTTTTGGCGTAACAGTTACGGGTTCATTCCCATAATCTGGGTGATCTTGTATTGAATATGCTTTCTGTAAAGAATACATAGGAAAGGCATGAGGATATCTCGCGCCCTTATCTCTAATAAGATCATGTCCTACTTCAGTAGCTACACCTAGTTGTTCTTCGAGTCTGTCATAAGCCTCGTCAGACATAAGTGGTTTACCGTTGTAGTAGGCAATTCTTGCCCGTTTGATTAGTGCTTCTAAATTTTTCATATGTATATTATACTAAAATTATAAGGACTTGTCAAGAATTATTTTAGGGTAGGTATATTTGATCTAGTAAGTCTTTGAATTCTTCCTCCAAAATGCTTTTGCTCTCTGCTAACGAGAGAATTTCTACTAGCCCTTGAAAGAGATTTCTACTATTATCAAAATCAATAGGCATACTAATACCTTGATTTGATGGTTTCCATTCTTCCTCAAAGTCTAAATAATACTTTCTCAATGAGATATACTCTATGTCTCGAAAGGTAGAAACTACAAGGCGCACTTGTTCATGCTCAGTTTCTTGAATTACTTTTTCGTATATTGCGGGGGCAGTGAAGTCAATCATTCTTAATCACTCGGTTGAGAGGTACAACACTCGTAACATTTTCTGGCACAAGGATTCTATAAGAATCTGTATCCCAGCAAAATAATAGAACTGTGTGTTGACCTTCCTTTGCTCTGTTTCTTTTCTGACGAATGTATTCTGTAGAAAAGTCACTAGTGCAAACATTGTACTTTAGTTTCCTAGAGTTCTGACTTCTATAGGTGATCACTGCGTCACCTGCTTCTTCGAGTTTAGCTTTAAGCTCCTCTTTTTTCATTGATTCCTCCAATTTAATCTAACAAAAACTCTTTTGTGTTGCTAAATTGCAGAGGTCTCTTTTATGAGATGCAAAAAACCAAGGCAGTATGCACTGCCTCGGTCAAACTATTTTTTTAACTATTTAACGCTTCAACGACACCTTTGAAGTATACTGCAGCTTTACCAGTTAGTTTACTGATAATTGCTTCATCAACTTCTTGACCTGCGTCTGACAGAGCGGAAGTAAGACTTGCTTGAGCATCAGCTACTGATACTCGTCCACCACCAGTAGATCCACCTGAGGATTTAGCTGCTGGGGTTTTTCTTACATAAACGCCTGCCTTGGTCAATATCATACGAACTCCATTTGGTGATTCACCAAGTTCGTCTGCGATGTCTTTTACAATCTCCATTGAAGTTTCAGGTGTTGGTTCTTGTTCCTGATACATTTCGACTGCCTGTGCTTTAGATTCATCTGTCCAAGCCATTCTTTTTCTCCTATGTTTGTTTTGGATCCATGTGTCATTCCATACGGGCTTCCAACCTGTTCGGTCGTACTGTTGTGTATAAAATCTATCACTCATGTATATCCTTGTTTAAATATAACTATATTATATCGAATTTGAAACCATCTGTCAAGAAGTATTTTTCGGTATCTATGACCATTTCCTATCTTGAAAAATGCTTTTGTATAGTCTCAATCTTTTCTTCAGCATTTGCGATTTTTTCTATCTGTGTTTCGATAGCCTCTATAATCTCTGGATGTTCTCCAATACCTGCTGGACTTCTTTGATAAACTAATACATTTGCTTTTGCTACTTCTACTTCGCCTTGTAACTTAGCGATAAGTGCTTTTAATAAATAATTCATAAGTATCCTTTGTCTTTTAGTGTGTCTTTTACCCACTCAACAGCATAGTAACCTAATGCAGCCCAAATTGCTAAATTAAGTAAAAATATGCCTACTGTTGTGGGCAGTGTAAAAATAAATTCTATCATTTGTGTTTTTCCTCCCAGTCTTTCACTGCGGCTTGAATTGTTTCTTCTGCTAATACGCTACAGTGTAATTTAATCGGTGGTAATTGTAGAGCTTCTGCAATATCTTTATCTTTTATTTCTAATGCTTCGTCAAGTGTTATACCTTGTAGCATATCTACAAACATAGAGGATGAAGCAATTGCACTGCCACATCCATAAGTTTTGAACTTTACACCAAGTATGCGACGATTGCCAGGATCTACTCTTAGTTGTAGTTTCATAACATCTCCACAAGCGGGCGCACCCGTCATGCCAGTTGCTACTGTTGGATCTTTAGGATCAAATCTTCCTACTGAAAATTGTTGAGGACTGTTCAATACTCCCTCAAATCTATCGACTACTTCTTTACTGTATGCCATTATTTAATTCTCTTTGCTCCCTTAATAAATCCAAATACAAACTCTTCTAGTTTGTTAGGAATTAATAGAGGTAATACCATAAATGGTAAGAATAATGTAAATATAAAAAACACTACTATGGTAGATAAAACTGGTCTTTGTACTAAGATATTAGTATCGTCTATTTTACTAATTACTGAGTATGAAGGTTTCCATATTTTCCACATAGCAAGTAGAGAACCTGCTAGCCAAAAACAAAGTATTATCTGTAGTGTTGTCATAAATATTCCTGTAAGTGTCTTAAACTTCCAATGTTATATGCTAATCGTGGCGCATTATGTCCTGCGTCTTTCATAAACCCGAAGTATGGCGATTCACACTCTGCCATTTCGATTTCCCATAACAGATAACACTTGCTACCGTGTTTTTCAAAGTTATGAGACTTTGTTATCTCTCGTTTTACAACTGCAATACAGTTGCCTTGAGCCGACCAGACTCTTTCGCCTGGCATAAATTCTTCTGCTACACAAGGTTCTGGTATCATTGCCTCTTTGATACCTCTATAGTCTGTGTCTGGGAGTTTTTGTGGTACTCCCATTCGTTCTATAACTGCTTTAATAAAAGCTGGGGAACGATATAATGCTTTTGCAATATCAGAAACATTAGAGCCTTCTAAATAGTACTTAACTATTGATTTTTTCTCTAATTCTGTTACTCCCTTGCCTTTATTTTGTGCTTTTCTTCTAGCACGGTGTTCTATTGTTTCGTTGTGGTCAGCTATAATTTTACTAAGACGAGTTGTATTGTATGCAATATGCAATATCTCACACGCCTCTTTCTTAGTTATAGGTTTTTCTGCGGCAAGTAGTTCTATTACTTTATTTATGTTTGCTTCTGAAAGTTTTTCTTCTCTTTTCTTTCTAACTGCCATCTTCTACCTCTTTTCCTAGTAGCATTACTGCGTAGTGTAGAATTTTTAATAGATCATTAGTGTTTTTTCCGTCTTTTTTACCATATCTTTGAGCATACTTTATAATATTTCCCAAGCAAAAACTTTCTCCATGACCTGCGTCAAAGATAAATTCAGTTGCTTGAATCTTACCACTACCATAATGTGAATGATAAGTGCCTATAATATGGTTTTTTAGCATAGTTAATGCTACTTCTTCGTTAAATTTATCTTTCACTGTGCTGTTATCCTTTTTTCGTAATCGGCATAATCTTCACTCCACCAATGTGGTTTGTCTCGGTGAGACCAAGCTGCAAAGGTTGCCTTGTCTAAGTGGTAATAATCACGATAGCTTTGTATCGGATTATCATAGTCTTTAAGATCGTCTGGCATTGCCAATCCGAACTTAGTAAAACCTACTCTTTCAAGATGTACTGGCTCAGGTAGTTTGTTTACTACTTGTTCTACAGATTTGTGTAGTTTGCCATAACGATAGTGGTATTCATCATTCAATGCATTTGCATAACAATGAACCCACTCGTGATTGTCCAATGACTCCCTAGCCCAGATTGTGCAGGGATGGTTGTACATCATTGGAAGGTAGGGGAAGGGTCGCTCCTCAAGTGGCAAATGCTTGATTTCTGCTTTGAGTTTGTTTAGAACTTCTCGCTCGTCTGCATTCAGCGCACGAGGAACATACCCTAGAAACTTGTCGATATAAATTGTTGTACAAAGAATCTGGGCAGCTTCCAGTGGCATCTTAACAATATGCTTGTCAACATGATACTGTGCTGCCTTGTCGAGATCCTCGTCTAAGTAAAATAAATTCATAAATTACTTCCAACACTTGTAAATGCCACAGAGACCATCTGCATTTTCTGTAGTCTTACAGTAAGGACAGACCTTCTCAACTTTTTGTGGCTTGATTTTTTTAATGTCTTTGAACTTTTTCATAACTTATATTATACTAAAATTATGAGATGAAGTCAAGAACTATTTTCCAGATCCGTTAATTTTATCCTTTGCTGTTCCAGCATATAAGCCGAACCAAGCTGCTCCAGCACCTACTACGATACTGATAAGTCCTGACTGTTCCATTGTAGGCTCTGATAGTTCCATGAACCACATTGTACAATAGTATAGTAAGAAAATATATACTGATAAAAATAATCTTGGGAAAATTCTCCAAGCATCAATCATGTTTGATAAGAAAATCCAACGCTGCCAAGGATTATCTGGCTCTTTGTTGGCTTCCATCTCTACGATTTTTGCTTTGAGATTTGAATTTTCGGTTACAAGTTCCATGAATTTATTAAGATCAATCTCGACCTCATTTCTACTCATATCACCTGCGAATCTTTCGTCTGCCATTTAGCTCTCCTTTGCGTCTTGTTTAGCTTTACCAACATTGATTGCAAACCAGTCAAGAACTTTATACATTTTCCCGACTAACTTGTCATCTTTTGGTGTGTCTGTACACGCAGCTATGATTGAAGCACTCATGACTAACCATGGTATAACTTGAATCCATCCGATAACCCATTGTAAGAATCCTAACATTCTTCTCTCCTAATCCTCTTACGAGGCTCAGCCTTGTTTCAAGGCGTATTCTATTGCTTTCGCCCATATATCATCATCTGCGATAATACAGTCGATAGCATCGTAACCTAATTCTTTTGCTGCAGAGAGATACTTATTCCCTTTGTAGCAAACGAAAGGTTCTTCAATGTAGGGCTGATCGCCGTCCATTGTTAAGTCCTTATGATTAGAAATTAACAATAGAAGTGGATCTTGTAATCCTACAAGTGCAACTCCATCTGCAAGAAATTCTTGGTCAGTACTGTTTGCACACTTAATCTTATCCAGTTGAACTGGGATAGGTTTATATTCTGCTTCTTCTAAATAATCTTTGACGAGATAAGCAGATACTCGTCTAGTTTTTGAACTAAGTGTTCTTTGAGTGTTTATTTGTTTTCCTCTAATTTTTTAATTCTTTGCACTAAAGGATCATAGCCATCAAATTCTTCAATACCACACTTTGGATGTGCTATCTTTTCTAATGCAACTACTCTATCAGAATAATGATTTTGGTTTTCCTCAATCTCTACTATTCTGTCCTCTAGTTCTTCACACCATTCTTCGATTAATTCTAATCTTTCTTGTAAGTGTGGGTGCTTCTCAAAGTATTTAGCACCTTTCATTGCTTCTCTATAAGCAAGATATTTATTAACTATATTCCACATGATTCACCTCATCTCTGATAGGGTGGTAGGGGGATAAGTTTTGATCTACATAAACTACTATATCTCCTACTGTTCTCAATGTTTCTACAACTTCGTCAGGTATATGTACATCAAACTCTTGTTCTACATTTATAATTATTTCAACCATATCAAGACTGTCAGCATTGTGTTCATCAACTAAATCCGAAGTCATACTTACATTGCCTACATTTATTTGTTCTTTAACTATACCAAATACTTTACTGTGGATTGACATTCAAGGACTCGGTTGTTACTTTTCTATAGTATACTACTACATCTTTTAGTTCAGTAATATATCTTTGTAGTTCTTTCATGTTTAAAGACATAACTTCATAATCAGGAACAGTCATTGCTAAAAATACTATTTCACCCTCTTGTTTTTCAATACGAGCAAGTTGATCTTCCCAGTTATCTGGTGTGACTACTATCCATTGTGGAGTTGTTAACTCTAGTTCACGAGGCATGATTGGTTGAACAATCTTCCTCTCCATAGGCTTTGCTGTTACTTCTATAGGTCTAGTTGTTAGTAGACTGCAACTGGAGACCATCATCAAGATCGTCAACGGTAGCACTGATTTTTTGAATGTGTTCAAATGCATGTTTTGTCCCATTGTTTATTTTCCTTTCCATTTCTACTGGATCTTCCAGTATTTTTGCTGTTAATTTATATTCTTTAATGAAATTACTGTATCTCATTAACTCTCTTTGGATTTCTTGACTTCTTACTGTCATACTCTGTAATTGTTCTGTTTGCAAAGTAAAATCCTTTTGCATGGTAGCCATTGCTTCTTCTTGAACTGCAATTGCACCTTCTAATTTTGCATTGTTTGCTTTCAATGTTTCATTCTCTGTATAGAGCCAATAACTTGCCCCTCCAAGAACTAAACAAAAAGCTAATAACATTTGATTCATTATATCTCCTCTATTTTGTAATTAAGTCCTTCTGCACCAGTGAATTGTACTACTTCTCCACTTTCTGTTCTAAACTTTAAATGTTTTTCTTTTTGAGTTATTATCTTTTTAACTAGGAATACCTGATCATCAGAGTCTCCCCAGACATTATTAAAGCTGACTGTCACCTTGTAAAGGGGTACAAACTTGCTCTTTAACCATATCCACCACCTTTTGATGGCGGCTAAGAATTCTTTTATTTTGTCCAATATTGCTCTCCAACTGTTTTAATTTTTGCCAGTTTGCTAACTCGATGTTCCTTGTTATTTCTAACTCAGTTACATACTGTGTGTAAATATAATAATGAAAACATAATGCTACCCATACGAGTAGCACTAGTAATTTGTTTATGTTGATGTCGTTGATGATGTAGAAGTTGAACTACTAGTTGTAGTACTTGTAGTTGGTACGACTGTTGTTGTCTCAGTCATTGTATTCAACTCATCAATAATTGCCTGCTCTGTAGAAGTAACACTTGTTGTTTCAGTACTAGTTTCTGTACTTGTTGTACTTGTTGTTGTACTTGTGCTAGTGCCTGCCAGAGCTTCAGCAACTGCTGTAAGCGCTGCTGCTGTCTGAGTAACTGTTGTTACATTGACTGCATTGTCAGGTACTTCTACTTCTACTACTGGAACTATCTCTGGTTGTTCTTCTTTTACATCTTTGGGTTGTTCATTGTATGCCCAAACTAATAACATTAATAACAATATATCCATTATTTCTCCTGTTTTTTCTTTTGTTTTTGAAGTTGCTGTGCAAATTCTTGTATATATTCTTCAAAAGTCATACCTCTCTCTGCGGCGTGAGCCATAACTATTGCTACTTCTTCGCCTGAAAGTGTAATCTTTTTAGACATTATTCCAATCCTTACCTTCAAAAAGTAAAGCTTCTGCTTCTCGTCTACGAACTAACCCTTCCAACACTTTACCACTTGCTTTATTCCATCTTTTTAACTGGGCAGGTACTTCTTCGTACTCTCCAGCATTGAGGACTTTCAACATAGTTGAATTTAGTAAATTGGTTGGTCCAAGGTTATATGTCCATGATACTAATGCATCAAACATGCACTGGTCTAATTGATTTTCTACTGCGTCTGATACATAGCTTTCATAAGTAGCTAGTTCTTCTACTAGCATTTCGTCTGCTTGTGCTTTGGTAATTTGCATACCCTCTGTTACGCCTTTTGTGTGTCCGTATCCGATTGTTAAAACACCAGCAGCACACTTGTATGCTTCTAGTTCACAACCTTCGAACTTCTTGATAAGGGCAATGCCCTCTTGTGATATTTTCATAATGTAAAACTTTCTCCACAGCCACATTGTGCTGTTTCTTGTGGACTAGAGATTTTGAACTGTTCATTTAGTCCATCTTCTTCCCAGTCTATATTGATTGTGTCGACATAACTAAATGTCATTGGGTCTACAGCTATTATACCATAGAACACCGCATCACTTGATGTATTTGGTTCTTCCAAATAACTCAAGTCATACGACCACCCGTTACACCCATTTGGTTTCAACATTAAGCGTATTCCCCAAACTTGTTTATTTTCTACTTTTTGTTTTAGCCTTTCTAATGCAGGCTCGCTACAATTTATCATAATACTAGATTAATGCGAGTGGGCAGTTGCCTGCCCTCTCGACTTAGGTCTTTGACAGCGTATTAAACTAAAGGTATTGCACTCGCTACTACAGCCAGTCCAAATAAACATATAAGTCCGAACATTGTTACGGCATCTTGTATGTCCTCGTGTTTTTCTACTTGTCTAAAACTATTCATTATTCTTGATTTCATTTTATATCCAATACTCTACGATTGGAGTTCGGAGTTTTAGACAGCGCGATAGTCAATAGTCCATCTGTTAGTTCGACATCGTCTACTTTTAAGTCTGCGTTAAGCATAAACTTACGCTCAAAAGATTTAAGACTGAGACCTTGATGAGAGAATCTTTCACTCTCACTCAATTTCTGTTCTTTTTTCCCCTTTATGAGCAGTTCATTATCATCATGAACCAACTCAAGCTCTTGTTTAGACCAACCTGGCACTGCAACCTCTATTCGAAAGTTGCCTGTATCCACATTCTCTACAATGTTATATCTTGGATATGATGTATCAGTGTTGTGCAACAACCACTCATTGTTCATTCCAAGCCAAAATTTACTAATATCAATCGTCATATTATTTCTCCTAATTTCCTTTTCAGTAAAACTATGTCCACCCTTTCGGTATGGACGCCATTGTGTAAGAAACCCTTCTCACACTTATGTATATTATACTAAAATTAAGACCAAAAGTCAACAACTATTTTTTGATTAGTCATCGAAGTCTATCTTGCCCTGTGCTTTCATGTAGTCTAAGGTCTTTCCGATTCCTTCTTGATGTCCGTGCCTGTATGCAAGGTAAATGCATGATACCAGTATTAATAGGTATGCTATATCTATGTCCATAATTATTCTCCAATGACTATATTATATCAATTTTATAACCTCATGTCAAGTAATAAATTAGGGGTATCTAAAAATAGTTGTTGACACATGGATGAAGATTTGTTATAATAACAGTATGATTTATAAAAGAGGTAAATGGACAACTAAGGAAAGACAGACACTCAAAGACCTCTACAATAAAATACCAATCACGGAGTTATCAAGTAGATTACTGAGAAGAACTACTAGTA
>Ga0315331_10004853_pt1 | contig 10108 bp, 9 predicted proteins | sample M160m34915metaG_FD_203456 | JGI IMG/M metagenome (GOLD analysis project Ga0315331, IMG submission 203456) | Ammonia-oxidizing marine archaeal communities from Monterey Bay, California, United States - M1 60m 34915 | ecosystem: Environmental > Aquatic > Marine > Intertidal zone | place: USA... | reverse complement strand
TAATGTGTGGTCTTCACTGTTAACTATAACGTCAACGACAGTTGTTTGTGCTAAACTAGCTAGGGAAATTAAGACTATCCCAAAAGTCATAATAATTCTATTCATTTTTTCCATTTAATAATATCCCTTGAAACGAATATGTCAAGCACATTGTTTAGATTTCAAAAAACTAGTATCCTGAAATATTATAGTTTTTCATATCAAACTTAATTTTCTTGAGAATGAAATCTATATATCGCATGCTTGACAAAGGATACAGAGGGGCAAAAAAAAGACTCACCGATAAAAAATACCGATGAGTCGTCTTTAGTAGACAGAATCATCGAATTATCGGATCTAAAACTAGGGTTTATTGAGGTGTGTGAATATTTGGGGATTGAATAGAATCAATAGTACAATCGAGATAATACAACCGTAACAAGGATTCACAGTGGAAAAATAAAGATGTACCTTTAGCCCTAAATTAGCCATAAGCAAAACAGAATGAAAACTGAAACGATAATCTTAGCATCCGCGATTTTATTTACTGGGATAATGGCAGGTGTTTTTTTTACTTGGTCTAATGCTGTTAAACCGGGAATTGGAAAATTAAGTGACCTTGAATATCTGCGTGCACTACAATCAATGAATCGCCTAATATTAAACAAGACATTTATATTTGTTTTTGCTGGGGCAATAATTGCAGTAGCACTGGTTCCTATCTTTTATCTTCATTTATATCCTAAAAATGTTTTTTGGCTGTTTATCTGCACGTTTATCATTTATGGGATTGGCGCCTTTGGTGTAACTATATTTGGAAATATCCCTTTGAACGAAACACTAGATAAAGCCAGTTTAGAAACCTTTACATCGGAAGAATTAAAGTTACTTAGAACAAGTATTGAAGGAAAGTGGAATAATTTCAATTTAATAAGATCTGCTTCATCAATATTATCTTTTATTTTACTGGTGTTTTCATGTCATTTCAATAATTTAGATTGAAAACCCAAACTCTTTCGAATATAACTCAGGCTAAATTTTAGAAAACATCAAAATTATGAACTCGAAAATTGCCATTAAAATATTGATTTGGTTAATAGCCACTGTTACACTTTTTCATTTGGCTATAATAACTAAGATAATTCCATACGAAGTCACCTGGGGAGGAAAGATAAACAATGATGCAGAGATGTATGTTTTTGAAAGTATTTCAATTCTAATTAACCTCTTTCTTGGATTTACCTTGCTAATAAAAGGTGACTACGTGTTAAGTTTTCAAACAACAAGGGTAGTGGATATCATTTTATGGATTTTCCTTTTAGTTTTTGGATTAAATACAATTGGGAATCTTTTCGCAGAAACACTTTTTGAAAAGAGTTTAAGCCTATTAACGCTTATATTTACTTACCTAATTTGGGTCATACTCAAAAAGAAAAAGTAGAAAAAGAAAAGCTCACACCACTTCGTAATCTCCCTTTTTACATTAACATTAACAAAGTGTTAAAACTTACTTTAAACTTAATCTGAATATTAAACTTAAAAAGGTTATAACTTTCTGCATGACAAAGGATACAGAGGGTCAAAAAAAAGACTCACCGATAAAAAATACCGATGAGTCGTCTTTAGTAGACAGAATCATCGAATTATCGGATCTAAAACTAGGGTTTATTGAGGTGTGCGATTATTTGGAAGAGAAGTAGTAACACGTTTAAGTTAGCTTTCAAGGTTTTTTAGGTATTGCAAAGGAGTCGTTCCTTCAATTAACTTGAACGCCTCGTAAAATGAAGATTTTGAATTAAATCCAGCTTTGTGAGCTAATCCCATAATTGTATATTTGGAGGCATCACCTGATTCGACTAACCGTTTGAATTTTTCAACACGAAATTTATTTATAAACTTATAAAAGTTAGTTTTACTATGGAAATTTATAAGTCTCGAAACCTCTTTTTCTTTAAGCTCAAGTTCATCGGATAATAATCTCAAGTTGATTTTTGGATTGATAAATAATTCTCTCTTCTCAATTTGCGCTTTAATGTCATTGAATTTTTGAATGTCTTCTTTTGATGTGTTTTGGATTTCCTCGGAGTCAGAATTTTGAATTGCATCATTTATATCTGCGAAAAGACGTCGTTTAAAAATTTCTGGTTGTGAAAAGCCATTTTGGGCAACCCAGAATATCATAAATATCCAAAGACCTAAAGCAAAGATATCAACTGAGTTTTCAAAGATTTGGAAAGCTGAAAGGTCAAACAAAAATGTAGAGATACTTAAAAAATGAATTAGGATGTTCAAAGCAAAAATGCTTTTTAACCATTTAAGTGTTCTATTTTCCAAATCTGAATAATAATGTGTTATTCCTTCGTTGTGCGCACTTAGCATTCTATACGCATAAATCAACAATAGTATTTCCATGAAATAAATGAACAACTCAAAGGTTGTTAACAAGCTTTCCTGAATGAAACTTTCATTTAAGTGAAGCAGAATATTATGAAAAACGCCTGGTATAAAAAGGAGATAATGCCAACGTTTAATTTCACGGTTAATTGTCGTCAGTAGATAGATGAATAACAGGGGAAGAGAGAATAGGAATGGTTCCACAATGAATAAGGAAAAACCGAATTCTTCTTCGAAACGCATTTCGTCCAGAATGTCATTCAAGAATTGGATGGCGATACTCCATAGGAACAAACTGAGAAAGATATTTGCCCTTTTGTTCTTTGATCTTACTGTGAAAAACAATAGTCCAATTATTGTTGATATCGAGAATATGAATATGTAGAGAAGAAGCCAAATAAATTCCTTTACTTCCATAGCCGTGTTTTAATGGTGATTATTTAAGTTTTTAATAAATTTCATGTCTAATGTATGACTAATTACTGATTGATTAATTGATGTATTTCAGACAAGGTCGAAGGTGTAGCATTCAAATGAACGGTAAAGCCCTCCAATTATCTCCATCTTAAGCTCTTGGATTAACCATAGATGTTGGATTTAATACAATGTCTCTTTTTTAAAATTATTCAAAAAAAACAAGAATGAATAAGCCCTAAAAAGCCGTATTGAATATTCATTTATGAGTTTGCTTGCGCGCAAACGGACACATTTAAACCGAGACTCTCGCACTACCTTCAATTTATTGACGTTAATTCGTGAATATTAATAATTAAATTTTTCAAGTTATGAGTTTTAAAAAAATAGCGCTTTTTAGTTTATCAGGACTATTGATAATTTCTGTTTCATGCAGAAAAAAAGGTTGTACTGACCCATCTGCAACCAATTATAATCCTGAAGCAAAAAAGGATGATGGTACTTGCAACTATTATGATACTATAGAAGTGAACAAAGCAAAATTTATAGGTTCATGGAACATTAACGAAATCGTAGATATGGATTGTAATGATACTACTGATAATGAAACAATAACATTTGGTTGCGAAACTGAGAATGGATTAGAAACTTGTTTAATAGCAACAATTACTTTTGCTAATGATAGCACATATTCTCAACTGTTTACACAAACAGAAAATGGAACTGTTTTAAACACTGAAGAAGGATCCGGCACATGGGTAATTAGTAATGGCACCCAAATTACACTTTGTCAAGATGGTGAGTGTATTATTTATAATTACATAGTCACTGATACAAGTTTTACATTTACAGGTTTAGATCCAGAATTTGGTTGTACGAGTACAATTACTGCAATCAAACTATAGTATTAATTAGTCTTAAACAAACTATGGAAGTATAATACTTTCATAGTTTGCTTTTAATATAAATGATTGTAAATAACTATTGAAATCTCAAAAAAAAACACTTCATACTAGTGTTACCTTATTTAATTTATTCATCATATTAAGAAATTGATAACAGAAAATTGTACCCTATGTTTTCTAAAAAGAATCAACTAACAAATATAACCAGGCTAAGCCTCATTACCTTTTTAATTTTATCTTCGATAATTTCATTCAATTCGTGTGAAAAACATACTCATGATATCACGACCACTTTTGAACCAGCAACATCAAGAACAGCCTTGGACCATGCATACGCTTGTGAAGAAATTCTCGGCCCTCTTCCCAAATTTAGTTGTTCAGACGCAATTGAAGTTCCATCTACACAAAATGGTGTTCCAGTTACTTTTCCATCTGGAGAAGAAGGCAGTGGAAGTACAAATCCAAATGACTGCGACCATCCATGGGCATTTGGAATGGCTTGCCAAACAGGAAATAAAGTAGGAAGATATCAGGGATTAAATATCGATGGTACTGAAAATCCAGATGTGGTTTTTATAACATTTTGTAGAGACGGAGGACTTGGGGTAATCGGCTATAAATACTCCACAGGGGAGACCTGTTTTTTTTCCATTCAAGATAATGCTAACCCTAATAACCCTCCTAAACCTGGTGATTCCGAATATAATGATGCATGGATGAATCCTAGCATTGTGGCCGCTGACAAATGCGTTAACTGCCATATGGCGAGCCCATTTATTCATTCTCCTGCGGTTGATCAATTAAAAAATCCACAAGATACATCAGAACTTTTGGTTCCATTTACAGGAAATGCACCATACATTGTCATTGGTGCTGAATTTCAACAACCATATACTACCAACATTCAAAATTCATGTACCTCTTGTCATAGACCTCAATGCACTCAACATTTTGAAAATTATCCTTTAGATGAATTAGTAATGCCACCACCGTTTGAAAATGCCACTGAATTTGATCATAGTACAATTTCCAATGCAGATAGACAAGCGATAAGAAATTGGTGTAATACTTTGAATCTTTAATAAATTAACAATTTACGCAGAATAGAAACGAATGAAGTTATCTAAACTAATTTTTGGGTTGATTATAATCTTAATAATCATAAGCTGCAACAAGGCCTATATACCTGAAGACATTATGACTGATCCTGCATCTAGTGATACAATAACTTATGACAGTCATATTAATAATATTATTTCTTCTAATTGTATAGGATGTCATTCAGGATCTAATCCACAAGGAAATTTACTTTTGGGAAATTATACTCAAGTGCGTAATGCCACAGAAAATGGAACATTGATTAATAGGATTAATAATCAGGCGAACCCTATGCCGTCTAATGGATTAATGAGTCAGTCGCTACGGCTGCAGTTCGATTTATGGGTGAACAATGATTATCTAGAAAATTAAATCATAATGAAATTCATTCTTACATTATTTTTTGGTCAAATCTTGATATTTTGTTGCAACGCACAACATGACGATTCACTTTTTGATTTTACAGATACTTATCTGAATGAATACAAAATTGATTCGGAGAGATTTTCATCTCTTCAAATTTGTAATCTACAATCTACACTACTTGTTCCTAAAGGAGAATTTCATTTTAATGTTGCACACAGATTCGGTTACTTGAATGGTGGAATCAAATATTTTTTTGGTATTGATCAAGCAAATGCCAAAATTCAATTCTTCTATGGGCTATCAGATAGAATACAATTAAGTTTAAGTAGAGATAGCTATGATAAAACCTACTCGGGCACATCAAAAATATTTTTGAAAAAATTATCAAAAAAAATAAGATTGAAAACAGCATTACATTTTAGTGCAGATGTCAATACTCTATTAAGTAAAAATCAATACCCTGGACTACGTTTTTTTGATCGTTTTGCTTATTCTAGTCAACTCATTCTATCCAAAACATTTTTTGAAAAAATTAGCGTTGTATTGTCACCAATTTATGTTCGACAAAATTTAATAAATATTAATTATACAAGCACTCCAATAAGTCCTGAAGGTGGTGGATTACCCTTTAATCAATACCTTATTTCCGTTGGGAGTAAATGCCAAATTAGTAATAAGATATTTTTGACTTTTGACTACGCATATAACTTTGTGAAAAACAAAAATTCTCTTTACAGAAATCCACTATCTTTAGGTATGGACATCGAAACGTTTGGACACATTTTTAAATTGATGTTTACGAATGCAAGGGCAATGAATGATGCCACAATGCTAACGGAGACTCTAGGTGATTGGACAAAAGGTGATGTCTCATTTGGGTTTAGTGTGGTAAGAAGATTTTAGAAATATCCCTAAAATGAAAAATTTAGAGAAAGACTCTCATAACGAGGGTCTTTTTTTGTTTAATATCGAACTTAATTTTCTTGAAAATAAATCCCCCTAAAACGTAGTCTTGACAAAGGATACAGAGGGTCAAAAAAAAGACTCACCGATAAAAAATACCGATGAGTCGTCTTTAGTAGCGGGGACAGGACTATCCTTCATTTCATTTCGGATGGACATTAATGAGGGCTTACATAGAAAAGCTCAGACCATTTGGTGATCTTCCTTTTTACATTTCCGTTCACTTATTAAAGCAAGCTTTCAACGCTCCAGGAAATGAAAAAGCCAGTCTTTTCAGACTGGCTTTTCAATGTAGCGGGGACAGGACTCGAACCTGTGACCTTCGGGTTATGAGCCCGACGAGCTCCCAACTGCTCCACCCCGCAATATATCTTTTGGGTTATTCTTGTTCTTAATTGGGACACCAAAGATAGCTCAAAGCTTTAATCCCACCAAACAAAAATTCAATTAACTTACAGATTGACCTTGTAAAAATTCTTTTTCAGTCTCTAAAAAGCTCAATTCACCTTCTTCGTTCTCAGCCATAAGAACCATTCCTTGTGATTCTACACCACGTATTTTTCTAGGCGCTAAGTTCAATAGGACCAATACAGTTTTACCAACTACATCCTCAGGAGCATAGTGCTGCGCGATTCCCGAAACGACAGTTCTCGTATCAATTCCCGTATCCACGCTAAGCTGGAGTAATTTATCTGCTTTTTTAACTTTTTCCGCACTTAATATTTTACCCATTCTCAGGTCCATTTTCTGAAATGTCTCAAAATCTATTAATTCTTTCATTGGAGGAAATTTAGAAGTTCGTTGTGATTTCTCTTTGAGCTTTTGAACCTCTAATTCAACAAACTCATCTTCAATCTTTTTAAATAAAATCTCGGGAGCATTGATTTGATTTCCTTGAATCATCTCAGAATCAAAAAACGAATCCCAAGTATTAAACTCTATATTTAAAATGCTTTGCAATTTTTTTGAGGTGTCAGGAAGAAAGGGTGCAGCGGCAATAGACAACTTTAAAGTAATATCTAAGGCTACTCTCATAATGGTTTGTACGCGATCAGGATCCGTTTTAACCAATTTCCAAGGCTCATGATCAGCCAAGTACTTGTTGCCTATTCTAGCAATACCCATCATCTCGCTTTGCGCTTCTCTGAGCTTATACTTCATAACGAGCTCATTGATTCGCTTACCCGAAGAAGCTACACTATCTAATGCTTTTTGATCGTCATCGGTCAGATTGCCAAGAGCCGGAATCCGCCCCTCATAATATTTATTGGTCAATACCACCGTTCGATTTACGAAATTACCGAGAACATCAGCCAATTCAGAATTTACTCTCGATTGAAAATCTTTCCAGGTAAACTCAGCATCCTTACTTTCAGGTGCAATTGAGGTAAGCACATATTTAAGCTCATCTAGTTTATCTGGATAATCCGCAATATACTCGTGGAGCCATACCGCCCAATTTTTCGAGGTAGAAAACTTATCTCCCTCTAAATTTAAGAACTCAGAGGCAGGGACATTATCTGGTAAAATATACCCGCCATGATCTTTCAAAAGAATTGGGAAAATGATGGCATGAAAAACAATATTGTCTTTACCTATAAAATGAACCAGCTTTCGGTCTTTCGCTTTGTCTTTTAGCCAATACTCTTCCCAGTTTTTGCCGTTTTCTTGAGCCCACTTCTTTGTGGCTGAAATATACCCAATCGGAGCATCTAACCAGACATACAAAACTTTTCCTTCGCCTTCAGGAAGAGGCACTTTTACGCCCCAATCCAAGTCTCGGGTCATGGCTCTTGGCTTAAGTCCACCATCAATCCAAGACATACATTGTCCCGTTACTTGATTTCGCCAAGTCTTTGGGTCATGCTGCGTTTCGCCATCTAAGATGCCATTCGTAATCCAATCTTTAAGCCACTCTTCATGCTGATCCATTGGAAGAAACCAATGTGATGTCGTTCTTAAAACAGGCTGATTACCACTAAGCGTTGATTTCGGGTCAATTAAATCTGTTGGGCTTAAATCGCTTCCGCATTTTTCACATTGATCTCCATAAGCGTCAACACTTTTACATTTTGGGCATGTCCCCGTAATGTAACGATCAGCTAAAAACTGATTAAACTCTTTATCGTAATATTGTTCAGATGATTTTTGAATGAACCGTTTCTGATTGTTCAATTCTTTAAAAAAAGCAGAGGAAGTTTGATGATGAAGCTCACTTGAAGTTCGATCATAGACATCAAATTCAATTCCAAATTTATCAAAGGAGTCACCGATAAGTGAATGATATTTATCTACAATATCCTTGGGTGTTACTCCATCTTTTTTTGCACGCAATGTGATTGCTGCACCATGCTCGTCGCTACCACAAACAAAAAGTACGTCAGCATCATTCATCCTTAAAAATCGAACAAAAATATCGGCGGGTAAATAGACGCCTGCAATATGACCCAAATGAATGGGGCCATTTGCATAGGGTAATGCTGCTGTTACAGTGAATTTTTCTTTCATTGAGGGCTAAAGATAGTTAAGATATTTCGCTTAAAACATAAAAAAAAGGGCCGATGCAATCGGCCCTTTCCTAGATTATATTAAATCTTATTCTTTTACAACTGAAAAAGTAGAAGTACTTCCATTTTCAAGAGTTACATTAAACATGTAAACTCCGTTGTCTAATGAAGAAATATCTATTGTTGATTTTCCACCATTTAAATTGATTTGATTTGATAAGGCAACTTTTCCTGCAATGTCAGACACAACAAGAACAGCAGAACCTTCACCATCTACATCAATCATTACTTGATTCGCAGCTGGATTAGGATAAGCTCTACCTGAAACCTCAGCGATTTCTTCAATGCCTACATTATCAACCATTTTAAGACCAAGTGCTAATGCAGATGTTCCTGTCCATCCAGAATACCATGTATCATCAATATTCAATGGTGATATCGGTTGAAGATAAATTGAATAGTTCGCATCGTAATCTAATGAGTTATCATAACCAAAAGAGATAGCAGGGTTAAAAGTACTTAAACAAACCAAATATCTTTGGTCATCATACATAGAAACTGCGTCATCTAAAGGAGCATATACAACCATCCCATTATCTGCATTCGATGTTGGATAATATAAGCCACCACCTACTTGATCTAAGGCATCAAAAGTTATTCCAGCCCATCCTCCTGAGACATCAACCCAAGCATCATTCCATTCAAATACATCCATCAACACCTCTTCGCCAACTAACAAAGTATCTGGCGAATTTACTGCAAAATATAATCCTTCAACACCATAGTTTGAACCAGGGTAAAGGTCTTGAACTTGCATACACGTTTGGTAGCTTGTTGATGCATTGCTTGGAAAAGAATTTACAGTTAACATTCCTGAAGCATCGTCTACATGAGCCAATGATAAAACATCGTTTGTAACACTGAAATCACGCACATAGGTGTTGTCAAAATCTGACTCATCAGTTTGACCGTCGATATCAATCGTGTAGGTCACTTTGTAATTTCCAACTTCCCATGAAGCAGCAGAAACTGTAGAGAACTCGGAAGGATTCCCGTTAAAAATCGCCAATGTATCTCCAGAAGCGACAAACGCAGAAACAGTGTTGCTGTATACGTTTCCTGAAGGACCGTCTACTGAGGCGGTTACATTAAATGTATTATCGGAAGAACCAAAATTATACATTTGCATTCCTACTTGAAAAGTGTAGTTATTGTTTGCCATCGCTTGTGGTATTGATCCATAACGTGCACTTAACACATCAGATTCTGCAGAACCTCCATCGTTAGCATAAAGGTTTTGTTTGTTACCCATAAACATAACAACCTCACCATTTAACATTTCAGCTACAATTGTGGCTCCATCAGCTTCACTTACCATAACTAAAGGAATGGTAACATTCAATCCATCATCACCACCAGCCATACCAACGGCATCACCTGTATGATTGATTATGATACAGCCAACAGCACCAGCAACTTGTG